>Ga0208768_1001413_pt1 | contig 12700 bp, 12 predicted proteins | sample AntAceMetag02UK1_FD_184760 | JGI IMG/M metagenome (GOLD analysis project Ga0208768, IMG submission 184760) | Saline lake microbial communities from Ace Lake, Antarctica - Antarctic Ace Lake Metagenome 02UK1 (SPAdes) (version 2) | ecosystem: Environmental > Aquatic > Non-marine Saline and...
GAAGGTATATCGTCAGACACTTCGCGATTTACCGTCGAGTACCGTAGATCCATCCAATCCTATATGGCCATCAATTCCTACATAATACTTTGCACATTTTAGGAAAACTAAAACGGGTAAAATATACGGGACTTATCGCACAAGAAGTCATGAAAGTTCTTCCAGAAGCTGTTGTCACCGATAAAGATGGATATCACTCTATAGCGTATGGTAATATGGCTGGTATTCTTGTCGAAGCCATCAAAGAGTTGAAAAATGAACTCAATATCGAAAAAATGATAAACTCTGATCTTGAAAAACGTGTATCGGCTTTAGAAAATGCTTAAAGGGTGTACAGGCTATATAATCATGGATAATCTTATTCAAATCATTCCAGTTCTCAACGAAGATGAAGTAAATGCTTTGAATATGTATACCGACGAAAAACTCTCCTTTATACGAAGTACAACCTTTAACGGTGAAAATTCAAAAATAGTTTCGAGTCGAACGAGTATTGAATGTACTCTACCCGAAAATGAAGATATTACCAAAATGGTACATGGAAAAATAAATGCAGCTCTCGATGAATATAAAAGAAAAATACTCCAAATACATTCAGGTTACAATAATCACCCATTACCCGGAGCCAATGACACGACATCGTGGCGAGAAGATATACGTATAATTCAATACACGGAGGGGCAGTATTACGGATTTCACCACGATCAGGGGACTGTACAGGCGAGACGCGAGTATCACAGACAAATATCAGTTATTTTATATTTAACAGATGATTTTGAAGGTGGTGGAACAGCGTTTACTCATAAAACATTTAAACCGAAAAAGGGAGATGCAATCATATTCCCATCGAACTGGTGCTATCTTCATCAGGGAAATCCGGTAACCAACGGTACGAAACGTGTAGCGGTTACCTGGTATTACGTAGATTCGAAACGCTAAAATGTAACACGTGATGTTTTGTCACGCGGTACATTCATAATACTTACTTCTTAATCGAGTCCATCGCAGCGAGAGCAATCACACCTACTATGAAGAACATAACAACGTAATTACATTCCGTGTTATCGTCCATGATAGCTGGTGCTTGCTGTTTATTTTTAGACGCACTATACTCCACCTTCTTCTGATCAGTAGAAGGTGGTGGGTCGTCACCAAAATCGATGGGACTGTACCCTATCATTTATTCTATGTTTACAAATTAATTTCAACCTTCTTCTTACGCCCACCACGTTTAGCTTTCACCGCGGGAATTTTCACCTGCTTCACATCACTTTCATCTTCAGGTGCGTCCACACCCTGGACAGATACGATATCGGAAATATCATCGTCGTCATCGTCGAATGCTGGTGGGTTGAAAGCCGACGTACTCACCGCGGGGTTGGGGGGCATCATGATATTTCCCATGAGACTTGAAATGTCTAGCCCGGGCCCCTGCATTTCGTGGCGCCCACCACTACCACTGGTGTTTTGTTGTGGAGAAGGGTTCTTACCGTTCACCATAGTCGTTTGGACCGCGCTCATCATGTTTTGTACCAGGTCTGGGTTTTGTTTCATGACATCATTCATGTTGGGCATCACTTGTTTGAACATACTATTCGTGAGATGGAACATCATCGCACTTCCACCGAGCATCATTACCAGTTTGATTTCTGGCGCGACATGCATCTTCGTTCGGTACTTCACGTACAACTCTTCAAATACTTCGTCGTAATCGTCAACATTTTCCATGATGTTTTCCGACCAACCTTCGAGTTGAACATCGAGGGGGTTGTATCGCTTGTTCATAAATTCTAAACCAGTCACACAAGCAATCAACATACGTTTAGAGAATTTCAGTGATTTATCAACGTCAATACTATAAGTGATACGCTTAACTTCCGTGCGCAAGTCGTCGATATTGGAGTATACGTTCATTCGTTTGTTAATCGTAAATCCCTTCTTTTCTAGTCGACCGAGTTTGTTCACGAGATCCGCCTTCTCCTCATCAATCGTTTTGTACCCCGGGGACGGTTGTTCGGGTTCTTCAGATGCAAAGTCGCCTCCGCCTTCGTAACCCATACCCCCGTTTCCCATTTGGGGTTCATCTTCATATTCACCATAGTCTATGGGATCCTCGGGTTGTGGTGGTGAAGGGGCGCTCGTTTTATTTGGGTTCGCGAATGAGTCCATATCCTCCTGAGTATCAGCGTACTGATATTGTTGTGGAACCGGTTGCCTAGTATTCTGCATCGTTTCGGGTGAGCGACGCATCACTTGGGGTTTGGGAAAGTCGAGTTGAATTTCGTTAAACATCGCCATCTCGTCATCGTCAAGTTTCACGACGGATTTATCATTTCTATTAAGAATGATCTCACCGTCCATTACTTTCTATATTGAAACTAATCTTTTTTCTTTAACGCACTTTATAAAAAAAATATCAGTAGATAATAAATGAAACTTAACAATACCGACCGTTTGACTCTCAAAGTTATTCTTGGTGTTCTATTTCTTCTCACTATCATATCTCTTATGATGCCCAAGAAAAGTATGTACCAACCTAAGACGATATCAATCACGTCAGTTGGTAATGGTGGGTCCATATTCACCCTCCCCCGGGGAACACAATGCCTACCGGGGTCCGAACAGACTTCCGATGCATACACTATCGATAATGTCGGTGTGTGTGGTAGTCAAAAAATGGCGAGCGATGCCGCTAGTTATCAAATCTCGGACGGAATCGGTGGCGTTTTAATCTAAGCTATTATAAATGGCTCTCGTCACATCGAATTCTATAATTCCCGACCTCGAACAAGAATATCACACGGTTCTGGTGGACACGATTGGACAATCGGACAAAAGTACGTTCACTGTACACTTACAACAGGAGCTCGAGAACGTTGTACAAGTCCGACTGGTCGCAGCTCAGGTGAGACCTTCATCTACCTCCAACGTGTGTTCCATTTCTGTTCAAGAATTAGACTCACAATTTACACAGCGTGCAACAAATGAACTATATGGTCAATCATCACAGTCACCACTTAACAGGGCATTCGGAACTATCCTAGATGATGGGTCTGGGCGATTCAATTTTAAAAATAATTACCCCGTGGTACAACAATATATCACACCCATTCGGAAAATTTCACGGCTTAATATTACACTTCGTGATCAGACTGGTCTTCCAATTACCGGTACACTCGAAAATTATTTTATATTCAGATTTACGTGTAAGAACAAAAACCTTCCAGGGCATTAAAAGAGGTTTAAATTTTACCTCATAGTATTATAAATGTCCGCGGGTATTGTCCAATTGATCGCAATCGGAGCCCAAGATGAACATATAATGGGTGAACCCGAAATATCGTTTTTTACCTCTACATTTAAGAGGCATTCCAACTTTTCACAATCCATCGAAAAACAAACGATCCATGGAGCTGTGAAAAATAATTCAATGTCCAGCGTTCAATTCGAACGAGCGGGTGATCTTCTCGGGTACGTCTATTTCACAATCGATGATACCACCAAAGCCCTCGACATTCAACGGTGGGACACGATCATTGATAAAGTGGAGCTCTATATGGGGGGGTCACTTATTGATTCACAAGATTCAATATTCACAGAAAAGATCGCCGTCGACACGTTCGCTCAAAATGTGTCCAAGAGTTCAAATGGTACACACCCGGGTGTGAGCGCACGTTCGTACTTTTATCCACTCCGTTTCTTCTTCTGCGAGGGACCCCAATGTGCAATCCCCCTCGTAGCATTGAATTACCACAACGTCGAGATTCGTATTCACTGGGCGACTGCGGCTTCTAATTATAACGTAGAGTGCTACGCCAATTATTATTACCTCGATAACGAGGAGCGTGGGAACATCGCTTCTCGGAAACACGATCTTCTCATCACTCAGGTACAGAAAAACTTCGCCTCGGGCACCATCGTTCAGGATCTCACATTCAATCACCCAGTGAAGTACCTCGCATCGTCTGATACAACTACAGATGGTGCACTCACATCACCAGAAAATAAGATTAAATTAAATATAAATGGTCTCGATGTATCTAATTTTAAATGGGGAAAACCGCATTTTATTGATGTTATGAGTTACTATCACACAGGGTTTGTGACGTCCCCAGATTTCTTTCTCTATTGCTTCTGTCTATCCACGAGTTCCCTTCAGCCTACAGGCACACTCAATTTCAGTCGTCTCACGTCAGTCAAAATCATGAGTGAAACTATGCCCATAAATCACCCTATATACGCGGTGAACTATAATATATTACGCATCGAAAATGGTATGGCAGGTCTCATGTATGCGAATTAAAATGCGATACTATATTAAATGGTCAAGAATATACCGACGATTGAACGGTCGACCAGAATCCGTTTCGGTAAACATACATTGGAAGATCAGGCTGAAAATACAATTGTTTTTAACGCATCTAATGCACCATTAAACGCAGTTAATCCAGGTGCAGTGTATCTCACACCCATTCGTTTTAGAGAGGATTTTAGTGACCCGAATATCACTCTTTTGATGTACGATATATCTACAGGTGAAATCACTGAATCAGGTGCTGCTGCATCCGAATTAACAGAACCACCATTAGAATTGGTTTCTCGATACGGTGCAAATCCCGGTCGGACCACACACACATTATTTCTGAATAACGTACAAACCGCTTTTACCACCTTATCAAATGTAGGAATTGCGAACACAACGCCAATACATACTCTAGACGTTGGTTCGAATCTGTATGTTCAAGATACCGGTTCTAATGTACTTTATATTAGGGGAAACACGTATATCTCACATAATTTAGAAGTTGGTGGAAATATCAGTTTTACCGGTGGCGTCACGAAAGTCGACACGACCAATATGCAAATCTCAGATGCTATAATTGAAATTGGTAAAGGTAACTCCACAAATGATACGACTACCGATTTAGGTTTTATTTTTACGAGACCCGTCGGGGAATCGAATGTGGTCATTGGTTTCGACGAATCGTCTGATAGACTACTCATAGGATATTCTGACTCTTCGGCGAACGAGACAGTATTAAATACTAAACTTTCAGAAACTTTAGATGTCCATCTACATGGTCGTTTGTTTACAGAGTCTAGTATAGGGGTGGGTACGACAAATCCAACGTCAAATCTCCACGTTACCGGTAATGCATATATTCTGACAGACTTGACTGTTGATGGGGATGCAAAGTTTAATACTAATACACTCTACGTGAATGTGAATCGAGATAGTGTAGGTATAAACACATCCAACCCAGACGCAAATCTACATGTAGAAGGTAATGTGTACATATCTTCCAACCTCGCCGTCAACACAGACACACTATTCGTCGAGACCATAAATTCGAGTGTCGGTATTAATACAAGTACACCTAACGCAAATTTACACGTCGTCGGGAATGCCTACGTGTCCTCTAATTTAACCGTAGCTATAAACACGTTACATGTTGACAGTGTCAATGATAATGTGGGAGTGAACACACTTTCACCTTCCGCCAAATTACACGTCGTTGGTAATGTATACGTGTCCTCTGACGTTGATATAGGTGCGGCGAATCTCACTGTGGACGTTGATACGTTGTATGTTGATAGTATCAATGATAGTGTTGGTATTAATATGAGTACACCCGCGGCGAATCTACATGTCACAGGCAACGTATATGTATCCTCGGACCTTGACATAGGTGCGGCGAATCTCACAGTGGACGTCGATACGTTGTATGTTGACGCGATCACAGATCGTGTCGGTATAAATACACCAAACCCGTTAACAACCCTAGACATTCGTGGAACGGCGTATGTTCAAAACCAATTAGAGGTTGGAAATGGTTCAAATTTTATTGTGGACGATTCAACTTTTTACGTACGAGCAGACACAAAAAGTGTAGGTATCGGTACAACAGCACCCAATTCAAATTTACACGTAGAAGGTAACGTATACGTCGATAGTAAACTCACCATCAACTCCCATCTTCAAGTGGATAATGGAACGTTATACGCCGACGCGTTCAAAGATAGTGTCGGTATAAACACCGTTACACCTTCGGCAAATCTGCACGTCGTAGGAAATGTATACGTGTCTTCTAATTTAAGTGTCGACACAGGTACATTCCATGTCGATGCGTTTAATGACCGGGTAGGTATCAACACGAGTACTCCGATAGTAGCACTCGACGTTGTGGGCGCGGGTAGAATATCATCTACTCTAGTTGTTGATAATGGTACACTCTATGTAGACGCCATACAAGACCGCGTCGGTATTAATACATTGACTCCGAGTGTCACGTTAGATGTTGTAGGTGAAACGAAAATAAGTTCAAATTTAAGTGTCGATGTAAACACTTTCCGTGTAGACGCGGTGAATAATCGGGTTGGTATCAATAAAGAGTCACCGTTAGTCGCTCTTGATGTAATCGGTCAGACATATATCAGCTCAGATCTGACAATTCCATCTATACTTTACGTGAACCAGAACGATCGAAAAATAGGTATACGCAATACAACACCCACCGCAACCTTAGATGTTTCTGGGAATGTACACATCACATCGGATGTCACTATAGATTCAGCCAATCTGACTGTTGATACAAATACATTACACGTTAATGCGACCACAAAAAGAGTTGGTATCAATACATTATCACCATCGGCAGCTTTACAGGTAGTCGGGGGTGTGAATATATCGAGTAACCTCACCGTCGATACAAATACGTTACACGTCGATACCGTATTCGATCGAGTCGGTATAAATACAACGACACCTTCCGCCAATCTTCACGTCGTCGGTGACGTGTATATCTCTGACGCACTTAAGGTAGGCGCGGCGGACTTTAGCGTCGATACTAATACCTTATACGTTGATGCTTCCGTTGATAGTGTTGGTATAAATACGACAACTCCTTCAGCAAATCTTCACGTCGTTGGGAACGCGTATATATCAAGTAATCTCACCGTAAACACTTTTACTTTACACGTCGATACATCTAATGACAGAGTGGGTATAAATACGAATGCACCTGCTTTTGACCTAGATGTTCGCGGTACATCCAATGTGGGTGCTACGACGTGTACAACATTAGAATTAACCGGAACCGATGCCACGACGAGTAAATCCACGGGTACACTCATCTTATCAGGAACCCACGCCGGTATAGGTGTCGATGGAAACATTCACGCATTAAATGTGAATTTTCACGACGCAGAAATACGTTCACTAAATGTTATCGATACCACATCAACAACTTCGAAAACGAGTGGTGCGGTTATAGTGGTAGGTGGAGTTGGGGTTAGTGGTAATGTCCATGGAGCAAATGCGAATTTTGAAGATATTGAAGTTGATAGTATTGTAGTTACGGATGTCACGAGTGCGACGAGTAAAACAAGTGGTGCACTCCAAGTTGTAGGTGGTGTGGGTATCGAAGGTGCACTTTTCGGGACGGCCGGTACGTTTGATAGCACGATGACATTAATTTCCGGAACTTCATCAACTACAAAAACAAGTGGTGCACTCATCGTTCAAGGTGGAATTGGCGCGACTGGTATGATTAACGCCGGAAATGCAAACCTGGAAAATCTCGAAGTGGATAATGTTACCATAACAGATGTAACTCCATCTACGAGTAAAAATACAGGGGCTTTATTACTTACCGGGGCAAATGCAGGTATAGGTGTAGATGGTAATGTATACGCGACAAATTTTGTCGCCACGAACAAAATAGCCTCACAGAACTTGACCACACAGAGAATACCGTATGTGGGGGGGAATAAGTTCCTCGAAGATTCATTTATAACAGTCGGGACCAATGAAATCATAGTCAACTCCGACCTTACAGTTAACGGTAACCTTTACCTCGAGGGTGAGACATTTGTCGTTAATGCACAAAATATCACAATCGAAGATCGTATTCTAGGTATCGCCAATAACAATACGGTACACACCCTAGATGTAGGTATTATCATGCAACACCCTGGTAAAAACATAGCCCTGATTCATCATGGTGAAGATGGGGAAGATCACGAACACCAATTTACGATCGCATACACACAGAATACCATTACAGATACTCACATATTTGACGACACCGCAAATGTTATCACTGTGAATATCATAGGAAATCTTCTCGTACAAAACAACCTTACTATCAGTAATATAGCAACATTCGGTGATACGACCCCATCAACGAGTAAAACGACAGGTAGTGTACTCGTCGCGGGTGGGTTGGGTGTATCGGGGGCCGTGTATGGATCCACTGCGAGTTTCGATGGGGTCACGACTATTACTAACAGTACCCAATCGACTCTAAAAACGGATGGTGCACTCGTAGTGATGGGTGGTATAGGTGTTTCGGGAGCCCTGTATGGTTCTACTGCAAACTTTGATGGTATAACCGCGATAACTAACGGAACACAATCCACAAACCATACGAACGGAGCTCTCGTCGTGAGTGGTGGTGTGGGAATCGCAGGAGATATCAGAGTAAATAACCAAACATTCTTAAATGGTATCACGCGTGTAACAAATATAACACCATCGACAAACGCAGATACTGGCGCTCTACAAGTAGATGGTGGCGTGGGTATAAATGGAACTGTACACATAGGAACACACGCATACATCGAAAATGGGCTCATCACAAATACTAGTGCTGTAACGAAGAAGACGTATTCATTTAAAGGGGTGTTGACGAATGGTACGACGACGGGTGATGCAACCGTCAATCTTGTTTTCACGGGTCACGTGTTTCATGCAAAAATCATCGCCATATTAGTAGAAGGTACAGATGATGTGAGTACATTAAGTTTTGAAGTTACGGGTGGATTTACGGGTGGTAGCGGTACTGGACAAAGTATTGCACGAGGTCCCGTTTCCGTTTTCGGTACATCAGTAGATAATCCCTGGAATACTACAGTCGCTATCACCGATCATGATGATATATCCTTTGCGCCATCAGAAACCATGGCAGCTGACGGTAGTTATAACGTATTCGTCGAATACATTTCACCGACGACCGCAGGTAAACTCGAAAGTTATGCGATAGGTCTTGGAAGCCATGTAAATTTTAACTATTAATTCCAATTGTCCCCATTTCCTCCAAAGTGCCTCCCATTTTGTAAGAAAATAACCTCTTCAATTAGTAAGAGATGTCGGCCAACAAGAAGACTCTCATCGATGGGGATTTCCAGGTTGGGTCGGGCCACTTTTACGTCGATGTAGAAAATAACAGGGTTGGTTTAAATCAGATGAATCCGACTAGTAGTCTCGATGTGAATGGGAACGCCTACATCGCGACGGATATGACCATCGGTTCGAACGTCTTGGTCGGTTCGAATGTCATAGCTCAAAAATTCACGGGGAGTGCATCAGGACTCACATCGATCCCAGCCGATCAGATTTCCGGTGTTATCTCGGTGGCGAACGGCGGTACGGGAACAAGTACGAGTACGGGTACGGGTGACCTAGTGAAATCTGATACTCCCACATTTACGGGGACTGTCACGGCAGGTACGTTTTCGGGAAGTGGCGCGAGTCTCACGAACATTCCTCTCGACCAGGTGACCGGTGTTCTCGCGGTCTTGAACGGTGGAACGGGGGTCACTACAACAACTGGGACGGGTAGCGTCGTCTACTCAGAATCACCAACACTCACTGGAACGGTCGTAGCCGATGGCGCGAACTTTTCATCTAACATTTCAGTCTCAAATGTGTACGCCGGCTACAACACGGATACCACATCATACCTGGGACGCGCAGCCGTAGGATTTTCCGGAATCACCGATGAAGCGACATTCGCACATATAGACGTAAACTCAACGAATAACTACGCACTCAAACAGACCGCTACTGGTGGGACTCATGTGAACGCGGCTACCACAAAATCCGTGATATTTTCTATAAATGATTCTGAACAGGCACGTATAAATACGACGGGTGTGGGTATAGGCACAGATAACCCCTCGTATAAACTGGATGTACACGGAACCGCTAACGTCGGTGCGTTGACATGTACGACTGTTTCGGGTGACGGATCAGGTCTGTTAAATGTCCCCGGGTTTTCGTGGCCGACCCATGCTAACGGGGTTGACATATATCATATCACTGGAAACGTCGGTATCGGGACGACTACACCTGGTACCACTCTCGAAGTTGCAGGTACGGCGGGTGTGGCAATCCTGAAAAGTGCAGCATCGGCGGCAATCTCAACGTATAACTTCATTCTCAATGGACCCCGCCCTGGGACGACATCGGGGGGTGCTATTCACTTCATAAACGGTTCTACGAGAACTGGAGATGGTGACGGGAGTACCTATACGATTCGGAATGATAGTGGTAAATTGCGTTTGGGTAATGCGAGTTACGATACCCTCCTAGAAGGTAACGTCGGGATCGGGGTGATGATTCCTAACTCGAAGTTACAGGTGAATGGCACCGTCACGGCGAGTTCGTTCAGTGGAATCCAAGTGGGCGACGTTCCAACCTTAAACCAAAACACGACTGGTTCTGCTGCCACACTGACGACAGCACGAACGATTGGAGGTGTTTCCTTTAACGGGGGTGCGAATATAACCCTCCCAGGTGTTAACGCCGTTGGGAACCAAAACACAACTGGTTCTGCCGCTACTCTAACAACTTCTCGAAACATAAATGGTGTCGCATTTAACGGAGGTAGTGATATAAATGTTATTAGCACTTCTACTTTTGGAGTATCTGCTACGGGTGGTGCAAATGCTGCTGTGTCAGCTACTAATAAATCTAATGGACTTGGGGTTGATATTGCCTTTACTCTTCCCCAAGGTCCTCCTGGTGCTAACTCGACGGTGGCTGGTCCTGCTGGTCCTCCTGGTGCTAACTCAACGGTGGCTGGTCCTCCTGGTCCTGCTGGTTCTGTCGCTGCTGGTGGTACCATAAACAGGATTTTACCTTATAGTAGTACGTATGCTAAAGGTTATAATAGTGCAGCAATAGAGGTACGTGAATATAATTTGCAGGGCTCCGCTGGTGGAACAGAATGGGAACGTGCACCTCGCATTGGATTTCATTGGTCTGGTCGTGTAGCCTCACAAATTATATGTGATAGTGCAGGTACTATAAATATCGCGAATAACCCCGGAACTGGTTATGAGAAATTAAGAGCCGGACCAGTAGAAGCTCTTGGAGAGATTTACACAACTTCCATGATGCGCCTTAATTACAACAACCCCACAATCAACTTCCAGGATACTGATCATCGTGCATGCTTTCTACACAACAATAGTAATTTGCTTTATGTTTTAAATGGTACCAACAATGCTACGGGCTGGAGCCAGGTAAATGGTCAATGGGCGTTCGTATTCAACTTATCGAATAATGATGCGACGTGTGGTGGGAATTTTTCCGCAGTCGGTAATGTAACAGCGTATTCAGATATTAGACATAAAAAAAACATAGTCAAAATTAGTGATTCATTAAACAAGCTACATAAGTTAAATGGATACACATATGACCGTAAAGATACTGGTAAGAGATATTCAGGACTCATCGCACAGGAAGTTCAGAAGGTCCTACCCGAAGTTGTTAACAAAGATGAAAAAGGATATCTTTCTGTTGCATACGGAAATATGGCTGGACTATTCGTAGAAGCCATCAAAGAATTAACAACACAACTCAAAATCGAACGAGAAAGGGTAGATGTTCTTTCTAAAAAATTAGGAATATAAAGAAATACACCCTATATAAAATACAAATGGACGATACTCTTCATTGTAACACCACTCTTACGGTGAATGAGATTGATAACAGTGCTACCATTAATATCAGTTTGTGTAACGTGTGCTATAGAACCGTACAGACCATATCCGATGACCCGGCTGAGTGGGTGAATTACCTAGTAAAAAACAGTATCGAATCTCGAGCTATGGATATATGCGATCGGGAAATTGAAACTCATCTCAAAAATGGTACTATGCCTGCTAACATATCAAAAAAATCACTCATCCTTAATCATAAAATTGATGAAACACACACACACTACAAACCCAGTTAACATACATTCCTCTAAAGTGGACTGTGTCCCACTTTACAAGAAAAGATCCTGAAGATAACATTGAACCATGAAGTGGTCCATGTCCCGCTTTACAATAAAAAAATCGTACACCTATAGTCATGTCCTTTGAAAAAGATGGATACATTTTCAAACGACAGTTTCTATCAGAGGAGTTGTGTGACATTGGTAAAAGAATTAAAAGAAAAAATTGGGTAGTAGTAGATGACTACTACATTACCCGTGACGAGTGGCCAATCGCACCAAGTCCGTAGAAGTCGTACATGAAAAAAAAGACCTTATGAAACACCAATTTGATAAGATCCTCTATCCCGATCGAAGTCCGTAGGACTTCCCTCGTATCAAGTGACTTCATCACTTAAAAAAACCTCCCCAAATAGTAGATATGTCTTTGGAACAGACGATAGGCAGCCTCAGATTATACGGGGGCGACCACCCATACACGGGTGACTGATGTGATCGAGAACGAACTGGACGCACACGGACAGATCCAATGGGAGGATCACTCCACAGGGACTGAGAAGGCATGCAAAATCAGGTACTTGGATGTTTCAGGTACCCAAACATATTCCGCAAACGCAGTACATATAGCAGCCTTCGTGGGGTGCACATATCATTGTGGCTGATCACACCTAATAACACGTAAATCATTTCTT
>Ga0208768_1001423_pt1 | contig 12619 bp, 11 predicted proteins | sample AntAceMetag02UK1_FD_184760 | JGI IMG/M metagenome (GOLD analysis project Ga0208768, IMG submission 184760) | Saline lake microbial communities from Ace Lake, Antarctica - Antarctic Ace Lake Metagenome 02UK1 (SPAdes) (version 2) | ecosystem: Environmental > Aquatic > Non-marine Saline and...
AGCTCTAGTTTAGTTTAGCGTTGTTATTTCTGTTACAATCGAAAAAATAGGGTCTTTAGTTTACTAGAAATCAGAAAATCCGATTATTCCCTTTAGGGTCAGGGTAAGAATGATCGCATTTTCGGCCTTTTGTTCTTTCCCCGACCTAAAGGGAGCAAAAAAGACCGAAAATCAGAAGTAATTAGTATCATATCTATTTTAAACTAGAGCCATTACTTATTGTGCTCCTAATGATTTTAAGAACTCATGACTTTGCATTACAGCATCCTCTCCTGCTATTTCCAAGGTTGTATACCCGTCAAATCCAATGTTGACCAATGCCTTGTAAATGCTTTCGATTCCGACAACTCCACTTCCAAGTGGTATGGAGGACATTCCGCAACCAAACTCCTTCCCCCTCTTACTTGTCATTTCCTGAGGAAGATCTTTCCAATGCACGTGTTCAATCTTGCTACCTAGCTTTTTAATCATTTCAATTGAATCTCCCCCTCCTAACCAAAGATTTCCAGTATCAAGATTTATTCCCAAAGCTTCAGAATTACATTCATCAATAATCCGCTCGACATGTTGAACTGAATCTGTGAATTTACCATGGGGTTCAATTAATATTTTGACCCCATAATCCTTGGCCATTTGCAAGGGTTCATGTAATTTCTCCTTAATTTGGAAAATGCCCTCTGCATCAGAAAGATTTCGGCCAAATTCAGTTTGGGCATCACCTTCCGTAGTTATTACATGTTTAACACCTATTGAAGCGGCCATCCGAACGGCTTTTATAATTTGAGAAGTTCCATAGCGCCAAGGCGCACTCGGGTCCAATAAATTAGCATGAGCACAAACACTGGTAATAGTAATACCCCTAGACTCGAACAATCGCTTTAAATCGAAAGCGTTGGCATCAAGGCTTGCAACAGCATTAAATCCGAAATGAGACCCCAAACAAGCCCCGTCGGCATTATCTGTAATATCTGCATATTTAAAACCCCATTCTTTGATTTGGTCAACTTGTTTATCCAAGGTTTGAAATGGATTGATAAGGGCAAAACATCCTACTTTAATAGCCATATTATTGTGTTTTATATTTCGTTTTTTTTTGTCTAATGCGAATTTTAATGGCGCCTGTTAAACAGATATTATATACTATAACGTATTTTACGTTGATGCAAATTATTAAGAAAAAGATTGGAAAATGTTCAATATTTCTCATTGCCATATACTAGTGACTACTATCCAATTATTAGTCATACATTCCGAGTTGATTGTAATCACGCATAAGGATTAAAAATTATGAAAAAAGGAATTTTATTCAACCTACTTTACACCCTGCTTTTCGTCATAACGGCGACGGGCCAAAAAACACCCACATTGACCTTGGAGGATGTTTACAAAAACGATGTATATGACCAAAAAGGTTTTGGGCCCCTTCGATGGATGAAGGACAATAAGGGCTACTCTACCCTTGAGCACAACAAGCCGGTAATGGGCAGGGATATCGTAAAATATGATGCCAAGACGGGCAAGAGGACTGTAATCGTCGCTGCATCTAAATTGATACCTGATAATGAAGAGAAGCCCTTGGAAATTTCGGACTATCATTGGTCCGGGGATAATAGTAAACTCCTGATTTTTACAAATACGCGTAAAGTGTGGCGTTATCACACTAGGGGCGACTATTGGGTGCTGGATCTAAAGACCGGTAAACTAAGTCAATTAGGGAAATCATTACCGAAATCCTCTTTGATGTTTGCCAAATTCTCACCGGATGCCGCCAAAGTGGCCTATGTAAGTGATATGAATATTTATGTAGAAGATTTAGACGTGGAAAATATTAAGCAGTTAACTTCGGATGGCGGCGGTAACATTATTAACGGAACTTTTGATTGGGTCTATGAAGAGGAACTAAGTTGTCGTGACGGGTTCAGATGGAGTCCCGATGGGGAACATATCGCCTATTGGCAATCGGACACCAAAGGAGTGGGCACCTTTTATATGATCAACAATATAGACTCTATTTACTCTAAGCCTCTGCCCATGCCTTATCCTAAGGTGGGTACTCAGCTTTCGGCCGTTAAGGTAGGGGTAATACCGTCAAAAGGGGGTAAAACCCGATGGTTCGATATACCCGGAGATTCAAGAAACAATTATTTGGCCCGTATGGAATTTATTCCTAATTCCAACGAACTAATGATCCAGCAGTTAAATCGTCGCCAGAACAAGAATAAAGTCTGGATTGGTGATATCGAATCGCTGGCTCTAAATAATATTTTGATGGAAAAGGAAAGGGCATTTCTGGATATTCATGACAATATCCGTTGGTTGGACAAAGAGCAATATTTTACTTGGTCAAGTGAGCGCGATGGATGGTTACATTTGTACAAGGTGTCCAGGGACGGGAACGAAATACAGCTGATTACCAAGGGTGATTTTGATGTAGTCAATATCGCTCGTATCGATTCAAAAGGGGGCTATGTATATTATATAGCGTCCCCCGATAATTTCACACAACGCTATCTGTATAGAAGCCGTATGGACGGTGAAGGGGAAGCTGAGCGAATTACGCCTGTTTCCGATTCGGGACAGAGTGCGTACCAAATTTCCGATAATGCCAAATGGGGGATACAGGTTTTTCAAAATGCTACTACGCCACCGCGATATTCCCTGATAAGCCTCCCTCAACATGAAAAAATAAGAGTGTTAGAGGACAATCATGAACTAAAGCGGAAATATGATGCCCTGGGCCTAAGAGCAAAGGAATTCGTAAAGGTCGATATCGGTGACGATGTACTTGATGCCTGGATGATAAAGCCCATCGACTTTGACCCCACCAAGAAGTATCCGTTGCTGTTCTTTGTCTATGGCGAACCAGCAGCAGCTACCGTTCTGGACAATTGGGGCGGGGGCAGTCTATGGGATCAGTACATGGCCCAGCAGGGGTATGTTGTCATGAGCGTCGATAATCGCGGCACCAAAACACCCAGGGGCAATGCCTGGCGTAAATCCATTTATGGCCAGATTGGAATTTTGGCATCCGAGGACCAGAGCAAGGCCGCGAAGAACATATTGGACACCTTTGATTATCTCGATTCCGAAAGGGTCGGAATATGGGGTTGGAGCGGTGGTGGCCAAATGACACTAAATTGTATGTTTAGATACCCTGAGATTTACAAATCAGGATTGGCGGTTTCTTTCGTATCCGACCAGAGGCTGTATGATGCGACCTATCAAGAACGCTATATGGGGCTATTGGAAGATAATGCCAAAGGATACCATGACGGATCTCCAATTAATTTTGCGCAGAACCTACAGGGAAACCTAATGATAATTCATGGCACGGCAGACGATAATGTGCATTATCAGAGCTTTGAAATGATGATTGATAGATTAATAAAATATAACAAGTTGTTTTCTATGATGTCCTACCCGATGCGCTCACATTCTATTAATGAACGGGAGAACACTTCATACCATTTACGGGAGACCATGGAGAAATTCTGGAAAAATAACCTGCCAACCGGTGCAAGATAAATTAAGACCCAATAATCACCATACATATGTTTGCAAAAGAGGAGTATAAAGGTAGAAGGAATAAACTAAAAGAAACAATTGGAAATGGCTTGCTTCTTTTTTTGGGAAATGAACATAGCAGTATAAATTTCAAGAATAATTGGTATCCTTTTAGGCAAGACAGTACTTTTTTGTATTTTTTTGGCCTGAGCCAACCAGGTCTGGCGGCCATCATAGACTTGGATGAGAACCAAGAGATTATTTTTGGAGATAGCCCCACGATAGATGATGTCGTATTTACAGGCCCTTTACCATCCCTAAAAGACCTAGTCGAAGACAAGGGTATTACCCAAGTAAGACCTATCTTGAGTCTATCCGGATATGTAAACCGAGCTGTTGAGCGCGGACAAAAAATACATTTTATTCCCTATTACCGCGCGGATCATTTACTCAAGTTATCCGCATTACTTAAGGTTTCCACCGTTGAAATCGCAGATAAGCACTCCATTGAATTGATTAAGGCAATAGTACTATTACGGTCAATAAAATCCGATCAAGAGGTCGTGGAAATCGAAAAAGCGGTTAACATTACAGTTGGTATGCAATATAAAGCCATGGGAATGGCATCCAAAGGTATGCTAGAGGCCGATTTGTTTGGTGCCATAACGGATATAGCCCTTTCCAAAGGCAATGGCACATCGTTCCACCCCATTGTCACGGTCAACGGCCAGATACTGCACAACCATTATCACGGGAATACCTTAAAAAACGGGGACATGGTCTTATGTGATTGTGGCGCCGAAACAACTTCCAATTATGCAGGCGACCTGACACGTACGTTTCCGGTCGACAAAAAATTTAGTAAAAAACAAAAAGAAATCTATGATATTGTCCATTCCGCCCATTTAAAGGCCATATCCGAATTGAGACCCGGTCGTCTTTTTAAAGATATCCACTTGGCCGCGTGCAGAATGATTGTGGAAGGCCTGATCGAACTGGGCCTAATGAAGGGGAATGCCGAAAAGGCCGTTGCCGAAGGTGCGCATACCGTATTTTTTCAATGTGGCCTAGGGCATATGATGGGCCTTGATGTCCACGATATGGAGAATCTTGGGGAAGCGTATGTGGGTTATACCGACAGCTTGAAACAAAGTAAGGCATTTGGGCTAAGGTCCCTTCGTTTAGGACGGGCGTTGGAAGAGGGAATGATTCTGACCGTTGAGCCCGGTATCTATTTTATCCCCGAACTGATTGAACTTAGAAAAGGTCAAAATAGGTTTAATGAGTTTATAAATTATGAAAAAATGGAAACCTACAAAGATTTCGGCGGAATTCGTATCGAGGATAACTTTTTGATAACATCCAGCGGTACACGATTATTGGGAAACAAATTGCCGACAACATCCGCTGAAATCGAACAGTTCAGGGCTACCAAAATCCGACCTTTATAAGTGCTCTTAAAATAACTTGACCAGTTGGAATGTGATCGCCGACAATGCCGTTGAACTGTCTTTTACAAATATGGCTCTAAACAGTATTGATGGTAGGTTAGAAAAAGTAATTAAAATGGCAACTATATGTTTCTAATAAAAAAATGTGTATTCGCTGGTATTAATCGTTACAACTAATACATTTCCATTGATTATGTTATGACCTTTATGCCTATCAGAGACAAAGAACCTTATATGAAAGCCTGTCAAAATTGGAAACAAGAACTAGAACTAATAATCAGAACATAATGGCCTTACTAGGAGACAAAGAATATTTTAAAGGAATAGGGGAAATCAAATTTGAGGGAGCATCGTCAGACAATCCATTGGCATTCAAATACTACAATCCTGAACGGGTAGTGGCAGACAAAACAATGCGAGAACACTTTAAGTTCGCGATTGCCTATTGGCACACATTCTGTGGTCAGGGTGCAGATCCTTTTGGCCCTGGAACGCAAAATTTTGCTTGGGATCAATCTTCTGATGCAATCCAGGCTTCAAAAGATAAGGCAGATGCTGCTTTTGAATTCATCACAAAAATGGGATTCGACTATTATTGCTTCCATGATTATGACCTGATAAGGGAAGGCACCTCTTTTGCCCAGTCGGAAAAGCGACTGGCTACTATAGTAGATTACTTAAAAGAAAAACAAAAAAGTTCTAGTGTAAAATTACTTTGGGGCACCGCAAACTGTTTTTCCAATCCGAGATATATGAATGGCGCGGCTACCAATCCTGATTTCAAAGTGGTTGCAAGAGCAGGTGGGCAAGTAAAATTGGCCTTAGACGCTACAATAGCGCTGAACGGTGAAAACTATGTTTTTTGGGGTGGTCGGGAAGGTTATATGTCCTTATTGAACACAAACATTGGCAAAGAATTAGATCATATGGGTCAATTCTTGACTATGGCGCGTGATTATGCCAGAAAACAAGGGTTCAAAGGAACATTTTTCATAGAGCCTAAACCTATGGAGCCTTCAAAACATCAATACGATTTTGACTCAGCTACCGCTATTGGGTTTCTACGTGAATATGGTTTGGATAAGGACTTCAAGATCAATATTGAGGTCAACCACGCCACTTTGGCTCAGCACACTTTTCAACATGAAATTGCCGTAGCCGCCAAAGCGGGGATGCTAGGAAGTCTTGATGCCAACCGCGGCGATTATCAGAACGGTTGGGATACCGACCAGTTTCCGAATAATATTCAAGAAACAACTGAAGCCATGTTAGTTTTCTTGGAAACTGGTGGGCTTCAGGGAGGTGGCGTGAACTTTGACGCTAAGATTAGACGGAATTCAACTGATATGGACGATGTTTTTCATGCGCACATTGGTGGGGCAGATACGTTTGCACGGGCACTGTTAACCGCTGATAAAATAATTTCTTCTTCTGTATATACAACACTTCGTGAAAAACGATATGCGTCGTTCAATTCAAAGGAAGGAAAGAAATTTGAGACGGGTAAACTTGAACTTAATGACTTGTACCAAATGGCACATGAAAATGGTGAAATCGATTTACAAAGCGGTAAACAAGAACTCTTTGAGAATATCATCAATCAATACATCTAAGGTAAAAAACTAAGAAATGAAATTTTTAATAGACACGACAAGTTTATAACAAATAATATAATCGATTTCTTAATAATTTGAAATTAGAGTTGAAATTGCCTGAACAACCATATCCTAGATAGCTACTGTTTTGTTGATGCCTGCTATTGTTCCGGTTGTGTTTGTCGTTCTTTTGTAGTTTCGGTAATACACCTTTATGGAACAAAAAGGTTCATTTTAACGGTCCTTTAATGGAACGTTTACGCAATTACATATCCATTGAGTTCGCAAAGTTTAAAGTAGCGTATCAATTAAATAGTTTTTGTTTTGACCTTTATTTAAACTTTTCAATACAACAAACCAATTGTTTAAAAGACCGCTAATATTTTACAGGTCTGGGTATTCAAACAACAAGAGGAACTTTGCGAAAAACAAGACCACACATTATTCAAACGTATGTTTCCTTTCATATTGATAGAAAAAATTCATTTACAAACTGAACATTAAACCCATCAAAAAACAACCAAACAAACACAACATCTATTTAGAGGTCATAAAGCCATATTTCCCAACAAATACAATCATCCAAAATTGACAATACTATTTTTCACGGAAAAAACTACCATAAAATCTGACTTCCCACCGCTTTTCACGGAAAAGTATTTTTAAGGTTATTTTCTCATTTTAATAAACATTTCATTATCAATTACTTATGCTTTCAAGTTTTTACCATAGAAATAATTTTACAATAAACTTTTTCAATGTTTATTGGGACTTCCAAGGTTTTTATAGTAAAATTGCTACCAGGCCGCATTAGGAAAATCACACAAGAAACTGAAAATGAGCCGATTAAAATACGTAACATCGCTTTAGCGTGTTACCCTCTTGCTATACATTTCTCCTTCGCAAAAGCTCACTTCAAAATGAATACACTTTGTGCCTTTGGTTCGCTTCACAATCAAACAAAAGAATTTAAACCTCTTTGATTTTTTATATCCAGAGCGTTATCCCTTTTTCGATAACTCAATTAGAAATAATTGACGATAAGTTCTATTGATTTGTCGGTCGATTATTCCTTTTACTTCCCATAGTGCCTTCACGTCTCCCATTTTCGATAGCTCTTGAAAATAAAAAGATTCACACTTTACCACTACTGGTATTTATATCAGAATGTAAAGCGAGCTTAATTCAGTTTAGTTGCCTTAAAATGGATGGTGTTCAAAACTTTAAACAAAAACTCAATTAAACTAGTAGAATTAAATACAACCATAAAAGATTTAGGAATATACCAACTATCCATAGAGAAGGTTTTATCGTTTACCCCCCCTTTATCACTACTATTTGCTCTATCCAAACAAAATTTTAGCTGTTTCGATCACTTTTTAAACCCTCTAGGAACTATGAAGGGTTAGGAGAAGCAAGAGGATAACCTGCTGGGCAGGTTATATTTCTGTATTTAACTGATTTACATTAGATTACAACCCTCCAATTTTTGATATTATAGTAAAAATGGATTAAAAACTACCTAACTCATTGATAATCAATTCATTTTTTACCCATTTTTTAGTAAGAAGGCTTTTTGCTTCCTTCGTAGGGTCATGAATATGTCGTGATCCAAAATAGATTGTACTCGTTGAAAGGCCACGGTATTTTATAGTGCAGCTTCCAGTGTGTTATGTATAAGCTGTTATTCTTTTGACAACATACGAACGTCTCTTACTTTTTACCTAAAATTTTGATGAATCGATGACGGATTGAACTGAAGTGCCTGTTTGTAAAGGCTAAAGCTGTCATCAAACAGTCATCTTTTTATCATCAAAAAAAATAGTGATGACAGATATTGCTACAAAAAAGTGAAGAATGATGCGCCGATGACAAAACGATGATACGCTAAATATAATATTTATAGTGGCTCAGAGAGCCTCTCATCAAATCATCAGAAAAAAACTTAAAACTGTGGAGCTTTTGAAAAGAAAAATAATAAATACACGATTGGGGAAAAGTGCCCAAGCTTTTATCCTTAAAAAAACTCTAGTAAAACGCTACACTTTCCTATCATTACGACATAGCAAAAAACTTGATTCCTGAGCTTCCTCCACGTAGAAACACAAGTATCTTTTTTCTTTTCATCAGCAATTAGTATTTAGAGAAAAGATAGAGTGTACATCCATTACAACCAGTAAATGGCATAGTGTGTTCCAAATCGACATTAGCATGCGCCCTATTTCGATTTTACTTTACGCTTATCTACCGGAATACTATAAAATCGAAACAGGAACCGTGCGCAGGTAAGTTATGGTAAGATTTGGGGTTTGTACTTGAATTAAGCAAAACTCATTTCATCTGCATATTCAGTTTTTATTCCAATAAAAGTAAAAGACTATAATTTTCAACTATCTCTTTGAACAGAATTTTATGGACATCAAAATTAATGAATAGAGCAAAAGGGTAGAGTTATCTTTGATAGTATACCCAAATACATATAATTCAACTATTTTTAGTAATAGTATACGCAAAACCATATAATTTACTATATTTACTCATAATTATATTTAAAAACATATAATGAGTACTTTATCTGAATTTGTAAAAGCACGCCGGAAAGCCGTGAATCTCACACAAAGGGAATTTGCGGAACGGACAGGTGTTGCCCTTACCGTTGTTCGAAAAATAGAACAAGGAAAAACAAACTTGAATATGGATAAAGTCAATCTTATACTTAGTATGTTCGGGCATACGCTTGCTGCTGTTCCAAATATAGCAATAGAAAGTGCTAAAGATGTCGCACCATGAGGAGCGCTACCATCTTATATGACAAATATAAAGCCGGTAAACTTATAGAAACCAATGACGGTGACTATGTATTTCAATATGATACCGATTACATCATTAACCATCCTGAACAGTTCCTTACGTTTTCTATGCCAGTTCGAACAGCACCGTATATTGATAATAGACTTTTTCCTTTTTTTGAAGGATTGATTCCCGAAGGTTGGTTGCTGAACATTGCCACCAAAAACTGGAAGATAAACCCAAATGACCGAATGGGACTTCTACTTGCCTGTTGTCAAAATTGTATAGGAGCCGTAAGTGTTCACCCCATAAACGAACATCATGAAGCATAAATGTTTATACTGCTATGGGAGTTTAGAGGGAGAAACAGATTTTCACGAAACCTGTAGCTTATCTTTTTTTGGATCTAAGCAAGCACCAAAATTGGACTATTCCTTGCAGCAGATGTCAGAACTGGCAAAAAATGTTATTGACCGCAGTATTTCTGTTCCAGGCGTACAAGCCAAATTGTCCATGTCACTCATCAACGAAGTAAAAGACGCTCGCAATGTTAGACTAACCGTTGTTGGTGCCTTAGGGGGGAATTACATATTTAAGCCACCATCATCTGACTATGCCGAAATGCCCCAAAATGAACATGTAACCATGCGCATTGCAGAAGCATTTGGAATACAGACCGTAGCCTCCAGTTTGATTCGGTTACAATCCGGCGAACTGTCCTATATCACTATACGAATAGACAGAACGGAGGATGACCAAAAAATCCATATGTTGGACATGTTTCAAATAACCGAAGCTTTTGACAAATACAAAAGCTCTAAGGAAAAAGTCGGGAAGGCTTTGCGAACCCATTCTGCAAATACACTATTGGATATGGTTTTCTTTTTTGAATTATCCCTATTTAGCTTTTTGACAGGTAACAACGATATGCACCTTAAAAACTTCTCCATGATCCAATCCATTTCGGGGTGGCTTTTAGCACCTGCCTATGACCTACTTAATGTTGCCATTGCCAACCCTAATGACGAGGAGGAATTGGCACTTACCATTGCAGGAAAAAAGAATAAGTTACAACGGGAGCATTTTGAAAATTTAGGTAAAGGATTAGGGCTTACCGAGAAACAAATTTCAATTGTATTCAGTCGTTTTTATAAGAAAAAGGGGGATGCCATAAAATGGGTAAACAATTCCTTTTTATCCGATGCTATGAAAGAAAATTATACCGCTTTACTCGATAATCGTTATACAAGGATTTATGCTTCTTTTCCCTCAATAGACAACCCACTTTTGACCTAAGAAATCGAAAGTCACCTATTCGGTGCGCATTAAATCCAGAACCTCTCTAAGCCTTTGTTTATAGGCCATTACAGCGCTGAGTTCTAGACCCTCCGGCTCCACGATTAGGAAAGCTACCCAGAAGGTAGCTTTTTTTCGTTATACCTTCTACATAAAACATCCCATAAAAATCTAATAAAGCCTTATTCCCCTAGCTTAACAGTCTCCCCCTTTATTGAACTTTCTACCGCGGCTTCTAGAATTTCCATGGTAATCATATTATTCTCCAAGCTGTAAAGGTCGTAAGGTGCTAACTTTACCGTACCTGAAATAACCGAGGCGAAAAGCGCGAATGGATCGTGATAGGGCGGTGTTCTTTCTTCTAACGTAAACGTTTCCTCATCAAAACCATCATAACCATTGGCCATGCGCACCCTAAGTTGATTGCGATTGTCTGCATAGACCGCTCCTATTGTACCATAGATTTCCATATCCTTTCGCCCCATAGGCCAGTTCCAAGAAGGCTCAAGTATGGCCATAGACGTATCATAGGTAAGAACTATGGTTGCATCATCATCTACCTTCGGATTATTTTCGGGCTGTAATTGTTGGGTAACGGCGGTAACTGAATTCGGTCTTTTTCCTTCATGGATCCAGGTCAATAAATTAGCTCCATAACATCCAAAATCCATAATGGCTCCGCCACCATTTAAAACGGGATCTGTAAGCCAATGTAAAAATTCCTTGTTGACCGCTATTTTTTTTGGCCCCCTATGCCCATCGCGCACTACAACCTTGCGCACTTCGCCAATTTTGCCATCCTTAAGGAGTTCGTTTGCCCTTATGTTGGTAGGATACCATGAGGTCTCATAATTAGTGAGCACATGTATGCCGTGCTTTTTCGCCAGGGCGGCTATCTTTTTTGCGTGATCAAGGCTAACCGCCAAGGGCTTTTCTACCATTACATGTATTCCTTTTGGTGCAGCGGCTTCCACAACCGCCAAATGCTCGTAGGTATTACCAAAGGCGGCAACGGCTTGGGGCTTGGTGGCGGCAATCATTTCTTCCAGGGTTCCATAAACGATATCCATAGAAAAACCATACTCGCCAGACAGCCGTTTGGCCAATTCCATATCGGTTTCTACGATGCCTACCATAGTAATATCACCCAAATCCTCCCGGCCCAAAATCCATCCTACATGGCCATGGGTAAGGCCAACAACCCCTAATCTAACAGGAGTTTCCTGTCCAAAGCTCATCTTTGCGCCTAAAACCAAAACCAGTACTATCAAATAATTTCTGTGCATCTTAAAAGTTGGATTGAAGATTAAAAGTATGCTTTTTATTCCAAACTGTCCTAATGATGTCTGCTGCCATCCTAGACACCTAAACCCATAGGAGGCCATACTTTAGGGCTATTGGAAACACAGTTTACATCTTTCCCCGACTTGTTTCCTTTAGGTTGCTACTAGAATTCAAAGACATTAACGAAATACTGAAGACTACAACCTGCGGCTTTGGCAGCCAACATTTGAACCATGGCCTTTTCTTCCTCTAACATGGCAAAAGCAATAACCTTGGTTTTGGGAAACTGGGCGGTGATACTTCTTTTGGCTTCTATACCATCCAGTTTGGGCATGCGAATGTCGCAGAGCACCGCCATAGAGCGCTTTGAGTGTACGAAATCTAGTAATTCCAAACCGTCTTTTGAGAAACCTATAATCTAAATATGGCCCTTATGCTCAATAATTAGGATAGCATACCGTCCATTAGGGCTTGGTAATCATCGGATAGTGCTGCAATGATCAATTGATTCCAGAATGATAAAGATAGAATTGGGGTCTGTTTCTATGTGTATTATTTGATGTTCCTTTGAATTGCTACTTAGATTCAACTAATAAACGCAACAGCTTGCTGTTGTAAAAAAGCCGGAACCCTAGTTTTGGCCCTAGGGCCAAAACTAGGGTTCCGGCGGCGAAAAAAACTTCATACTTTTGGGTCGCA
>Ga0208768_1001429_pt1 | contig 12573 bp, 10 predicted proteins | sample AntAceMetag02UK1_FD_184760 | JGI IMG/M metagenome (GOLD analysis project Ga0208768, IMG submission 184760) | Saline lake microbial communities from Ace Lake, Antarctica - Antarctic Ace Lake Metagenome 02UK1 (SPAdes) (version 2) | ecosystem: Environmental > Aquatic > Non-marine Saline and...
CTCCTCGAAGCCCCAGAGCAGCGGTGTCATGGCCCCGACGTCGAGAGCGAAAGTGGTCAAATTCAGGAGATGATTCAGGACGCGCCCGATCTCCGCGTAAAGCACCCGGATGTACTGGCCCCGCTTGGGGACTTCGAGACCGAGGAGCTTCTCCACCGCAAGGGCGTAGGCGTGCTCCTGGTTCATCGGCGCGACGTAGTCGAGCCGGTCGAAGTACGGCACCGCCTGCAAGTAGGTCTTGTACTCGATCAGCTTCTCGGTGCCGCGGTGCAGCAGGCCAATATGAGGGTCGGCGCGCTCCACCACCTCGCCGTCCATCTCGAGCACGAGGCGAAGGACCCCGTGGGCCGCAGGATGCTGCGGCCCAAAGTTCATGGTGAGCGGCTTGATCTGGGTCTCGGCCATCAGCCACGCCCCTCCGGCAAGGAGTCCGCTTTCTCGTCGCCCGGCAGCGCGTCTCGAGCGCCCTCCCATGGGCTCAGGAAGTCGAAGTTCCGGAAATCCTGGGTCAACTTGACCGGCTCGTAGATTACCCGCTTCTGGGCATCGTCGTAGCGAACCTCGACGTAGCCGGTGAGCGGAAAGTCCTTTCTCATCGGGTGGCCTTCGAAGCCGTAGTCAGTGAGCAGTCTGCGCAGGTCAGGGTGGTCGGCGAAATAGATCCCATACATGTCCCAGGCCTCGCGCTCCAGCCAGCCGGCGGAGCTGAAGACCCCGGTCGCCGATGGCACCGGCGTGTTCTCGTCGGTGGAGACCTTGAGACGGACACGGGTGTTCTGGCGGATCGAAAGCAGGTTGTAGACCACCTCGAATCGCTCGTCGCGCTGCGGATAGTCGGTCCCGCAAAGGTCCATCAGCGCCTTGAAAAGGCACTGGCTGTCGTCGCGCAGGAAGGTCAGAACCCTCAGCACCGACGAGGAGCGGCACCGCATCGACAACTCGTCGCGCATGATCACCACCTCGGACACATCCTGCCCGAGTTGGCTCTCGATATACGCCGCCAAGTCGTTCAAGGCGGTGACGGTCTCGGAAGGCGTGGCCGTCGCCATGGGTTAGCTGGCCTCCGTGTGAAGTTTTCGGCCCGAGGCGCGCGTCAACGGGCGATGGTCGCGGTTCGCCTGATCTTGCGCTGCAGTTGCAGCACCCCGTAGAGCAGCGCCTCGGCGGTTGGCGGACAGCCCGGTACGTAGATATCGACTGGAACGATCCGGTCGCATCCACGAACCACAGAATAGGAATAATGGTAGTAACCACCGCCGTTTGCGCACGAGCCCATCGAGATAACCCAGCGCGGCTCGGCCATCTGGTCGTACACCTTGCGCAGCGCCGGCGCCATCTTGTTGGTGAGCGTTCCCGCCACAATCATCACGTCGGACTGACGGGGACTCGGGCGGAAAACCAGACCGAACCGATCGAGATCATACCGGCTGGCCGCGGTGTGCATCATCTCGACGGCGCAGCACGCGAGGCCGAATGTCATGGGCCACAGCGATCCGCAACGCGCCCAGTTGAACAGCTTGTCAGCCTGGGCGATGACGAACCCCTTCTCGCGGATCTCGTCGCCGACGGCGGTGAGGATGGCATCCTGGTCGGCGCCGGCAGGTGCCGGGCGGTTGGCGTTCATCACTCCCATTCCAGGGCCCCCTTCTTCCACTCGTAAACGAAGCCGATGGTCAGCACGCCGAGAAAGACGACCATTGACCAGAACCCGAACAGCCCGATGTCCCCGAGGGATATCGCCCACGGGAACAGGAACGCCACTTCGAGGTCGAAAATTATGAACAGAATGGCGACGAGATAGAACCGAACGTCGAACTGCCGACGCGAATCGTTGAACGCCTCGAAACCGCACTCATAGGCCGACAACTTCTCCGAATCCGGCCGCTGGGTGCCCACGACGAACGAGGCGATCACCATCGCTCCGGCGAGGCCGACGGCAATCGCCAGGAAGATCAGGATCGGCAGGTACTCGGACAGCAAATCGTTCATCGTCGCGGTCCCCGGAATACACTGTTCGACGGCTTGACCGAACGGCTCGGCTTCAGCCAACGCGGCCGCACTATAGTGCGGCGCACACCGCGAGAACAAGGCAAAGCCACACCCCGCGACTACCGGATCGTGGGCATTTAGGCCATCCGCCGATCGGCTGCGACGGAGGGTCGCGTCGGACCTGAAGATTAGCAGCTGGGAAAGTGGCGGGAGTGACGGGACTCGAACCCGCGGCCTCTGGCGTGACAGGCCAGCGCTCTAACCGACTGAGCTACACCCCCTCGATGTCGACCCCGGCCATACCGCCGAGCGCGTCGAGGCGCGTGATGTACCCCCTAGCCCCAGGTGTGTCAAGCGCACCATCTTCGCTCTCGGCACTTCCTTCGCTACACTCGCCCGGTATCAGCTGGCGATCGAAAAGCCTGGAGGAACGGGACGTTGGAGCAGATGACCGCTCACGACTACGAGCGCCTGGTGAAGCTGATCGCGCTTCTCGCCAGCGACAACGATGGAGAGGTCTTGAACGCTGTGGCGGCAGCAAGCCGGATTCTGAGCGGCTATGGGCTGGACTGGACCGATATCATCCTGCCGCGCCGCCTGATGCCGATCCGCGCCAGCGCTGCTGGGGATGTGGTGAGCGATGATGAAGACACGATCGGCGGTGCGCCCCCGCCTCTCGACAAAGCGACGCCGCTTGTCATGTACCGGCTGCTGATGGCGAGCGCCAATCTGTCAGCGGATACCAAACGTGATGTCCGGCGGCACGGCGAGGCGATCCGCGACGGACGAATAACCCCGGCGATCCGGGGAGAGCTTCAGACGATGTACACCTACGCTGTGCTGCGCGGCCGGCCAATATAATTGCTACCGGGGGCCTGGTGGGCGGTGACGGGCTCGAACCGCCGACCTAGCGGGTGTAAACCGCTCGCTCTACCAACTGAGCTAACCGCCCCTAAGGCGCATGCCCGCCGAACTCGGGGAATCAGACCCTACATTCAGGCTATAAACGCAAGACGCCGGCATCGCGAGGATGCCGGCGTCGCGCTGAGATTAGCGAGGATTCAGTTCACCGCATCCTTCAGGCCCTTGCCGGGCTTGAACTTCGGCTGCTTGGAGGCCGGGATGCTGATCTTGTCGCCGGTGCGCGGATTGCGACCTTCGCTGGCGGCGCGGGCGGCAACGGAGAAGGTTCCGAAGCCGACGAGGCGAACCTCCCCATCCTTCTTCAGCTGCCCGGTGATCACGTCGAACACCGCATCGACTGCCTTACCGGAATCGGCCTTCGACAGACCGGTCGAATCGGCGACCGCGGCAACAAGCTCGTTTTTGTTCACGTTAGCCCCCCAAAATGTGGCGAGAGAAAATCTGCGCGCATCGGTCAACGACGCAACGACCGGGACTGTAAATCGTCACTTTGTCGGCCGTCAATCGTTCAGACAGTGGATTCGCAAGGATTTCCGGGGTTTCTGGCACATAGTGCATCGCAAAATCGGTTCTTGGCCCATAAGAACGACGGCCACGTCACTAAAGTGACGTGGCCGCGCTCAGATCAACGCTGTTGGGAACCGATCAGTGTGTGATCACCCCCTCGACGGCTTCGCTCTTCGGGCTGGGAGCCAGCGATTCGATCTCCTTGCCTTTGGCAAGAAGGGTCGTCGGGTCGATCGGTATCGGCTGGTTGGTCAGCGCCTGACCGATCACCTCATCCACGGTCGACACTGGCACGATCTTGAGCCCTCGCTTCACATTGTCCGGAATTTCCGCCAAGTCCTTCTCGTTGTCCTTCGGAATCAGGACCAGCTTCAGTCCACCGCGCAGAGCCGCCAGAAGCTTCTCTTTCAGACCTCCGATCGGCAGAACCCGCCCGCGCAACGTGACCTCGCCGGTCATCGCAACATCCCGCCGCACCGGGATCCCAGTGAGCACGGACACGATGGATGTCACCATCGCGACACCAGCCGAAGGACCATCCTTCGGGGTTGCTCCCTCCGGAACGTGCACGTGGATGTCACGCTCCTCGAAGAGCTTCGGGTCGATTCCGTAGATGTAGGAGCGGGATTTCACAAACGATTCCGCCGCTTGAACTGATTCCCTCATGACGTCACCGAGCTTACCGGTGGTGATCACCTTGCCCTTGCCGGGAACGGTCACCGCCTCGATGGACAACAGTTCGCCGCCAACCTCGGTCCAGGCCAGACCGGTGGTGACGCCGACCATGTCGACCTCCTCCACCTCCCCGAAACGGAATTTCCGCACACCAGCGTAGTTCTCGAGGTTGCGGCGGGTGACGGCCACCTTCTCGCGGCCCTTGCTGAGGATCTCCTTCACCGCCTTGCGGGTAAGGTTGGCCAGTTCCCGCTCCAGATTTCGCACCCCGGCTTCCCGGGTGTAGTAGCGGATCAGGTCGCGCAGGGCCTCCTCGGAGATCGACCACTCGCCCTTCTTGAGGCCATGCTCCTTGATCTGCTTGGCGATCAGATGCCGCTGCGCGATCTCGACCTTCTCGTCTTCGGTATAGCCGGACAGCCGGATGATCTCCATTCGGTCCAGCAGGGGCTGCGGCATCCGCAGAGTGTTCGCCGTGGTGACGAACATCACGTCGGACAGATCGTAATCCACCTCGAGGTAGTGATCCTGGAAAGTGTTGTTCTGCTCCGGATCCAGGACCTCCAGCAGGGCCGATGACGGGTCGCCCCGATAGTCCTGACCGAGCTTGTCAATCTCATCCAGCAGGAACAGGGGGTTCGAGCTCTTCGCCTTCTTCATCCCCTGGATGACCTTGCCGGGAAGTGCGCCGATATAGGTACGTCGGTGACCCCGTATCTCGGCCTCGTCACGCACACCACCAAGCGACATGCGAACGAAATTGCGTCCGGTCGCCCGGGCGATCGACTTCCCGAGCGAGGTTTTCCCCACGCCCGGCGGACCGACCAGGCACAAAATCGGCCCCTTGAGCTTACCGATCCGGGTCTGTACCGCCAGATACTCGACGATCCGCTCCTTGACCTTCTCGAGGCCGTAGTGATCGGCGTTGAGGGTCTGCTCGGCGACGTTCAGATCCTTCTTCACCTTGGAGCGTTTCTTCCAAGGGATTTGAAGCAGCCAGTCGAGGTAGTTTCGCACCACCGTCGCTTCGGCGGACATCGGGCTCATGTTCCGGAGCTTCTTCAGCTCCTGCTGCGCCTTGTCGCGAGCCTCCTTGGACAGCTTGGTCTTGGCGATCAGGTCCTCGATCTCCTGGAGATCATCGCGGCCGTCCTCGCCCTCGCCCAGCTCCTTCTGGATCGCCTTCATCTGCTCGTTAAGATAGTACTCCCGCTGGGTCTTCTCCATCTGCCGCTTGACCCGGTTGCGGATGCGCTTCTCGACCTGCAGGACGCCGATCTCGCCCTCCATAAAGCCGTAAACACGCTCCAGCCGCGCCACGACCCCGGCCGACTCCAGCAGATCCTGCTTGTCGCTAATCTTCAGCGCGAGGTGCGAGGCGATGGTGTCGGCCAGTTTAGCCGGCTCCTCGATCTGATTGACCGAGACGAGAACTTCCGGCGGGATCTTCTTGTTCAGCTTGATGTACTGCTCGAACTGCCCAATCACGGCGCGTGACAGCGCTTCGACCTCCTGGCGATCGCCGGGATCCTCGTCGATCTCCTCGGCCTCAGCCTGAAAGAAAGTGTCGGTAGCGGTGTAACGCAGAATGCGGGCTCGCCGGCCACCCTCGACGAGCACCTTCACGGTACCGTCGGGAAGCTTCAAAAGCTGAAGCACGGTCCCGATGGTTCCGACCGAGAAAATGTCCTCGGCCGCGGGATCGTCATCGCCGGCGTTCTTCTGAGTGACCAGAAGGATCTGCTTGTCATCCTTCATGACGTCCTCGAGCGCCCGAACGGACTTGTCGCGCCCGACGAACAACGGAACGATCATGTGCGGGAAGACCACGATGTCCCGCAACGGCAGGACCGGAAAAACTTCGGTTCCAGAAGTCACGTGCTTTGGCCTCAACTAAGCGCCTCCCCCGCGACGAATGTCAGTATAGCGTCACGCAGGGCGGGGGATCGGACCCTGCGCACATCCCGTTAGGTGGCGCCCAGCCCTCTGCCAATCAAGGCCGATCAGTCAGGCGCCTGTGCTGACGTCGTCACGACGCTCGGCATGGACCATGATGGGCTTCGCCCCCTGGTTGACAACGTCGCCGTTGATGATGATCTCGTCGACACCCTCGAGCGACGGCAGATCGTACATCGGATCGAGCAGAATGCTCTCCATGATAGAACGCAGACCGCGAGCGCCGGTCTTGCGGTCGATTGCTTTTCGGGCGATCGACCGGAGGGCGTCGTCGCGGAATTCGAGGCGGACATCCTCCATCTCGAAAAGACGCTGGTACTGCTTCACCAGCGCGTTCTTCGGCTTGGTCAGGATGTCGACCAGCGCGTCCTCCTCAAGGTCCTCGAGAGTCGCCAGCACCGGCAGTCGGCCAACGAACTCGGGGATCAGGCCAAACTTCAGCAGATCCTCAGGCTCAACCTCGCGAAGAATCTCGCCGGTTCGCCGATCATCGGGTGCGCGGACGTCGGCGCCGAAGCCGATCGACGAGCCCCGAGAACGGTTCGAGATGATCTTCTCGAGACCGGCAAACGCGCCGCCGCAAATAAACAGGATGTTGGTGGTGTCAACCTGCAGGAACTCCTGCTGGGGATGCTTGCGCCCTCCCTGCGGAGGCACGCTCGCAACCGTGCCTTCCATGATCTTGAGCAGCGCCTGCTGAACGCCCTCGCCCGACACGTCGCGGGTGATCGAGGGGTTGTCAGACTTCCGGCTGATCTTGTCGACCTCGTCGATATAGACGATGCCGCGCTGGGCGCGCTCAACATTGTAGTCGGCGGACTGTAGGAGCTTGAGGATGATGTTTTCAACGTCCTCGCCGACGTAGCCGGCCTCGGTCAGGGTCGTCGCGTCCGCCATGGTGAACGGCACGTCGATGATCCGGGCGAGGGTCTGAGCCAGCAAGGTCTTGCCGCAGCCGGTCGGGCCGATCAACAGGATGTTCGACTTCGCCAGTTCGATATCGTTGTTCTTCTGGCCATGCGCCAGGCGCTTGTAGTGATTGTGAACCGCCACAGACAGGATGCGCTTGGCCTTGTACTGGCCGATCACATAATCGTCGAGCACCTGGCATATGTCGCCGGGTGACGGGACGCCGTCGCGCGACTTCACGAGGGTGGTCTTGTGCTCTTCGCGGATGATGTCCATGCACAGTTCAACGCACTCGTCACAGATGAACACCGTTGGCCCTGCGATGAGCTTGCGGACCTCGTGCTGGCTCTTCCCGCAGAACGAGCAGTACAGGGTGTTCTTGGAATCGCCCCCGCCGCCGCTACCGGACTTGCTCATGGTTTCTCGGTCCTGGCCGTCTGATCCACCGGATTCATGTTAGCCGCCCGGATTCGCGGGCGACAATGCGAAAAGACCACGGAACTCGGTAAAATTTCATTAACCGAGCGCACGTGTCTGTCATCCGCGCACCGCAACGGCGCGCTCACCCGCCGGACTTGTCGGTTTCGACAGCCGCCGGGCGCTTCTCGATGACGCTGTCGATCAGGCCGAACGACTTGGCCTCCTCGGCAGTCATGAAGTTGTCGCGTTCCATGCCTTTCTCGATGTCGTCCATCGAGCGGCCGGTATGCTTGACGTAGATCTGGTTCAGTCGCTCGCGCGTCCTGATTATCTCGCGGGCGTGAATCTCGATGTCGCTGGCCTGGCCCTGGAATCCGCCCGATGGCTGGTGAATCATCACCTTGGCGTTCGGCAGGCAATACCGCTTGCCTGGCGCCCCGGCAGCCAGCAGCAAAGACCCCATCGACGCGGCGTGACCCATGCAAACGGTCGACACCTGCGGACGGATGTATTCCATCGTGTCGTACATCGCCATCCCCGAGGTCACGATGCCTCCCGGCGAGTTGATGTACATGGAGATATCCTTGGTCGGATTCTCCGCCTCCAGAAACAGCAGCTGCGCGCACACGACGCTGGCAACGGCATCATTGATCGGCCCCATCACGAAGATGATCCGCTCCCTAAGCAGACGTGAGTATATGTCGTAGGCCCGCTCGCCGCGGTTGGTCTGTTCGACCACCATCGGCACCAGGGAGTTCATATAGATCTCGAGCGGGTTAGACATAGATGCCGTACCTTCGTCCTGATGACGGGTGCCGGGGGCACCCCCGTGCAGAGTAGCCAGGGCAATATGGGGGTCGGCGGGGCGGATCGCCAGCCCAACGTGCACGAGTGGGCGAACGCTCACTCGGCCGGCCCTTCCTCGCCCTTTGCCTTCTTGGACTTGCCCGACTTGGGCCTGCCGGCCGCCGGCTTGCCGTCGGCCGTCTCCTCAGCCTCTCCGGCTGCGGAATCATCGTCGGCAAACAGCTGCTCCGGGGTCACCTGATTCTCGGTCACCGTCGCCATCTCCATGATGAAGTCGACGACCTTGTCCTCGAAAAGCGGCGCGCGGACCTGCGCCAGCGCCTGCGGGTTCTTCTGATAGTACTCGAACACGAACTTTTCCTGGCCCGGGAACCGCGCCGCCTGCCCGCGGATCGCGGTGGTTACCTCCTCGTCGGTAACCTGGATGTTGTTCATCCGGCCAACCTCCGACAGCAGCAGGCCGAGACGCACGCGCCGCTCGGCAATTTGACGGTATTCCGCGCGATCGGCCTCGGAAATTTTGGCCTCCTCCGCGGCGAAGCCAGTCTCAGGGGCGTGGTCGTGGTGCGCGTGATCATGTCCATCGTGGTCATGGTGCGCATGATCGTGGTCATGGTGCGCATGATCGTGGTCATGATGCTCGTGACCATGGTCGTGGTGCTCGTGACCATGGTCGTGGTGCGCGTGATCATGATTTGGGTGATCGTGGCCATGATCATGGTCGTGGTGATCATGGTCATGCTCCGCTTGGCCAGCGTTCGCGGGTTGGGCGACGATCTGCTGCACGATGCCGCGGTATTCTTCCTCGACCATGCCTGTCGGCACCGCGAAGCTATGGCGGGCGGCGAGCGCATCCAGCAGCGAGCGCTTGGTCTTGGCACGGGCCGCCTCGCCGAACTCACCCTGCATCTGCTCACGAATGGCAGTGCGCAGCGCCTGGAGATCATCGAGGCCGAATCGTTGAGCAAGGGCGTCGTCGATCGCAACCGGCTTCGGCGACCGCAACTCCTTCAGGGTGACCGCGAAGACCGCTTCCTTGCCGGCTAGGTGAGATGCCTGGTAATCGGCCGGGAAGGACACCGTCACGTCACGCTTGGCACCGACCTCGGCACCGACAAGCTGACCCTCGAAACCCGGGATGAAGGAGTTGGACCCCAGTTCCAGATGGTGGTCCTGCGCCGCACCACCCTCGAACGGGGTGCCGTCGATGCTGCCCTCGAAATCGATCACCACGACATCGCCCTCGGCGGCGCCACGCTGCTCGGTGACCGGCTCGCTGTCCTTCTGCTGGGCGGCCATCCGCTCCAGCGCCCCGTCGACCGCCTTGTCGTCAACGGTAGCGACCGTCCGCTCGACGGTGAGAAGCGAGAAGTCAACCGGCTCGATGTCCGGCATCAGTTCGACCGATACCTTGTACTCGAGGTCCTTACCCTTGTCGTAGGCCGTGATCTCGACCCGCGGCTGCACTGCCGGTCGGAGACCGCGCTCGGTCAGCGCCATCTCGGTGTTGGTGTTGACCGCCTTCTCGAGGATCTCCCCGAGCAGGGACTCACCAAAGCGCGCCTTCAGGAGGGTCGGTGGCACCTTTCCGGGGCGGAAGCCCGGCAGGGTCATCCGCGGCGCCAGCTCGGCCAGCCTGCCGTTCAGTTCAGCGTCGATCTCCGACGCCGGAACCACGATCGTGAACTCGCGCTTCAGTCCCTCGTTGAGGGTCTCGTTGACTTGCATGGAACACACCCGGTCGATCAAGGGCCCGCGGTCGCGGTCCGATCGGCGCGATTGGTGCGGGTGGAGGGACTTGAACCCCCAAGGCTTGCGCCACTGGAACCTAAATCCAGCGTGTCTACCAGTTCCACCACACCCGCGCGCCGAGCGTTGCGCGCCCTACGTCAGGAGGCGCACTGCTATATGACCTCGCCTCCGGCGTCAACCGCAGGGGACTGCGGTGGCCAGCCACCCTCAGGCCTTGGCGAGGGCCCGCATGGAAGACGAGGCGACGATCCGGGCGCCGCCGGAATAGGCCTCGTGGTTACCGTCGATCTCACTGAGCTTGTAGAGATAATTGATCATCATGCCGCAGGATTGCCGAAGGCCATTGGGCGACGGGTCGCCCAGCCAGTTCAGTCGCTCCATGCGGGCGCCGTTGGACAGGTGGAAATGCGCCACCGGGTCGCGGGCCGAGCCGTTCGACCGGCGAGCGGTCATCAGGTAGCGCGCCGCCATTCGCATCATCGGGCCCCGCAAGGCGTCGCAGAGCGCTGATTCGGTCCACCAATTATCACGCTCGAGCGCCTTGCCGACCAGCGCCGCGTCGGCGGTGCCGTCGTCCTCGATACCCATCGCCTGCAACAACCCGCGGCGCTCCGACGCGGAGAGCGACGGACCCTCGCCCGCCTTCGTCACATCGACGTACCAGGACCGAAAGCCGGGAATCGGCGAGAGGGTGGCGAACGCCTTCAGATTCGGGAACTCATGCTCCAGCACGTCGACGACGCGCTTGATCAGGAAGTTTCCGAAGCTGATGCCGGCCAAGCCGCGCTGGGCGTTGGAGATCGAATAGAAGATCGCCGAATTGGCCAATTTCGGGTCGGTCGGCGGGGCGCTTTCGTCGAGCAGCGCCAGCACCCCATCCGACATGCCGTCCACCAAAGCCACCTCGACGAAAATCAGCGGCTCCTGGGGCATGTTCGGATGAAAATACGCAAAGCAACGACGGTCTGAATCCAGGCGGTTCTTGAGATCCTCCCAGGACCGGATCTTGTGCACCGCCTCGTAGGCGATCAGCTTTTCCAGAAGCGACGCCGGTGCCTCCCAGGTGATGCGCCGCAGTTCCAGGAGCCCGACGTCGAACCAGGCAGCCAGCAACTCCCGTAGGTCGGCGTCAAGATCGGACAGTTCTGTCGACTGCTTCGCCATCGGCAGCAGCTCGGCGCGCAGATCGACCAGGAACTTCACGCCCTCCGGCAGCGCGTTGAAGCGAGTCAGCAGGCGCCGCCAGCGCGGCACCAGGGCATCGCGTAAACGGCGCTCGGCCCGACGGCGCAACTCCTCGTCGTTGTCGCTCTCCTGAAGTGCCTGGACCGCCGCTGACACCTCGTTGCGGTCCGGTCCGAACTCTTCAGCCAAGAGCGACAGGAAACGATGCCGGCCGACCGCGTTCAGGGCGAGGTAGGAATGTCCGAGCTCGGCGGCGCGGGCGCGCGCCGAGACCTCGCCGCCCCGAGCTTCGAGGCAATCGAGCATCTGCTGACGGATCTTGTCCAGGTCGTCGCCGGGCAGATCCGGGCGCGGCGCTCCGGACAGATAGTATCGGGTGGAGCCCGAAAGCTCGGTCCAGGCGGAACGGAGATTTCGGAGGGTGCGGTCGAGAAGGCTCTCGGCGGTGACAGCGTCGGTCATGACAGAACTTTGCAGCGCCCGAGCCCGTGCGGCAACCGACGATTCCATGACGGTCGGGGACCATTCGGTGACCGCTCAGGTCATCTGCGCCTTGGTCGCCAGGAACCGCAAGTTTGGCCAGCTTTCAGTGGTGTGCTTGAGGTGCCAGGCGTTGCGCGCCAGGAAGACCGGGTCACCGTCGTGATCCTCCGCCAGGTCGCCCTGGTGAGCGTCGGAGAAGCGCTTCAGTTCGGCCGGGTCATCAGCGGCGATCCAGCGCGCGGTGTGCAGGCCGGCGGTCTCGAAGGTCACCGGCACATCGTATTCCGTGCGGATCCGGTCGGCGAGAACCTCGAACTGGAGCGCGCCCACCACGCCGACGATCCACTGGCTGCCGAGACGGGTCTTGAAAGCCTTGGCAGCGCCCTCCTCAGCCAATTGTTCAACTGCGCGCGACAAGTGCTTCATTCTTAACGGATCGCTCGGGCGAACCCGCTGAAGCAGCTCGGGAGCGAAACTTGGAATCCCGGTGACGTGAAGCTCCTCCCCCTCGCTCAGGGTGTCGCCGATACGTAGATTGCCGTGGTTCGGCAGGCCGATGATGTCGCCCGGCCAAGCCTCGTCCGCCACCTCGCGGTCGCGCGCCAGGAACAGCACCGGGTTGTGCATCGTCAGCATCTTGCCGCTGCGGACGTGCTTCAGCTTCATGCCGCGCTTGAAGTGCCCGGAACTCAGCCGCACGAACGCTATCCGATCACGGTGCTTGGGATCCATGTTGGCCTGTATCTTAAAGACGAAGGCGGAGACCTTCTCCTCCTCTGGCAGGATCGACCGTTCGACCGCCGGCTGCGGTCGCGGTGACGGGGCGTACTGCGCCAACCCCTCCAGCAGTTCCCTCACCCCGAAGTTGTTGAGCGCGCTGCCGCAGAAGACCGGTGTCAGCGTACCCTGCCGGAATTTTTCGATGTCGAACGCCGGACACAGGCCGCGGACCATCTCGACCTGCTC
>Ga0208768_1001452_pt1 | contig 12408 bp, 16 predicted proteins | sample AntAceMetag02UK1_FD_184760 | JGI IMG/M metagenome (GOLD analysis project Ga0208768, IMG submission 184760) | Saline lake microbial communities from Ace Lake, Antarctica - Antarctic Ace Lake Metagenome 02UK1 (SPAdes) (version 2) | ecosystem: Environmental > Aquatic > Non-marine Saline and...
TTTAATTTTAAAATAATATGTTCATAATATAAACAATGATTCCTAATACGAAATTTATGACATCATTAATTGAAACTTTGGTTGAAACAGGCTTGGGTTTATCTTCCGCTAAATTGTATGTCTCGAAACTGGCTATGTTAAATGACCGAAAGGGCTATAATAATTTAGACTTCCTGAAGAAGAAAACGGAGATCGACGAAAGAATTAGTAATACAACCGAGAATATTCACAGTCGCAAATCAGCCTACACGGCTATCGTTTCCATTTTAAGCAAAACTGGTAGTGACAAGACTAAAAAGTTACTCGAATATTATCGAGCCAAGTTAGTGGAGATTGTTGAAACGGTAAAGTTGATACCTGCCAACACCAAAACTCAGAAACAAGATGATAATTGGATGCCGTTCGAGGAAGTCATGGATGTTTATAACAAATTAGAGGCTAAAGTAAAGGCTCAGAAACCAGATTCTAAGAATATGACAGATATGAATTTATTTACCGATTGGGTTTTATTATCGATGTATGTTTTACAAAGTCCGCGTAGAAATCTTGACAATATTTTAGTTATTGGGGATGCGAAAACGAAAGCAAACGAGACGGTAGCATCTAATTTCTACAATCCGAAAACTGGATTGCTAACATACCGTGTTTATAAGACCGCGAAGGTTACTGGGGAAGAGGAGTTTACTGCTAACGATGCGTTGAAAACAGTCTTGAAAACGAACATAAAGAAGTTTGGATTAGTCGATGGCGACAATCTTCTAAGGACTTCAACTGGAGATGCTATCAAAACTTCCTCACAGATTAGTAAAAAGTTACAGAGTATTTTCAAACCTCTTAACATCTCCAGTTCGATGCTTCGTCATATTTACATTACTCATATGTTTGGTGATACGCTTACTAAACAACAAGAGGTTGCGAAGGCTATGGGTCATTCCGTTGATATGCAGCAGGATTATATTCTAAAAGATTAAATTATTATATTATATTATATAAAAATGCCACTAAATTATATAATACAGTCGGATATAATCTTAGAACGTCATCGGCTTTACATGATAAGAAAGCACAATGAAGCCCTTGAAAAGATAGAGAGGGCGAGGTTATATATACCAGTCTACCAAGCAAACTATAAAATACTTCATAAAGAACATTTAGTGGAATACCAACGTGAATATAGAATTAAACAGAAACTATCACAATCTACGGAGGATATTGAATATAGACAAACCTACCACATCAATTATAGAGAGAGAAATAAACAAAAAATATCAGAATACCAAACCCGATATAGATTGAAGAAGAAGGAATCTACGGAACCAATTTTGATTTTTATTGATTAAAAAAAAATATTATTATATAATAAAAATGCCGTCTAATGCCGATATCCAGTATCTAAAACGAACACAAGAAGACCGCAAAGCATCTATGAGGGCTTACTATCACGCGGTATTGAAACCAAAGATACAGGCTAAACGGGACGAGAAGAGAAAACAGAAGGAAGTTACGTTCTTTTATTAGAAAATTAAAATTGATTATAATATTAAAAAATATATTATAATATAATAAATGACAAATAAATATAATACTAATAACGCAGTTATATATTCGATAAAATGTAAAGACCCGACGGTAACTTTTACTTACTTTGGTTCGACTATATCTTTCACTGGTAGAAAAAGTAGTCATAAAGGTAACTGTAATAATCAGAATTCAAAAAGTTACAATGTAAATCTTTACAAAGTTATACGTGATAACGGGGGGTGGGATAATTGGGAAATGAAGATTATCAAAGTTTTCCCATGCGAGAGTAGGGTTCATCTTGCGATTGAAGAACAAAAGTATATTGATAAGAATAGAGATATGAATTGTAATAACGCATATGTATCAGTTGAAGATAGAAAAGAGCGTGTATTAACATATAATATTCAGTATAGGTTAGATAACAAAGAGAGTATAGCACAGTATTATTTAGATAACAAAGAGAGTAGAGCACAGTATTATTTAGATAACAAAGAGAGTATAGCATCCTGTAAGGCACAGCATTGGTTAGATAACAAAGAGCGTATATCAGCACAACAGGCCCAGTATCGTTTAGATAACAGGGAGCATATATTAGCAAAAAAAAAACAGTATCGATTGAAGAAGAAACAGGAAAAACTTACGGAAGCGGTTCTAATTTTTATTGATTAAAATTTTATATTGACATATATAAAATGAATGAAAAACAATCTAGATGGGATAAAGATTTTCGAACCGAGTATAGCAGGTTATATATGAGCCGTTCATACCACGATAATGTCATCGAGGCCAGAAAAGTCAAGAATACGAATCTGGCTAAACTGAGATACAATATTAACAGAGACGTAATCGAAAAGTATGGTTCAAACCTATGGCACATAATCAAACTCAAACAGTTGGTAGGGGAGTTGCCAACCGAGATTTTTGCTGAGTTTTTGGAAGACTTCCAGTCTTTGAATTTTGAACTGAAATAAAATTGATTTTCTGGTTAGTTTTTGAGAAAGAAAATTGTATTATGACCACACAAGTTATAACACAGAATATTGACAGTAATGTCAAAGGGATGAGGGCGGTTATGCGTGGGGGGTTGGGGGGGAAAGTTGAAATTATAGATTCTCAAATACTACAGTGTATTGGATTTTTAAAATGTTTTAAAAATAGTCGTGACCCAAAAATGATTTTTAATATAAAGTTCCAAACATTACAGTTAGGTTTATTTCAAAGTGGAAAAATAATATATGAAACTATCATTAATGAAAACTTCAACATAGGATATTCTCAATTATTACTTACAAACTACACCAAAATTATGGATGAAATGATACAACTATTAATTTATGGAGTTTATCGTAAAATTATTTCTAAACTACAGGGTATTGACGGATCTAATTCATTAAAAAAAGACAGAGACATTTATGTGCAGATATGTAATGCTCTAAAGATAACTTCACCTGATGTCCAGACTATTGCATTTAACAAAGTTATACATGAATTGAAAAATACACCAAAATTATACGAACCAGCATTTAACCAAGTTTTTACACTTGAGAGATTCTGGGTTCTCGCTCGACTAAAAGACACACCTTACAGTTTAGGTGAAATCAATATTGCCGGTCGTAGTTCAAACGAGGATATTGATAGAGGAGGGAGATAGTAAAATTGATTATTCAGGTTGGTTTTAGAGAGAAAATTGTTATTATGTCAAACAACATAACAACGAATATTAATGAGTGGGTTGAGGTTGATGAGGATCAAGACTGGAGTGATTGGGTTGTTTTGATATCAACTTTGGAGAAAGACGAGATCGAGAGACGCTTAGCCTTGATCGAAGTCAGGATTAATTTAATTAAAAAGTTTAAAAAGAAAAGGGTATAATGGTGTAACTGATACACAAGGTGTGTTAGCGAGGAGGGGAGGGGTATATATAATAATAAATTATAAATCAAACTATGTTTTATAAATCAACTACGGCTTCTTTTCTCGCTTCACGATAACCCACTTGGTTAAGACGTATTTTTTCTTTGTTTGCTTTCTGATATTCTTTATTATAATCAGGATTTGCTTCTCGATATAACCTACATGATTCAATACGTTTCTCACGGTTATTTATATAGTATTCGTGAAATGCTTCCTTCGTATTTTGGTAGGATAACTGACGTCGTATTTTTAATTCTTCTTGCGTTGGCATTTTTTACACTTTTATTATACAAAAGAAAATATTTAAACAATTTTATTTCATAATAAATAAAATTGTTTTTTTATTTATTATCTTTTGTATAATAAAACAATATGTCCGAGATACATGAAAAATGCGATATTAGAACTATCCATTTTCTGAACGATTTGAAATACGATGATTTCATCACGTTTTGTGGTGGAAACGAAAATGTCGGTAAAAATAAAGAAGAACGTATTAATAAATTTAACCAACTTAAACGTTGGGCTATGCCTATGCTAAAAACTAACGGTGACATGAGAAGAGTTTATTCCCATAGTGAAACTGGAAAGATTGGACGATTGTTTTGTGGTGGGTCAATCCAAGGTATGCCTAAAAATATAAGAGGTCTACTTTCAAGACATACTACGGATATCGATATGTGTAACGCACATCCAACCATCTTAAAATATCTGTGTAAACTTCACGACATAAATTGTCCTTATCTAACTTCCTACTGTGAAAAGAGAGATTACTATACTAGTCAGATAGAGAATGGTAAAATGAGATACCTTGCTTCGATTAATAACTCGAAACGTAACTACAAAATTGCTTCAAGTGACTTCATTCATTTCGATAAAGAGATGAAAGAGATTCAAAAGGCTATTGCTCTTGTTCCCGATTTTAAGTATATTGTAGACACAGTGCCGAATCACATTCTTCAAAATATTGAAGGTTCCATTATCAACAGAATTATGTGTGTTACTGAAAACAGTATTTTAGAATTTATGAGCAATGTATGTGCTGAAAAAGATATCAAAGTTTATGCTTATATGTTCGACGGTCTTATGGTATACGGTGACCTATATAATCAGAGACCACTTTTGGAAGAGATGGAGACTATTATCGAAACTAATTTTCCGTCTCTTCAGATGAAGTTAGATTTTAAACAGCACGACACTACTCTCAACGTTCCTGAGGATTATGAGCATGTTCCGCCACAACCAAAGGAGGAAAAATCATACGAAGTAATGAAACTTAAATTCGATGGAAATCACACAAAAATTGTTAACATAGGTTGTTTCATCAAAACAGAACCTGATAAAGATATTAACATGAGTAAGCAACATCTATCAACCGCATATGAACATATGAATTATGAGGTAACAGTAGACGGTAAAATTAAACGCAAGTCATTTATACAGACTTGGTTGAAAGATGGATATATAAACCACAAACGTGATATTATGATTGTTCCACCAGACCAAGTTTGTCCTCCTGATATTTATAATTCATGGAGACCATTTGCCATGGAGTTAGTAACTGAATATAAACCGAACATTGTTGCTAGAGACTTTCTACTCAATCATATAAAAATTATGTGTAACAACGACGAAGAGTGCTATAATTATCTTATTAAGTGGTTAGCAATGTGTATTCAGTTTCCTTCCACCAAGTTATGTATGCCGGTGTTTGTATCTGATGAAGGGGCTGGGAAAGGTAGTATTATAAGATTACTTTCCAATATGCTTGGAGGTTCGAAGATGTTGGAAAGTAGAGAACCGTCCAAAGAGGTTTGGGGTGAATTTAATGCTATGATGCTCAACGGATATATTGTATGTCTTGATGAGATTAGTAAGAAAGAGATGGGTGGTTGTGAAGGCAAAATAAAGGGATTAATCACAGAACCTTTCATTCATATCAATGATAAGGGTAAATCACGTTTCCCAGTTCGTTCTTATCATAAGTTCATATCGTTCTCGAATCCAGATGCCTACGGAAATGAACCTATGACTACCACAGAAAGCGACAGACGTAAATTCTTTATCCATTGTAGTAATGAACTAATTGCTAACACGACTTATTTTAATACGTATTATGAATATTTAGATGATGTAAATGTTGTAAAAACAATCTATGAATATTTCAAAACTTTAGAGAATCCTAAAGAAATATTGAAATGCAAGATGCCTGAAAGTGATTACCACAAGGAACTAAAAGCATTAGCAATTCCTCCGTTGAAGTTGTTTGTGACAGACTACTTGAAAGAACATATGTCTGCAGTTTTACATATAGAGACTACTCAGGAATTATACGTAAGTTTGCAATGTTGGTGTGTATATACTGGGATTAAATATGATTGTAGTTCGGCACAATTCGCTTGTAGGTTGGCTAACATGAGACTGAAAGGTATGGATAAGGTTCTTAATATAGGTGAGAAACGGTTGAAAGGTTGGAGTTTCAATAGTGAGACAAGGACACATCTGGGACTGGATGATGTGTGTAATACTCAATGTGAATAGCGGGTTGATTTATGATTTCTATACCCGCTCGGAACCCGCTCATTTATTTTTAATGTATGTTTTGTGTATTTCATACTGTGTTTCTATCTATTTATTATATATATAATAATAATAATAAGTAATAATAGCGGGTGAGCGGGTTGAGCGGGTATATATGCACTCCAGACAATAATAATAAATACAAAATAAATAATTATTTATTATTCGTGATAATAAAACATAGCCCTAGGTAAAACATGACCCGAACACGCTCAACCCGCACAACCCGCTCAGATATCATCTTAGTCACATTCTAGTTTAATTTTATAAAATTGATTTTATAATTATATATTGAAAGAAAAATAATAATAATGGAAAAGTTTGTAGCAACAAAACAAAATGGAGGTATCTGTTTACATATTAATGATATAATAATACCATTTAATGGTGTATGTTATCGAAGGGAAGATGCCCCTAAACAGTCGTCAAATAAATTAACAGAATTAAAATACGTTTTAGAATTAGAGACCGGAAGTATATTCGATGAAGATGAATGGATTACAAGTAAAAACATGAATAGTTATAATGGTGGGGAAGTAAGAGGATTCTGTATATGCACAAAAAATATAGGTTGTGATTATTACCTACAAAACAAGAAGACTGGTAGAATCTTTGCGGTGGGGTCAAAATGTGTTCAGAATGTAAGTGAGAAATTATATAGTCAAATGATTAGAGGAAAATGTAAACAATGTGATTCTGCATTGATTGACCGAAGACGAAAGTATCAACGAGACGGGTTATGTGATATGAACTGTTCTAATAACTTCTTGCGAACTCAACAGCAATTGGTTATACCGCAACAGCGACTTTGTAAATACTGTGATGAACCATTGACAACTAGAAGTAAAGGTGGTTTTTGCAACTATCAGTGTTTGCATCTAAATATCGAGGATGAAAAAAGGCCAAAAGAAAAATGTTATTGTGGCAATTATGCGAACGTAAAGATAGTTACAAAAGAATCACCAAATACTGGTAGATATTTTTATACATGTGATAAATCATATTGTAAGTTTTTTAAGTGGTATTAGCCACACTCCCTGTTTAACTTTTATAAAATTGATTTTATAAAAAGATTCCTAACAAAAGGTGTATTATGACAACTCCAGTTATAACACAGAATATGATAGTCAAGTCAATTATTGATAATATAATTGATGAAGTTGTCGATACATCCTCTATAACCAAACTAGCAACACTACTACTAAATTTACCATCAAGACAACGAGGAGTTCATCATTCTTTTATGTTAAATTTTAATGATATGATTCTAGAATGCGACCTATCAATAAATCCAGATACGCCCCCAAGTGTATATAATCGTTGTTCAGTAACAATTACACATACAACATTATTATGTTACGACCACCGGTATGAAGACCATTATCCTTACGTATTGTATCAAACATCAGTATGTAAGGATAATACCGATAAACTTAAAAATATAATTAGTATGCTAACTTGGTCTCGTGATATAATAAATAATCTGAAATACGATAACATTATCGGAAAGTTATATGATACAAGAATTACAGAAAACGTACAAAAGTATAGAGATATAAATGACCTATGTATAGAAATATTCGGTAGTAGAGTTGTAAAACGGGTACGTACAGAGTGTTGTGTATGTTACGAAACGACAGATACAATCAGTGAATGTGGTCATAATATATGCTTAACTTGTGCTTCAAAAGTAAAGGAAAATGAAGATGAAGAAGTGTTATGCCCGATGTGTAGAAAGGTGTTATATATAAATTAAACTAAAGAAACCAATTATTTACAATTCTAATCACAGCCCGTGTTTAAAATTTTAACCCTACTTATCAATAAAATTAGAGATTGTATGTCCATTTAGTGTATCTATTACTTTCTTTGCAACAACCCCAACGGCTTTCCCAATCGCCGACTGATCTAATATAGGTTTCGCCAGATTTACTACTTTAGCCAGAAATTTATGTTCCTTCTTCTGCTTGTAAACTTTAGATTTCCCGATGTAACTTCCAGCCTGATTTTCACTCACAGCGTCACCTTGCATCCTGTAGTGGGTAGATTTATCTTCAATTTCTTTATGAATAGCACTTCCAACCTCATGCGGTAACGATGCTAATGGACTTGAACCACCATTGAAGGTGCTATGACTCGTGACTGCTTCTCTGACTACCTTGCTGTTTGCCATTGCATGATTACTTGAAGCCCCACCAAGTGAATGTGATGTCAAAAAAATGTCGCCAGTGTTTCCGTCCTTTTTCAATTTCTTCACAATCATCTCCGTTCTTTTTGTTCTTCTTTTATTCAAAGCGTCGTTGTCTGTATTCCCTAAAACGATATTTAAATCCGACTTTAAATCAGCCTTGGTGGAGTCCCCTGAGAAATCCGTACCCCTGTGTGCGATAATATGACTCCCGTTGGTCTCATGTTTAAAAGTGCTTATGTCTTTGTTAGTCAGAGCCCCAACAACCTTATAGCCGTCGGGAGCCTTACTATTCACATAATTTAATCGTTCGTTGAGTGAACCCTTTCGAGTCATGCCGTACGATGCGGAAGCCGACTTGGCTAAATCTGAGATACTTGGTAAGTTACTCATTTTTATATATTGTATTTATATTTTTTAAAATCTAAAAAAGTTATCTTGTTTATAATAAAATGAATTCAGAACAAAATGAAAATTTCTTAGAAGAAATAGATTATAATAATCCTGAGTCAATTGAGAAGCCAAAGAAGAAACGTGTATCAAAAAAGATTATACCACCAACTATAGCCGAAGTCCCAGATGCAAAACCATTGAAGGAAGCCTTAGTTGTATCTGACTTCGCTTCGCAAATGGCCGAATATAATAAAAACAATCAACCAGCACCAGTAGCAGTTAAGCCAAAAAGGTCGATGTCGGACGCTCAAAAGAACGCTTTGAAGATGGGTCGAGAACGAAAGCAACTATTGAAACTTGGTTTATTACCACCCCAACCTCCCTCGAAGATAGTCGAAGTAGTAGTTCCCGTAGTCCAAAAAGTATTACCACCAGTAATAGTTAAACCAAAAACTAAGAGTTATCGAACTATGTATTAACACTGTGTATTAATAATTTTTAATATTGACATATATTAAAATGACATCACACACTGACTTCAAAATATTTATAGCCTCTAACTTTACAGGTGATTCAATTCAGAATGTGATACAACCCGACGGCAGTATAAGTAATGTAAATTACCGATTTCGCTTACCAAGGGCCATCGTCCTATCTAACACAGACCCACATCGTATAACACTCGCCGTTGAGTCGGCGTCAATTCCTTTATCCTTCTACGCAATCAATAATACAAACAATAAATTCAACCTAAAAATAGGTATAACTCAATATAACAATCTTACAATATCTCAAGGTAATTACCGAATCTCTCAACTCATAGATAGACTAAATTCAATACTTACACAACAAAGCATAACTTCATTCACATTTAGTTTCGATGTAATCACATCCAAGATAGCAGTGAATAGTATAGTAGGTGAATTGGATTTAGTCTTTGAAGATTCTGTCGGAACAAACACATCAGCAGTTTTAGGCTACACGTCGAGTACTGATACGCTACCACCACCAATAACAGTTGTTATCGATGACGTAACCATAACTACCTATGAGTTCGAGGATGTTGTGAATTTAGTCTATACGTCAGGTGTTACAATCAATATCGACAATTTATCAACGGACAACGTTAAGACAGGTGGAGGCAGATCTCTCCTACGAATTCCGGTCACATCACCCCCAAATACAATATTACAACATCACTCAAACCAACCGTTTGAAACAGTAATAACTGAACGACACCTAACGGAACTGGTTATCAGTCTGAGAGATGATGATAACAAATTATTAAAAATAAACGGAAACCACCCATTCTTTATCGTGTTACGTTTAGGTTTCCAAGTAACAGATTCAGTCGTAGTCAAAGAATCTAGACTAACAACACAACGTAGATTACTGTTAGAAGAAGAGAATAAGGAAGATAATTAAATAAAATATTTCGTAATAATAAAACAATGGTCATTCCCTCATTTTCAAGAGGCATATCAAAATTTTCGAGAGGCGTTCGTAACGTTTCTAATCAAATAGGGAGAGCAACTAAAGTTGCAAAAGTCGTCGAGAATGTGGTTGGTTTTGGACTTCGGGCGGCCGAGGTTGGGGCGGTTGCGTTGGGCCAACCAGAATTTATTCCCTTATTGGAAACTGGAATTGCTCTGAATAACAAAGCAAAACGAGTCACGAATTCAATCGAAAAGGTTAATCGTTCAGCAAATAAAATCAATGAGGGAAGCAGAAACGCGGTTAATGCTCTTCGAGACGGAAATGTCAAAACATTGGTTACGTCGACAAGAGATATTGTTGACGGAACAAAAGAGTTATCTAAAAATCCTTTTAAAAATAAAATCTTGTAATATAATAAACAATGTATTCACCGGAATGCTATCAACAAACTTTTGTGACATCAAATTACTCAGGAAATGAGAAGTTTAAATTTCAACGTATTTACAAGACTGACAAAACCCAAAAAATAAAATTATCTGTAACTAACCTTGCTATAAGGACAGAAACGATTACAACCCAAGCAATATCTGTCTTTGTAGAAAACAGCCCAGGTATCAGTTCAAAGGCCTTTTACGTAAATGAATTACAGGATAGTTTCGCAAGATTTTGCCTTGGTACTATAGGAGACGAGATGATAAATTACGATAGTCCACTTGTCTATTTAGATGATTTACCATTGAACCAATTCGATTTAGTAGCACGTGATATGGAAGGTGACATTGTTGAATGTCGTTTTTCCGTTACATTTAAAATTGAGGTTATATAAAATAAAAAAAAAAATATATTTTAAAAATTAAATATATTTACTATATAATAAAGTATGTCAATCTTAACACCAGAGATATCGACATTAACCGAGTTCAAAGGTTTGGGGTCAGCCGTTCGTATGAAATACGTCGTCCAACCAGAAAACCTCTCAACTTATACATCCTCTGATTCCGTCAGTGATATATTCTTCGCAATCCCAGCCGTCATGAACAGTTTTTTGGATGGTGCCATGTCCAATTTAAGTTTCGACATCAACGTTCCTAATGGGAAGACTGCCGCTTTATGTAATGGGTCTGGAAGTTCCGTAATCTCAGCAATCGAAATTACTCACAATGGACAACAATTAGAAGGACTTCAAGAGTATGGAGTTATGGCCGCTTTCCTTGAGGATTTTCAATCAAAGGGTCGCAGTGGAACTATTTCTTCCATCCTACACGGAACATCTCCAACAACCATTAAAACTGGTTACGAATTACCTGCCGCCCTAAGTGGAGAGCCTAATGTCAGTGCCACTGCCGTCAGAATCATGATTCCAATTCATGCTGGTCTTTTCAGTCTCTCAAGCCAACATTTTCCTCTAAGTCTCGAAGGCCTACGACTAAGGGTTTCCATGGCACAATCAAACAGAGCACTGGTCTCTACCGATTCTTGCACATATACTTTGAGTAATATCAATTTAAATCTCGAGACATTAAAGGTATCACCTGCTGTTTTCAATGAATTAGTCCAAGATGCATCCGGGGTAATGAAACATCATTCCACTTCATTCACCAATTACCAAGCAACCATGAACGCAGGTTCTAAAAACGAAAGCATCCTAATTCCATCAAGATTCTCATCCCAAAAGTCAATCATTTCTGTTTTCAGACCACAAACTTATACTGCTACTGCATCTAACTCGACTGGTGGTAGAATTTTCCCAAATATAGTTGACTACGTTTATAATATTAGTGGAGTCCTCTATCCGTCCTTAAAAATTAAGACAGGTAACAAACAGGTTCCTAAAACTGGGGAATCGATGTATGAATTGTTAAAATCGATCGATGGTGCTAACAACCCATCGTTCGATTGCGTGTTTAACCAAGCCCAATACAATGCTAACACTCCAAGTGTAACCGGAGCCTTTGCTATCGGATATGGGTTCGAAACAAGTGGTGGATATGGTTCGATGCCAAATGGGTTAATTTCTGGACTTTCCACGGTATCCAGTAATAGTTTCCTCCAAATGGAACTCCATGGGTTTAGTGATGCTTCGACAACACCGACGGTAGCGTTGATTAATGACAACTACGTGTTACACGATCTGATAATAGAATTAAACGTGTCTACGGGCGAAGTCAGTGTTACAAAATAAAATACATAACTTTTAATTTTATAATTACATATTATAAAAAATGACAACCGAAATAACATGGACGAAAGATCAAGAATCAATATGTGAATCAGTTAGACAAAATTGCCTCTACATGAGTCGTGAAAACAAAAAACAATACATTAAATTGAAAGCATCTCTCGCACGATACCGGTTACCAGTTATAATACTTAGT
>Ga0208768_1001466_pt1 | contig 12351 bp, 8 predicted proteins | sample AntAceMetag02UK1_FD_184760 | JGI IMG/M metagenome (GOLD analysis project Ga0208768, IMG submission 184760) | Saline lake microbial communities from Ace Lake, Antarctica - Antarctic Ace Lake Metagenome 02UK1 (SPAdes) (version 2) | ecosystem: Environmental > Aquatic > Non-marine Saline and Alkaline...
GTTTTGTAGCATGTTCCGTACTTTATGTCTGGTAACCTAAAGATACAATAAAACCAAGGGTTTCCCTTGGTTTTCATGCTATATGTTGCTTCTCGGGAACCCATAAATACTGGGTGCGAAACTTGAGTTGGTATCAAAAATCTCATATAAAATAACATCTCGAAAGCATATAGGATGAATCGCTACGAAAAAAAACCCAAAGAGAATAAAAAACAAATAGTTTCAACTAGCGTTCAGAATATTCAGAGTGAAGGAGAGTCAACATATCAGTTTGTTGATAAACGTCCAGAAGCGGATATCCAAAGAAAACTTCAAGATAAGGCCAACAATAGTCAGCAAGTGTTGCAATACAAAGCTTTTGAGCAAATGCCCAAACAAAGTCCAAAGGCCGAAGAAGCTGCAACTTTCGGTATAGATGTAAAAAGCAATTTTATTCAAGAAGATCAACCCATCCAAAAGAAGGAAAACAAAACAGGTCTCCCAGATGATTTGAAATCTGGAATGGAAGGCCTATCCGGTATCTCTTTAAATGACGTAAAAGTGCACCGTAATTCTGATCGACCTGCACAGTTGCAAGCGGATGCCTATGCGCAAGGTACGGATATCCATATTTCACCCGGGCAGGAAAGGCATTTGCCCCATGAAGCTTGGCATGTAGTGCAGCAAAAACAAGGACGCGTAAAGCCAACAAAGCAACTAATGAGTCAAGGGGCAACTCCCGGCACGGCTAAAGAAAATGCAGTGAACATTAACGACGATGCGGGCCTAGAGCAGGAAGCAGATGCATTGGGTATGAAAGCATTAGATAGTCCTATGCAGCAAGAAGCTGTTCTTTCAGATCATGTTATCGGCAATACCAAAACTGTTCAATTGCAAAAGAGTGGAAAGTCATCTGATACAGGTTCCGCTATCCTTGAGGAAAGATCTGGAGCTAATACTGTTGCAGCTGAAAAAGAAGTAAATCCCAAATCTGACGCAAAAAGGTTGGCAGCTATTAAGGCTACTGGGGCCGACATGGGTGAAGGAGCTCAGATAAAGCTTCAAGGGGAACTCACAATGACTGCCAGATTAAATGGGTTTTTTGGAAATGAAAGCACCTATTCCAAATTACTGGGAAAGATGGAGCAGTTCAACAAATCTAAAGAGGTAACCCAAAAACAAACACTCTTAAAAGAATTAAAACCTTTAGCAAGGACTTGGCTGGAACGACATGCAGCACCAGAATCTTCAGATGGGAAAGAAAACGAAAACGAAAAGCTAAAAAGAGCATCCATAGAAAACTTTCTAAACCAAACAACGAGTAATTATCCTGAAGTCATAAAAAAATATGAAGAGCTTCAAATGACAATGGAATCCTTTATTGGAAATCCAATTAATAACAGAGCTCTGTTTCACAGGGCCGTGGTTGACTATGAGTTTTTGATTAAGCTCGTAGAAACCTACAAAAGCAAGTATCCTCCTTCGTTAAATTTATTGTTTCTATCTGAAATGGATAGTCTAAATACAGCCGAAACTGGACTTACCAAATCTGGTGCTAAAAAGGGACCTAGTTTTGATACTGGACTAGGATTTTCAATCAGTGATCCGGAAGTTCATTTCAATCTGGTTTCCGGTACATATTCGTTATCGGGTAACTTAGGAATGTCCCTTTCCGGTTTGGTATCCGCCAACGGAACAGTTACCGTAGAAATGAATAGCGATGGCAGTTTTAGTAATATCATGGTTGATGGTACCTCCTGTAAATTTGTAATGGATGGAATTGAATTTGAAATGTTAAAATTCAGCTATGACTTTAAAAATGATGAATTTATTACTGAGGAAGCCTCAGGATCTCTTAATGTTCTTGGCTCCATAGTCACTTTAAAAGTAAATGGCGCCTCTATTAAGAATGGGATAACGGATTATAAAAGTCTTGAAGGAGCTAGCGGCGGAACCATTGATACCAAAATGGGTATACAGGTTGTAAACCCAACGATTAGGTATTTAAAAGGAGAAGCAATAGAGGCTAATGGTGCATTGAATCTGACTATTGCGAACCTTATGAACGCTACGGGCCGGGTAAATCTTAGGGTGGATAACCAAAACAATATAGAGGACATTTCTCTTGAGGACGGTACAAGTGAAGCTAGTATTCCTGGCGTTAATCTAAAATTAAATGGTATTACCTATGCTTACAGCACTCAGAAATTCTCTGTAGAAGAGGCAAGGGGGGAGGTAAATATTTTTGGTTATCCTATATCGCTCAATGTCACTGGAGCATCTGTTGATAAAAATAGTTTCAATTATGAAAAGATCGAAGGTGAACTTCCTGATGTAGATTATGGCTTTTTTAGTCTTAAGAAAACTGCTGTCACCTATTCCAAGGAATTAAAAGCCTTTGAAGGAAAGACTACCTACCAATTTAATACCGATGAATCTCCAGTTGGTTTCGATAATTTTAAGACTGGTGGTGATGTAGAAGTCCACTGGAACCCTGAAGGGGATAAGTATTACGCTATAGATAACGGGGAGCTCAAATTTAGATTGTTGGGCCAAGAGGTTGAAGCCAAAAACTTTAGCTATAATTCCAAGGAACAGGTTATTAATGCAGATGAGCTTAGCTTAGCTGTTGATATGCATGATTTCAAGAAAACCTTTACAGGAAAGAAAATTGCAATCAATAGGGAGGGAATGTCCTTTGAAGAATTGAAAACAGAGGCTTCCGGACATGAGTTCAATATGAGCGTTTTTAGTCTCAAACCCAAAGAATATGCATTATTAAAAGATAAGGATGGGGGTTTGAAAGTGAATGCACATGGTGCAATGGCTTTAGATCTACCAAACTATCTCGGGCTTAAAAGCACAGGAGAAATTGAAGGGGATGTAGGCTTGAGCCTTGGTAAATCTTTACCGGAATACCAAATTACTTCGGGTACAGCAGAGCTGAAAATGCCTAATCCATTAAATAAAATAGGTGAGATCTTGGGGGATAACTGGTCTAGTTCCAGATACGAATTAAGTGCAGCCATTCCTATTTTCCCGGCCGTTTCGGCTATTTTTGGTATTTACATGGAGTATGGGGGTAAATTTGCCGAAGAATTGGAAGCTACCATTGCATTGGACAGCGCTAAAAATTCCCTCATTATTCAAGCTGGTACTAATATCAAGGCCAATGTTGGGGGAGGGGTCTTTGGAGGTATTCAAGGGGGAAGCCAACTTCTTATTGCTTTAGCTTTACTTCTGAGGGCATCCGGGAATTTTGACATGAACACAGAAATAAAATATGCCAAAGTTTTCCCTTTGGAAGAGGCACCGTCAGAAGGGAAAATCAAAGAGGACTCCGGATTCAAGTATAATATTCAAGGAGAAGCTAAAGTTGGGGCATCCTTGGATATCGTCGCAACAGCACTTTATTTCTTTCAAAAACGATTTAGCTTGTCCCTTGGGGAAAAGTCTTTAGGTGAATTCGAGTTTTCCAATACAAAAAATTCTAATCCGGACATGGGAGAAAACGCCCTGGTTAACAGGGAAACATTGGATAATCAAATTTCGCCTTCTCATAAAGAAGAAGCTAAAACCCTCACTCTAGAACAATTATTGGATTTGGATTATAATCATAGGTTCAGTAGAAGTGGAAAAAAAGAAGCCATTAAAGTCATTAAGTCTGCAGAATTGGGAAGAGAATCATTAAATCAAATGGGAGATTCGGATTCCATTGAATTAGTAAAGTTTAATAATGCAGCATTAGCGAATTTGCAGTTTTACAATGAATTTATTGACAAAAGATGTAATTGGACTGAAATATATGAGGTATTAGGTACATTGGGAGCCTCAATCAAATCAAAGGAAGAATTGGAAACACATGCGGATAAAGGAGAAAAATACCTAAGTGAGGAAATCTTGGGTGGCCTTAAAAAAATGGGTAGTAGTTCAAATATTGCCGAAGTATTTGTTCAACATTACGATGATAAAGTTGATATATTTAAAAAGTCCTATCCAGAAGCCAATATTTCCGAATATTATACTTTACTCCAAAAAAAGGGAAAGGTGCTCCGAGCAGTTCAGAATATGAAAAATAAGTATCTCCACAGTAGTTTTTATGGAGATGAGTCTAAACAATTAGCAAATATTAAAACTGGTTCTTTTATTCGCAAAAGTAATTACGAAAACTTCGCTGTTGCTTATGGAAAGTTTAGGGAGGTTATGATGGAAGATAGAAATGTTTTTGACCAAGTTAAAACTATTGGGAAACAAACAGCGTTCAAATTGGTACAAGACCATCAAAGACGCCTTGAGAATAAGACGGAATAAATTCAGTATTTATGCACCAAGACGAAGACGCGCTTATGACAGATTTGGGAAAGATGAAAAAAAATCAAAGGTCAAAAAATCAATAATATCCCCCTGCGGAAGTTAGCCAGTTGCATCCTCCTAATGTCGGTTACAATGACCAACCCCCTCGGGTGCCCGACAAGAGCTTTCCATTGGCATCACTCTAATCTTGCATTTTAAAGCCCCTTGCAACATCCAGACATGCTTTAAAATCACAAGTTTCGTTTGTCATGGAAAGCACTTGCCTTCGGCCATTCCAGCCATATAGAGCAGCCATAATTTTGTTATCTTTAAACTTAATTATTGAATAGGTGATGAAAAATAGTATTTTTTTGATTTTCTCTTTTCTTCTTTTGGCAGCTTGTCAAGATGATGATTTTGCTTTAGAAAACAGAGATGAAACCATCAAGGGGCAATAGAGTTTTAGGGCAATTTCCTTGACCCCGGCAATTGACCTTAATAATGATGGTGTTCCAAATATCAATGGCTTGGAAGAGGTGGAAACCTGTTTACTGGACGACTTGTTTATTTTCGGAGATACTGGGGGAGAAGCCAATGTCTTTAGAATTGATGAAAACGCCAGTCGATGCAATGACACCCCACAGGGAAGCACAACCAAGTTCCGGGACAATTATAGGTTCAATGACGATAAAACGATTCTAAACTTTGTCGAGAGTGATATCATATATTTCATACAAGAAGTATCCGAAACAACCTTGGAACTAGAATTTGATGAAGTGATTGAAGGGCAGACCATTCGTGTGAATTACATTTTTTCACGGGATTAGTTTAAACTCTAATAACCGAACCAAAACTTTTATCGGACCAAATTCCATCACTATCCTGAACTTCGATTTCAAAATCTTGGTCTAAATAACGTAGGCGGCTTTCCCTAGCCTCTTCCTCTAAGCGCCAGTAAATGTCCCCTTGGGTATTGGTTTCCATTTCATTAAAATTCCTGACAATTGTTACCCACCGATTGTCCTGACGATTATATATCCGGAGTCTGACCGTAGTTATCGTTGCACCATCAAAGGCTTGGGACTCGCCAAAACCAGCCCTTTTGATATACATCCGCACACGGTAATCGCAGCCATTTAAGCCACCACAATTGACATTCTCTTTTTCTGCTCTACCAAATGCCACAGGTTTCCTATTGACATTCACAACGATGTTTTCGACGTTTGTGTTACCTAAATTGTCCCGTACCGAAACCGTAATGATATGGGTACCATTAGCATAATCCATAGGGGTGTAATTGAAGGTATTATTGCCTGTTGAAGCAGGAAGGTAAATACCAGGACTAATTCCACCGAAATTGAATGTGCCGTTCTGATCGGTGACCAGTTGAATCTCATAATTCACATTCAAATCGGTCCTATCTGGATTAATGACCACATTAAAACTTTCGGTCAATGTTTCTTTAATTGAAAGGTTGGCCGGTACACTAATTTGAAATCCAATAGTGTTAAAATTAATATTTATGGTTTTATCTTCAGTTATATTGTTTGATGATACTACTCTAAATGTCACTTGATGATTTCCGACAGAATTACCGGTATAAGAGCCATTAAACGTTCCGGGTACACTCGTCAAGGCAATATTTTCACCGGGATTATAATCCACCCCTTCAATAGTCAAAACTCCATCACCATTGCTGGAATAGGTCATATTGTAGGTCAATTGTTCCACACCTTGTTGGTTTAAAGTAAAACTTAATGGTATGGTTTGAAAAACAAAATCGTTTGTATTGGCGGCAACTATATCTAAACTGAAATCCGTGGCTTCTACGTCAATGAATAAACGTATTTCTTCTTCTTGCCCTGTTACGTTTCGCGTAAAGAAGGTAATATCTACCCTACCGGCTTTTGTAGCTTCGAAATTCCAAGTATAGTTGCCCGGACCTTCCGATGTCTCATAGTACGTATTCGGTGCCAACTGGATACCATTTGATCCACGAATTAAACCCTCGCCTTGGTTTATGATATAGCGGGATTCATAAGTTGTAGCACCTATGCCTGTTTGGTTTATTATGAAATTAAGATTTGTAGTTTCTGTAATGAACAGCTCATTGTTCGAAGCACTACCTGAAAAATTAAAGTCAATACTTACAAAATCAATTTCAGTACTAATTTCTTTTTCTATATTGGAAGTTGACTTCACTTTAAAGGTTAACGTATGCCTTCCCTCACTCACACCAGTGTATGTAAGTGCATTAGTTTCTTTGATGAGTGCGAACTGTTGGCCAGCTGTATAATCCTGCCCGGCTATTTCCATTGAACCCGTGCCAGACGAAGAATAGAAACCTGTATAGGTATCTCCCGTAGCACCTAATTCGTTTATTAACAGCGTAATGTTTATGGAACTTCCCACAAAAGCCTCTATAGCAGCTGGTGTAACGGTTAGATCATAATCCCTTTCGGAAACTACAAGGGTGATTGCACGTTGGCTCTCAACACCTGTCTCATTTCTGACATAGAATATCATTTCGATACTACCTGGTGTACTGGATTCGAAATCCCACGAAAAGTTGCCTGTAGGTACCGGGGTAAATGTATTTGGAGCGACTGTTTCACCTCCTGAAGTAATCGTGCCACTACCTGATACGATTTCATATCTCATTTGGTAGGATGTTCCCGAAGGATTTGATTCGGTGATGTTGAAATTTAGATTGGTATTTTCGCCAAGGTCAATTTCATTTTTTTGTGGCGAAGCGGTAAAAGAAAACTCGATTTCTTCCACAGTGATACTCAACGTGTCTTTTTGTGTCTGACCATTTTGGTCCCTAGCTTCAAAAATCAATTTGTTGATACCAGTTTCCTTAAATTCCCCTATTAAGCTAAAAGAACCGGGCAGCATTTCCGCAAATTTTCCAGTTTCAATTAGTAGTTCCGATTCTTCTTCCTCGTTTATCAAATTTATATTTCCAGACCCTTGAATGAAATAAATGTTTCGCTCATACGTGGCATTTTTATCAAATCCAGTATTGGTTAGTAGCAACGAAATGGGTACTTCTTCGTTAATGTTGATAGTGTTCGTTGTTGTAGAAGCATTCCAAATAAAAGGATTATGCTCCACTAAAAAACGTAAGGTTTCCGTTTTTTCCAGTCCATCAGCATCTGAAAAAGTTACCTCGATTTCCTTTGAACCAATGGTAGTTGCCATAAAGTCAAGTGAAAGTGTCAACTCCTTCAGGGGTATCCACTCTCTTTGAGCGAGTATTGATCCATCCAATACAAAGTATCCTAAACCATCTTTCGACTCATACTTAAATTGATATGATTGCGTATTTACAAAACGTTCAGGAACTACAGAAAAAGACATGTTTTCAGGAAGGTTAACTGTGGCTTTATCCCTGTAATTCATCGAAATAATATAATCGAAGCTGCTAATAATCTCAACATCTTTGTCACAAGTAGTAAAAATGAAAAGGCATAAAAGACCAATTAGTGGGTTAATTTGTTTTTTCATATGTTCTCAACTTTTAAAGGGCTAACCTTAAAACAATATATATCGAATACCAACCCCGCCGAAAAAGGCGAATTGACCTAAATCGCTTGAGGGATGGTAGTATTGATTTACTTTACCGATTATTGAAAATGACTCACTCAAATAAAAATCCAATTCTGCGCCAACAAATCCGCCATAAATGAATTCAGAACTGTTGCTCACCAAGGCTCCAGTGGAAAGTTCCTGCTCCCCGTTGTTTACAATTTCATACCCAACTACCGGCCCAGCTCCCAAGGAAGCGGTAAATTTTCTATTTAGGGCTTCAATGATATTATTGAAATATCCAATATTTAAGGTAAAATTGTTGTAGGGGACAGTGAACCCCTGTTGATTATCTTCTGCAAAGGATAGGACGACGGCTCCCTGAATGTATTTGAACCTATTTAAATAGTAGTTATAACCTGCATTTATGCCATAACCATCCTCAACTATGCCACCGGTCAATTCCAAACTACTGGCGTAATTTTGTGCCTTTAATTGCTGCGCTCCAAGAAATATGGAAAGAATACAAATTAATAGGCACGTATATTTTTTACTAGTCCTCATTTTCCAAATTTTTTAGGGCGATTTATTAATTGGTGTTCGATATCAAGACTAATATTTCTGTTTCCATTCAACTCATCCAATTCCAATACGAGGTGCTTGTTCTTATCCAAGGTGAACTTTTCGAAAATCAAAACAAAGGAGGTCGAGGTGTTGCCCTTGACCCTTGTGGGCTGTCCATACCTGAATAGAGGCTGGAATTCGCTTTTTTGGTTACTACTACTTTGTTTGTAATTGGTGCCAATAAAGGATTTGAGGAAATTGATATCTAAATCTATAGGCTCTTTGTTCTCTAGTGTAAATAGAAAATAAAGCTCTTCACGATCATAATACACTCCTTTTAACCATATAAAAACATCCCCGACTTTTGAAAAATAGCGGGCTATATTACCCTTATCTGAAATATGGTTCTTACATTTTTGCTTTAAATAGGCTATTCTGTCTTCTTCATATAAAGAAGTTGATAGAGGGATGATTTTGAAATTTTCTCCTCCGTCATTAGCCAATGTTTCAATATTTTTTGGTAGTCCGGTTTCCTCTATTTTAATGATTTCTGCATCAGTCCCATCGGAATGATTTATCGATAAGCTGATTTCGGAGAAATTGTCGGCCATATCCTTAGTGATATTCCATCTTTTGGTTTCAGGAATAGCTGCCAAATCCAAAATAAAATCGTAGGCCAATCCGTCTTTTGTATATACCGTATAATTGGTGTAGTCCTGTTTGTCCGGTGCAATATTGTTGTAGGCAAACATGACGATGTGGGCCGCCTTTTCAGAAGTACTCTTCGGGAAAGATTCAATAAAATTCAAATCCTTGCCATTAATAGAAAAAGAATACGGTTCCGGTAAAACCAAAATTGTTTTATAATCTTTAGAAACCTGTATGGTATCGGTTTGTCCGAACATAACATCGAAAAAACCGATGATAAAAAGTATAAGGTAAATATGCCTCATTCGATTGTCATTAAAAGTTCATGATCGTTGATTAATAGAATTTTATCTCTTTCCCTTAGTTTTTTCCTTTTTAAAAAAGACCCTAGGCCTGACACCAGACTGCTTACATTCCCACCTAATTCAGTGGTTAATTCGTTGGTTAATTCGGTCACTGCCCTATTTTGGGATTCAGCCATGTACTCCCCCCAAAGGCCTCCAGCTCTTTCACTATAAATACCTTCCATGCCATCCCTAAAATCTTTTAATGTTGCCTTTATTGGTATATGGTTTATGTTGTCCGTATCCAATAGCACACGATTTCCCTGTACAGATGCGAGTGCATAAAAAAATGTATTCTTTGGAATAATTTTGCCATCATACTTAAAATCTTCCGATACAATAAGTTGAACCCTATCATCGGGCAAAACAAATTGATCTCGGTATACTTTTACCTTGGCTTGAACTAAATTTGATTTTGGAGTACTCTTTTCAGATAATAGTGAAGGTGGATTAGGATTATTTGTTTCGAGCATTTTTTCCTTACCCTCACGCAGTAATTCCCTGTAATTAATGCGAGCTTCCAAAGTTTCATTCATTTTACCACCTTGTCCTTTGTTGCTCTCCATACCCTTTTTTTCTTGAGTTAGGCTTGTTTCAGATATAACAGTTTGATTTTGTTCTAAGTCAAAAGAAATATCTTCCAATTCCTTTAAAACTTTTTTTATTGAATCCTCTTTTTGGGCTTTTTCAAGCAATTCAGGAGAGCTTTCAGGAATAGAATGTTGGTTACCTTCTTCCGTAGAGGATTGTTTCCATAGTGCCTCGTCTTCCAACTGGGTTGATTTTTTTGTATTTGGCGAAGGAAGGGTAGAATTAAATCCTTTTGATTCTTTTGAGTCCAAGGACATGGATTGGTAATCCTTTATATTTTCAATAACAAAGAAACTGCTGAGTACTAAAACTATAGGCAATGCAGTGGACAGGGTTTTATGTTTAACCACCCAATCCTTAAAATCATCTATTTTAGATTTCACTTCTCTCATTACTTACTTTGTTACATCTGAATTATCGATTACCTCAAAGTCCATGATTTTCATTCCGTTTAAATTATTAGCCGTTATCCCTGTTTCTTTTACAAATCCCCTAGTAAACAAATTTCTATAGGTAGTATTTTTTCCTTTCTCTATAGACTGTTTTCCATAGTAAGAAAACGGAAACGGATACTTTGAATAATCAATTACAACTGAATCAAGCTCAATAAGATAGCGATAGTCATTCATAACCACGTCGTGGAAATATTTTTTTTCGACCAACCGAACATATAACCGTTTACCGGAGTTGTCGATCATGTAAAGTGCCCTTTTTTCTATGTTATTTCTGATGTGATTTAAGTCCGGTTCTAGGGAGAAAAAAAGCTCGTGAAACTGGCGAATATGTCCATCGGTAAGTAACCGAAGCTGCTCTTGGGTGTCTGTAATAGGTTCAATAGGTGTCCGTAGGCCTCCTTGGATGACATAGGCATTAAAGCGAGCCTGTTTATGTGCATTATGTATTAGAACCATTGAAACGATTGCCGTTATAAGTACAACTCCTAAGGCTAAATAAACCAAACTTCGATTTCTCTTTTGATTCCGTTCGATATCATTAAAAATGTAATACTCATGTTTCATATTCTTATTGTGTTAAGGTTCGTATGCCCTTTGATGCACCTCCAGTTTTGGCATCGATTACGGTATTAATTGCCTTTTTTCCATAGTGTTTAGGTTTCGAGACCATATTACCGCCAGAAATATTCAACCCTTGAACGACAAAATTGGCTAGGGTAGGGGCTTTGATATAAAAAAACGAGGTCATTAATATTAAAAGGGACGCGGTTAGGACTATACCAATATCTTTAGAATTGTTTTGAAGCAAATGGGTGGTCAATAAATCTACTAATTCCACCATAAATGCGTCTACAACGTATAACATTGGAACCCATAGACAAACACTCATAAATTTTTGGAGCCATGCTTTAAAAAGTCCAGAAAGGGCCGGGATAAAGGAAAGACCAATATTTACTGGTCCAAAAATGATCAGAATGAACAAATAAATAATAGAGAGAGACTTGATCCCCACAAAAATTATAGACGACACCACATGGGCAATTGAAGTTATACCGCCCGAAAGCCCCGCCATTGCTAGCGATTGTAGGGCATTCAAATCAATGCTAAATAGATTCCATTCCGCAGTGGATTGTGAAAAGGATTCTATTTGAGCTTTTGCCACCTTCATATTAATAGTGTCCCAATTTTTTTCAGTGCCAATAAAGGATTTTCCCAAGTTGTCATAAAACTCGAAAATGGCAAAAGCAAACACTTCGTAATTGAATAGTATAAATAGCAAGGGAAACCATTTTAGGGCTTTCCAAACATCACCCCTGTCCTGACTTGCAAAATGCTGTATTGCAAATATGCCAAGACCTATTTTTGCAAAATGAAAACCAACCGATAAGGTGGGGCCCAATGAATCAAAAGCCTCCTGAAGGTATTCATCAAAAAGTGTATTTACCAAGAAACGGAAACCGGAACTTTCTTGCATAATGGAATTAGTCTATAGTAATTACCGTTTGAACGGCCTTACGATGTTCGTTTCTTTGTGCCAATTTCTTGTTGATTTCGATAACTCCGTTTAATACACCTTCCATTTTTTGCACAATAGTTTGAAGTTGGGTCAGGCGTGCTGAGGGGTCTACCAAATCGGGAGTTGAAATCATTGTTTTTGCATGTACGAGCAGGGTCGATAAAGTTGCAATCATTTCAACTAAAGAGTGCTCAGCTTCGATGCGTTCTTTTTCTTCCAAAAAACTATAATCGTCCAAGTTTTTTTTTACACCACGATATGCCTCAAGTATTTTCTCCTTTAGAAGTAGAAGTTGGGTCATTTCAGGAGCAGCTAGAACAAAACTTGCAGCGGTTCGCTTTGCGGCAAGTTCTTGCGACAAACTTTGGGATGAATTTGTGGTTGCCGTTACATTTTTCTCCATCAATTGGATCAACCTCGCCATATTCCC
>Ga0208768_1001467_pt1 | contig 12347 bp, 7 predicted proteins | sample AntAceMetag02UK1_FD_184760 | JGI IMG/M metagenome (GOLD analysis project Ga0208768, IMG submission 184760) | Saline lake microbial communities from Ace Lake, Antarctica - Antarctic Ace Lake Metagenome 02UK1 (SPAdes) (version 2) | ecosystem: Environmental > Aquatic > Non-marine Saline and Alkaline...
TTGTTGGGGCATAATTCTTCTAAGACAACAGAGATCTACACACACGTGGCGATGAATAGTTTTGCAGGGATTGTAAGTCCTCTTGACACATAAGGCGAATAAAGCATATATTACATACACAACTGTTACCGCCAAGTGTAAAAAGACAGATGAAAGAACTAAAATAGAAAATAATCCATTGTTAAATGACACAAACAAGAGATACACAAAGATTTGACTCATCTTGACAGTAAATAACCAACTGACAAGAAAAAATAGATAATGAGGAGACAAGCAAACCTCACTAATAAACAGGGTGTATTCTGAAAAACCTTAAGAGTAAGAACAAAATTTAAATTAAAAAAAATGAAACGTACATTACAATTAGTAGCTGTTATGGCAGCCACAAGCATCCTCAGCTCTTGCGGAGGTGGTGGAGATTCAATCTCGGAAGTAAATTTAATCCCTGTCAAAAGCGGAAAGGAATTTCAGTATATTGATAAGGAAGGAAAAATAGTAATTAATCCCCAATTTAGTAACGCTACCGTTTTTAGAGATGGTCTCGCATTGGTTCAAACATCAGGAGACGAGCCTAAGTTCGGATTTATTACTGAAGATGGTAAATATGCTATCAATGCACAGTATATGGAAGCGACCGTCTTTAGTGATGGCTTAGCTTGGGTTGTTGCTGAAAATGCTGCACCTGCTGCTATTGACATAAAAGGAGAACTGAAATTCACGCTTCAAGATGCTGAAGAGGTTCGTCTTTTCAAAAATGAATTAGCTGCTTTCAGTATATTAAATGAAGAAGGAGAAAAAAAGTGGGGATTTGTAAACAAAGAAGGAAAAGTTGTAATCAATCCTCAATTTTCATCCGTTTCGAACTTTAGTGATGGCAAATGCGGTGTGAGAAATGATGACGGTAAATGGGGATTTATTGATAAAGAAGGTAAGATTACCATCAATTATCAATTTGATGCAGCTGGTGATTTTAAGAACGGTAAATGTATTGTGTCTTCTGCTAATAAAGATGGAGTAATTGATAAAGACGGAAAATACATTATAAATCCACAATTCACCGAAATGAAAATTGATGGTGATATGTTTCTTGTAAACCAAGATGGCAAATGGGGATGGTGTGATGAAGAGGGGGAATTAGTTATCAATCCTCAATTTGGGGAAGCATACCCATTCAATGATCATAAAATCACCTCTGTTCAATCAGGTAAAAGTTATGGATATATAGACAAAGAAGGTAAAATCGTTATCAATCCTCAATTTGATAATGCACTGCCTTTTAATGGCAAACTTGCCCTAGTTGTAAGTGCAAACAAAATTGGATTTATTGACAAAGAAGGAAAGTATGTTATCAACCCACAATTTGATGATATTTCACGTGACCTTGTTCAATATTTCTTAACAGGTGGTTCTAAGTTCAGTAGTGTCAATACTGATTATTTTAATGTGGGTGCCATTACTTCTATACTGAATTTTGATAGCCCTGAAGGATTTACCTTTAACTCTACTTTTGACGATGTGATGAAAAAGTACGAGTTAAACGAAAGTGATTTCAGCAAATACAAAGGAGAGTATGAAGTAATTTCGAGTAAGAAAATCACTAATGATGCTAGTTACGATTTTTATGTATCGGGTTCTGCACACGATAAAATAACGATTCAGAAAGATGATGGTTGGTACACATACACAGATACTAAGTATAAATTCAATGGAGCGAACAAGCCTAATTCTTATGCTTATTCCATATCGTTATCAGGAAAAGGATATGGTAAAGGCGATGCTGTAATTTCGGCAATTCAAGGAAAACTAAGTGGATATAAAAAAGACGAAGACAGAAGTGATGAAGATTCTTATGTTTACACTAATGGTAAAAAAGAGATAAAATTGTTCGAAAATAGTGGCAGTATAATAATTGTTATCAGTAGTGAAACTGAAGAAGTTGTTGAAGAAGCTGAAAACTAATCAAATTAAATAAAAAACCAGCACACAACCGCACCTGCCCGCAAGTGGGGCGGTTGTGTGTTATTTATAAAATCGAGGATTAACGACACTATTAGCAAAATCGAATACAACAATGATAAACAATAGTTATGAATAAAAAATTACTCTGTATTTTGCTTTTTTTCTTGTTTGGCATATTTTATTCAAACGCCCAATCAAATGTATATCTCAAGCATATAGAGAAGCAAGAATATTCAAAGGCAGAAAAAAAATTGTCAAAAAAATATGAGAAGGATAGTGATGATATTGAGTTAAATTATGCATTTACAATATTATATAATTCAAAAGCATACACAGCTCATGACCCTTACAAATCGTATGGATATATTTTAAAAGCTATAAAACGTTTTGATGAATTGAGTGATGAGGAAAGTGAGAAATATAAGAAAAAGGAATACACAAAGGAACGCTTACTATTAATTAAAGAGGAATGCTACGAACTAGCTTATAATGATTGTAACACTGAAAATACAATAGAATGTTTTAAAAATTATATTTTTTTCTTTTCTGATGCTGATATATGGAAAAATAAAGCACAAAGATCAATTTATCAAATTGCTTTTAATGAAGCAGAAAAAATTAACACGACTGAATCATATCAATATTTTATAAATAATTATGAATCATTTAAGTTTATTAGCAATTATTCACAATCAGACGATTTCTTGAGTTTGTCTTGGAGAAAATTGTTTGAGATAGAATTTACAAAAATAAAAAACAGTAATACAGTTAGTTCTTATCAGGCATATATTGATAAGTATCCAAAATCACATTTATTGAGCGAAGCAATATCTTTAAGAAATAAGTTAGCTTTTTTAGAAGCAAAGAATATAAATACAATTGATTCATATCAAAAGTTTATAAACAAATATCGAGATGCGATTGAAAAAAAAGAGGCTATTTTGAAGCGTGATGAATTAGCTTTTAATAATGCTAAGAAAATTAATAATTCAGATGCATTCAAAAAATTCATGTTAAACTACCCCAATAGCTCTTTTCTTTCTGAAGCTATAATAAAGTTTGATAATTTACTTTTTCAAGATGTTATCGAAACAAATAGTATTGATGATTATTGGTCTGCTATAAGAGAACATCCTAACAACAAGAACTACCAAAATATTCAAGATTCTTTACTAATGATCATTAAAAACGAAGGTCTAATAACCGAGATTGACCGTTATATTGATGAGTTTGGGATTCAAAAACTAAACGAAAAAAATATAGACGAATACCTTAACGTTTTATTTCAGGATGGGAATTTAAATACATTCAATGCAATGTATAATAAACACTTAAAAATATTCTCTACAAATTTTAAAAACAAAATTGAAAATGAATTTGATAAACTAAAAACTATTGATGATTTGACCCTAGAAATAGGTGTTAGACAATTTAACACAATAGAATATGAAAGCTTTGTGAAAAATAATGCGCCAAAGGAAATAGCGTTTGTTTGTGTTCAAAAGCTTGCCGAACGTTTTATCATACTTGGAGATTGGTCTAACGCATCTGGTATTTATAAAAAATATAAACCATATTTTCCTGATATGTCAACACGTTTTGATAGGATTATTGGTCTGCTTGAAAAAAATGAAAAGCAAATAATTTTTGAATCTCTTTCCCAAGCAAATTCGGTTTTTGACGATTACAGTCCAGTTATATCATATGATTCAAAAAAACTTTACTTTTGTTCAAAGGGACGTGAAGATGGTTTGGGTGGTGAAGATATATATACTTCTGAATGGGTAAATGGTAAATGGTCGTCACCAGTATTATTATATGATTTAAGCACTGCTAATGGAAACGAAGCTCCAATGGCCATTTCTGCTGACGGAAATTTGCTTTCGCTTTGGCGTAACGAAAATGGAGGAGATATATACTATAGTTTAAATACGCAATATGGATGGAGTGATCCCGTAGCCTTCCCTTATCCTATTAATACTGAGTATTACGAGGGGGACGCTTCTTTTACTGCAGATGGGAAAGGTTTGCTGTTCACCTCAACGAGACCTACAGGATTTAATTTATATACTGAAAATCCGGGATTATATCACGGAGATAATGAGTATCCAACAGATATTTATTATTCAGAAAAACTTGAAGGAAATAGATGGTCTACACCTATAAATTTAGGAAACCAGATTAATACTCCATATACAGAAAGGTCTCCATTTTTACATCCAGATGGTAGAACATTGTATTTTAGTTCAGATGGTCATTATGGCTTGGGAAGAACAGACGTATTTATGACTCAACGCTTAAATGACTCTACATGGACTCACTGGGCACCACCTATTAATATGGGGAAAAATATTAACACCGTTAATAAAGATTGGGGATTTAAATTTTCAACAGATGGAGAATATGCTTTTTATTCTGCTAATAAAAAGAAATTGGAATTGTCAAGCCTTATATTGGTTCTAGATATATCTGGAAGCATGGACGGATCGAGGCTTAATGCATTAAAAATAGCTGCCTTAGAGGCTTGTAAAATTGCTATTGGTAATTTTTCGGAAGTTGCAATAATTACTTTTCCAGGATACAATAATTCATCAACATTTGATAGAATAGATTTTACAGAAGATTATAAGAAATTAGAGCACTTTATATCAAACTTGCAAGCTGATGGAGGAACCCCGATGTATGAAGCGGTATTAGAGGCAAACAAATATATGATTACAAATAAAAACAGAGCATCCAAAAACCAAATGGTCATATTAATGTCAGATGGCGATGCAAATGGAAATATGTCATTTGATATGTTTCTAAAAACTATTTCTCAACAAGGAATCAGTAAAATACCACATCAATGTATTGCGTTAGAAGTTAATGAATATTCCCAAGCTTATAGCAATCTTGCTCAAATAGCAAAATTGTCAAGTGGTAATTTTTATCATTCTAAAACTACTGCTGATTTAAAAAATGCTTTTGCGGAGGCTACTTCGTCATTATACGATATAGCATTAACAAATGGTACTGGTAAGGATATATTTTCTTTTAAAATACCTGATCATCTTAGACCTGATTATGTTGCTACTATATCTGGAAAATTACTGGATAAAAAAAATAAACCTATTAGTGCCATGATTTCTTGGGAAGATTTAGAATCAAACAAAATAATAGGGGAATCTAACTCTAGTCCTGTTGATGGTAGTTTTTACATCATTTTGCCGTTAGGCAAAATATATGGATACTACATAGATAATAATGATTTGTTTCCAATTTCAAATAATATTGATTTAAGAAACAATATAAAGCCAATATCTGTTGATCAGAACATTGATGTTATAACATTTAATGAAATGATTGAGCAAGGTATTGCAGTGCCAATAAATAATTTATTTTTTAATTTTGGAACAGCTGGACTGCTTCCAGAATCGTTACCAGAATTAAAAAGAGTAGCAAGTATAATTATTAAAAATGGATTAAAAGTCGAAATATCTGGCCATACTGATGACATAGGAACCGAAAAACAAAATCAAATATTATCAGAAAATAGAGCTAGTAATGTTAAGGATTTTTTAATAAAGCAGGGATGTGATCTTTCAATATTTACTTTAATTGGTTATGGAGCAACTAGGAATATTGCAGATAATACATCTGATGAAGGAAGATTGAAAAATAGAAGAGTTGAATTGAGATTTTTAAAATAAAAAGAAAGCAGACACACGAGCCGACAGAAAAAAAGAAAATAAATTGACAATGACACGAAAACTGAATAACGACAATGGTTTACAAGACTGGAAGACAGAACACCAGGCGGTAACAAAGGCTAAAATCAAGCGGGCGGATAGTGCTTATTTGAAAGGTATTGTAACTAATAAACTTTTTCTCAGGTTGACAGTGAAGTGCTCCGAAATGCCCGCCAGCTTTTAGCCTCGAACGTTGTATGCCATTAAAAAAAAGAAAAGCCCACCACACGTTCAAGCACATTTAATTTTGCTCGTGCCTCACAAAATCAAAAGAGCTTTCACTACCCCACCGCCACCCACACAGAAAAGTGAGAATAAAACCCACAGTTTTTTGAGATATAAAATGAATAATTGGTATCTTGGTGGCTGAATAAACAACGTCTGAAAATGAACAGAATTAAGGAAGTGTTGGAGGAAAAAGGTATTAAACAAATTTGGCTTGCCGAGAAATTGGGTAAAAGCTACAATATGGTGAATGCTTATGTGCAGAACAGACAACAACCTAGACTAGAAATACTAATGAGTATTGCCGAAATCTTGGACATAGACGTGAAAGAATTGATAATATCTAATAAAGAGACAAAATAATAATGGCAAAACAAGTAAAAACAAAATCAATCGAGGAAACGCTTTGGCAATCGTGTGACAAGTTAAGAGGTTCAATTGAGCCAGGGGAATACAAACATGTAGTATTAGGTCTAATTTTCTTAAAGTTTGCCAGTGACAAGTTTGAAGAACGCAAAGAAGAACTTATAGCAGAAGGAAAAGAAAAGTATGTAGAAATGAAAGACTTCTACAATATGAAAAACGTCTTTTTCTTAAACGAAACTTCTCGTTGGAGCTACATTAAAGCCAATGCTAAACAAGACGATTTAGCATTAAAAATTGATACAGCCTTACACGATATTGAAAAAAACAACCCTGCCTTAAAAGGGGCGTTACCCGATAATTATTATTCCCGACTAGGTTTAGATAAAACTAAATTAGCTTCTTTAACTGATGAAATAAGTAAAATAAACACCATTGACGATAAAGAATTGGATATTGTTGGTCGTGTATATGAATATTTCTTGAAGAAATTCTCAATTAAGGAAAAAGATATGAAAGGGGAATTTTACACCCCAAAGAGTATTGTAAACTTGATTGCAGAAATGATTGAACCATACAAAGGTATTATCTATGACCCTGCGTGTGGTACTGGTGGAATGTTTGTTCAGTCTATTAAGTTTATTGAAAATCACCAAGGAAATACAAAAGAGCTATCTATTTATGGTCAAGAGCACACAAAAGCAACCTACAAATTAGCTAAAATGAATTTGGCTATTCGTGGCATTTCTGCCAATCTAGGAGATTTAAACGCTGACACTTTTGCCAAAGATTTACACCCTGATTTGAAAGCCGATTACATTATGGCAAATCCTCCTTTTAACCAAAGGGATTGGCGCGGTGAAGATGAATTAACAGATGATCCACGTTGGAGAGGTTATGATGTACCTCCAAAATCTAATGCCAATTATGGTTGGATTTTGAATATGGCGTCTAAACTTTCTGACAACGGAGTAGCTGGTTTTATATTGGCAAATGGCGCACTTTCTGGAGGTGGAGAGGAGTATAAAATCAGGAAGAAATTGATTGAAAATAATATGGTTGATGCCATTGTAATTATTCCAAGAGATACGTTTTATAGCACCGACATATCTGTTACGCTTTGGATTTTAAATAAAAATAAAACCAAGCACACAACAATTAAAAACAAACAGACCAAAAATTACCGTGAACGAGATGAAGTGCTGTTTATGGATTTAAGGCGTTGGGGAAGTGCGGTAGAAAAAAAGTTTATCGAATTAACTTCAGATGATAGAGATAAAGTAGTACAGAACTATCACAATTGGCAACAAGAAGATCACAAAACAACTTACAAAGATGTACCAGAATTCTGTTATTCAGCATCTTTTGATGAACTAAAAGGCAATGATTTTTCTCTCGTACCAAGTAAATACATAGAGTTTGTAGATGCAGATAGCGGTATTGATTTTGACACTGAAATGAAACGGATTCAAAAGTCATTTAGATCCTTAATTAAAGAAGAAAAAGATTCTCAAAACCAATTAATTGACGCTTTTAAAACACTTGGTTATGAGTTATAAAAGACTAGGTGATTACATTCAAGTGGTAGACGGAAATAAAAATTCGGATTTAGAATTTACAAATCTGTTGGGTATAAACATTAGTAACAATTTTATGCCTTCTGTTGCCAATAGAAATGGATTAGATTTATCTAAATACAAAATTGTCAGAAAAAAACAATTTGCCACAAATATTATGCACGTTGGTAGAGATGAATGTTTACCAGTTGCGTTGTATGATGACAATGAACCAGCTATTGTTTCACCTGCATATAAAGTTTTTGAAGTTATTGATGAAAAAGAACTGCTCCCCGAATATTTAATGATTGAATTTCAACGACCAGAATTTCACAGATTAGCCTGGTATTATTGCGATAGTAGTGTGCGTGGAGGATTAGATTGGGATAGGTTTTGCGAAATTCAACTTCCAATTCCTGATGATATTGAAGAGCAACGCAAACACGTTAACATCTACAAAGGTCTTTTAAGGAACCAACATTGTTACGCAAAAAGCTTGAATGACTTACAGTTAATTTGTGATACTTATATAGAAAACCTTATCAAAACAATAGAACCTAAAATACTTGGGGACTATATTGAAAGATTAGATGAACGAAATGATGACGATTCCATTAAACATCTAATTGGCATAAGTGAAAGAAAGGAATTTAGGGAACCAGCAGGTAAAGTGAATCGAAACAACCTGACAAGACACTATATTATTAGAAAAGATGAATTTGGATACATCCCTAGAATGAACCCTTTCAAACCACTAGCTGTTGCGCTCTCTCACAACGACTATCCTATATTAATATCTCCTTCTTATGTAGGTTTCCGCATAAAAGACAAAAAAGAACTTCTGCCTGAGTTTCTATTTTTATTTTTAAAAAGAAGTGAATTTGATAGGTATGCAGCTTTTAACGCTTGGAGTAGCACACGTGACACTTTTGATTGGCCGGATATGTGTGAAGTGAAAATCCCTATTCCTGATAAAAAAATACAAGCAGCCATAGTTACCATTTACCATACTTTAGAAACTCGTAAACGCTTAAATGAAGAGTTAAAAGGCAAGATAAAACCACTTTGCCCTGTATTGATGCGTGGTGTGGCAGAAAACAGCCTAAAACCACAAGCCGTATGAGTCAAAAATTTACAGAAGCGCAACTAGAAACTGTTTTTTCCGAGATTATTGGCAATGAAGGCTATCCGCACCATTTGGGTAATACGCTAAATCGTGCAGAAGATGAAGTAATTTTAGCAGATGATTTACGTGCTTTTTTATTGCAAAAATATAAGTCTGAAAACCTAACAAAATCAGAAGCCAATAGCATTATTCTTCAAATAAAAACCTTACCTGCTTTTGATTTATATGAAAGCAATAAGAAGTTTATGGCTTGGTTGTCGGACGGGTTTATTATTAAAAGAGAAGACCACACTCAAAAAGATATTTATATCCAACTAGTAGATAATAGTGAACAAGACCAAAATAACTACAAATTTGTTACGCAATTAGAAATCACAGAAGCCAACCAAAAGCGTATTCCAGACGGTATTTTATATATCAATGGATTACCCTTGGTGCTGTTTGAGTTTAAATCTGCAATACGAGAAGAAGCGACCATACACAATGCATACGAGCAAGTGACAGTTCGTTATAAGAGAGATATTCCGCAACTATTTATTTGCAATGCTTTTTGTGTCATTTCTGATGGTGTAAACAATAAAGCAGGTTCATTTTTTGCTCCTTATGAATTTTATTATGCTTGGAGGCGGATAGCTGGCTTGGCTAAAGATGTGGATGGTATTGATTCTATGTTCACCCTAGTTCAAGGAATGTTGCACAAAAACCGTTTGCGTGACATTATTCATAATTTTATTTATTTGCCAGATAGTAGTAAAAAAGACGAGAAAATTTTATGCCGTTATCCACAATATTATGCTGCAAGAGCTTTGTACGACAATATTAAACTAGCTCAGAAAAAAGCAGATGGAACAGGTGGTGATGGAAAAGGTGGAACTTATTTTGGTGCAACAGGTTGCGGCAAGAGTTTCACTATGCTTTTCCTGACTCGTCTATTAATGAAAAGTGAGCATTTTGGAAATCCAACGATACTTCTAATTACTGATAGAACAGATTTAGACGACCAATTATCAGCACAGTTTACCAATGCCAAAAACTATGTTGGGGATAATGGTATTGTAAGCGTAGAAAGCCGAAAACAGTTAAGAGAAAAACTTCAAGGTTGTGAATCGGGTGGTGTGTTTTTAACAACCATTCATAAATTCACTGAAGACTTAGCTTTACTAACAGAAAGAACTAATGTAATTTGTATTTCAGATGAAGCACACCGAAGCCAAACCAACTTAGACCAAAAAGTTACTGTTACCGAAAAAGGAGTAAAAAAGACCTTTGGTTTTGCTAAATACTTACACGATTCTTTACCTAATGCCACTTTTGTAGGATTTACAGGAACTCCTATAGATGCCACTTTAGATGTGTTTGGAAAGGTAGTAGATGCCTATACTATGACCGAATCTGTAAAAGATGAAATTACCGTTAGAATTGTATATGAAGGTAGAGCAGCTAAAGTGATTTTAAATAATAGTGAACTTCAAAAAATTGAAAATTATTATGAAGAAGCCTCCAATGAAGGAGCAAATGAATATCAAGTAGAAGAAAGTAAAAAACAGTCTGCCAATATGAATGCTGTTTTAGGTGACCCTGATATTCTTAAAAAAATTGCCAATGATTTTGTAACACATTACGAAAACAGAATTAATGAAGGCGCTACAGTAAAAGGGAAAGCAATGTTTGTTTGTAGTAGCCGGCCTATTGCTTATGCTTTTTATCAAAACTTAATTGATTTACGTCCTGAATGGGCAGAAATAAAAATTGCAGAAGACGGTGCTAAATTAACCGATAAAGAAAAGAAAGAGATAAAACCAATGCAACGTGTTAAAATGATAATGACACGTGGTAAAGACGACCCAAAAGAAATGTATGATGCATTGGGTACAAAAGAATATAGAAAAGAACTAGATCGTCAGTTTAAAAACGAAAAATCGAACTTTAAAATCGCCATTGTAGTGGATATGTGGCTCACAGGTTTTGATGTACCTTTTTTAGATAGTATGTATATCTACAAACCTATTTCACAGCACAATTTAATACAGACAATTTCTCGTGTTAACAGAAAATTTGCAGGTAAAAACAAAGGTTTGGTAGTAGATTATATTGGTATTAAAAAAGCAATGAATTTAGCTTTAGCGAAATACAACAAAGGCGACCAAGATAATTTTGAAGATATAGCCGCTTCTTTGAGTGCGGTTCGTGACCAATTGGATTTATTGGCTAAAATCTTTCATAAGTTTGATAGTACTAAATATTTTAATGGTTCGCCACTTGACCAATTAAATACCCTAAACAAAGCTGCTGAATATGCTCAGATAACCAAAGCAATAGAAACACGCTTTATGGGTATTGTAAAACGCTTAAAAGCTGCTTATGATATTTGTGCAGGAAGTGAAAAACTTACTCAAACAGAAAGAGATTACACACATTTTTATTTAGCAGTTCGTTCTATTGTATTTAAACTAACCAGAGGGAACGCACCAGACACCGCACAAATGAATAAGAAAGTGCGTGAAATGATAAAGGATGCATTGCAAAGTGATGGTGTAGAAGAGATTTTTAAGATTGGAGAAGAAGCAGATAGTCAGCAAGATATTTTTGATGATGACTATTTAGCAAAGTTGGATAAAATAAAAATGCCCAATACCAAAATAAAACTCTTGCAACAATTACTTGCCAAAGCCATTGGAGAAATCAAAAAAGTAAACCAAGTAAAAGGTGTTGATTTTTCTAAGAAAATGGAAGCCTTAGTCGCAAACTATAACGACCGTAGCGAAAATGATGTTCTACGTAGTGAAGTATATGATGAAATGGCGGATGCATTAACTGATATGATTATGCAAGTGCGTGATGAATTTGACTCAGGTGATGAACTTGGTATTGATTTTGAAGAAAAAGCTTTTTATGATATACTGCTTGAATTATGTCAAAAATACGACTTCACTTACCCTGACGAAAAACTGATTGACTTAGCAAGGAAGGTTAAGGTATTAGTAGATAGCCAAGCAAAATTTCCTGATTGGAGTAAACGAGATGATATAAAATCAGCTTTAAAAGTTGGTTTGATTTTATTGTTGGATGAATTTGGATATCCACCAGTAGATAAAGATGAAGTCTATCAAGAAATATTTACGCAAGCAGAAAATTATAAGAAATACAATACGAAATAAGCCAACGCAAGTTCAAGCACATTGCAATCCTCCTACGTGCGGTTGCAAAGAGCTTTCTCGCCACCGCTGAAAAACGAAATGAATAAAATAAAAACGGCATACAACAATTAAGCTCTAATGAGGCGCGGTAAGGCCGCGGTTCTTTGGAGCAGATGTTGCACTCTTCCTGTGGTAGCGGGGCGCTGCTGTTAGCTATGGGGATTCAATAGGGTTCTTCTTCCTAGCAGAA
>Ga0208768_1001480_pt1 | contig 12263 bp, 5 predicted proteins | sample AntAceMetag02UK1_FD_184760 | JGI IMG/M metagenome (GOLD analysis project Ga0208768, IMG submission 184760) | Saline lake microbial communities from Ace Lake, Antarctica - Antarctic Ace Lake Metagenome 02UK1 (SPAdes) (version 2) | ecosystem: Environmental > Aquatic > Non-marine Saline and Alkaline...
GTTTCGATTGACTGCGGATCAACCATAACATCCTTAGAACAAGCTATGATGAACGATAAGGATATCAAAACAAAAAAAAAGACGGGCTTCACTTTGTTCATGCGATACTAAAAATCGGAAATTAATAGGACATAAGATGATAAATGTACTAAAAGACAAGTTAACTACTTTGGGTAATCCCCTAATTGTTTGGATTCTTTATAATAAAAGAACGATCATTATTGGCTATCACGAGGAACGAATTGTTACCTAACGAGACAATACGTCTTGCATTTATCGCTTGCGGCAGAGGAAGTGTCTTGCTGGAAGTGATGCCTCCTGTTGCGTTTACCATTAAGGATGCACCCGAATTGGCAGTACTCTGCCCAAGTTCTGTAGTATAATCCAAGTAGTTGCCCACGTACAGGATGGTTCCGTTTTCCAATACCTCAAAATCTTCTATACTGCTCATTTGGGCTTCTTTAGGCAATGGCCTTGCTTGGGTATTCTGCCCTAGGTTCATATAGACCATGGAGCGGAGTTCCTCAATTTTTCTTACTTCCAAAATGTCTACTTCCTTCTTCCCCGTAAGATCGGTTACGTTCTTTATTTTTGAAAAAGCGGTATAACTAAGGAACTTTTTCTTGAGTTGTGGGAGCTGGTTCACAATCTTGTCCTTGGCGGCAAAAGGAACATCCTGACCAAAAAAGTCGTAAAATATAATGGGATCTGGTTGGCCATTATCATCAAAGTCATCAATATAAAGTTTCATAGGATGTTCCTTGCTTGCCTTTATCTTGAAGTTCAGACCGGCATTTCCAGCTAATAAATCGGGTTGTCCATCACCGTTAAGGTCGGTGACTTCAATAGTGTTCCACATACCACTCGTGTGTTCAAGGCCAAATTTTTTGGTCTCGTTTAAAAACTTGGAATCGCCTTGATTGATAAGAACGGTAATCGGCATCCAATCGCCCACGATTATCAAATCCAAAAGTGTATCGTTGTTAAGATCCACCCATTCGCTGTCCGTAACCATACCCACCCTTTCTTGCTGTAGAACAGAAAATTTTCCTGTACCGTCATTTTTTAAAATATAGCTAAAGGGAGAGAGACCATAGCCACCGGGTGTAGATCGGTTGCCAATGAAGAGATCGTCATAGCCGTTTCCGTCAAAGTCGCCTGCCGAAATGCTACCGCCGTTCGTTTTAATCAACGGAATTTCCAAACGTTCAAAAATACCATTGCCGTCATTGATGTAAATTCTATCTTCTAGGTTAGGATGGCCTTCTGTAAGTTCATTCCCGCCACTCATGACATAAAGATCCAGATCACCGTCATTTTCAATATCAAAGGCGGTGGCATCAACATCTTCATAAATAATATCTTTACGTAGACTGGTGTTTTTGTCCTCTTCAAATTCGCCATTGGCCTTGCCGAAGAAAAGTGCGGGCGATTGGTATTTTGCCCCGCCAATAAAAAGGTCGGCAAGACCGTCGCCGTTAAAATCCGCTTTGACAAGTGCGGGGCCTTCTGAAGATAATTTTTCGGGCATTAGGGTTTCGCGCTCATAGTCTTGATAGTTATTTTCTAAATGTGTAAACTTAAAATAGGTATAGTCCGGTTGTTGCCTCGGAATTTGCCATCGGGTTTCCAGTAGATTGGGTTTTCTTTTGATGAGGTGGTTCTTGTTTATGGAAAGTCCTTTTTCCAGCTGGGTTTTTCCGTCAGCCCAAACTATCTTTACACTATCTATTTTGTTACTGTTTCCCAATCCAAAATGTAAGCGGTGGGTAGAGGAGGACTGGAAACCCTTTACCACGGTAAGTTCCCGTAACCAACTTTGGCCTTCTGAAAATACGGTAACCTTGGCTCCATGGCTATTTTTGTGACTATCGTCACCTTGAAGATCCAGAGCAATATAATTGCCAATTACACCATCGTTGCTGCGGTTCTCCAGTAGTGATGCTTTTTGGTCTATGTTGTTTACCACAATATCGAGGTCTCCATCATTATCTAGATCGGAATAGGCGGCTCCGTTGGAATATGAGGGTTGCAGACCAGATGATGTAGATGATCGCTCAAAATTAAAATCCCCTCGATTTCTAAAGACGATATTAGAAATATTTGTGGTGCGCATCTGATCAATGAGCTTCTTCTCGATTTCATTTTGCCTTTCCTTTTCATACTGCGCAAAATCTATGTTACTTAGATAGTTGATATAATCCAAGTCGTTAGGCCGTTTATAGATACCGTTGGTAATAAAAATATCGTTCTTGCCATCGTTGTCAAAATCTTGGATCAAGGGAGACCAGCTCCAGTCGGTAGCGTGGGTATCGGTCATTGGAGCTATATCCTTAAAAAAGCCCTGTCCGGTATTCAATTGAAAGGTGTTACGGGCATATTGTTCCCCAAAACCGAAGCTTTTTTTAATTTTGTTGATGTTATCCGAATCCTCTCCGGCCGATTTTAAAAATATCTCGGCATCAAAAGGCATCATGTCCAATGAAAAGATATCGGGTAAGAGGTCATTGTTCAGGTCGGCAATATCCACGCCCATGGTAAAGCGGCTGGTATGGTGCATTAGTTCGGTGCCACTTTCTATGAAGGTAACGATGCCGGTTTCTGCAGAGGGGCCTTGGTTAAGGTAAAGGTAATCGTTCTCATGAAAGTCGTTGCCCACATAGACATCCATCCAGCCATCATTATTGATATCGGCCACGGCTAGGGCCAGGCCATAGCCCAGCGCACTGCTGTAAATACCGGCCTGTTCGGTAACGTCCTCGAACAGTGCTCGGCCTTCGTTCCATTTGTTTTCAAAAAGCCGGTCGCCCGCAATGGAATCCTTTTCTGCGCGCAGGGCAATTTGGCCGTAACTTCTGGGCGTGTGCAATGAATGGTTCATAAGGTACATATCCATGTCGCCATCCTGGTCATAGTCAAAGAAAGCTGCCTGTGTGGAAAGGCCCGAGAAATCGAGTCCGTAGGTTTTGGACACTTCTTCAAAGCTATTGTCCCCCTTATTGAGGTATAGCAGGTTGTGCGACTTTAGGCTTTTGAAGTCGCCCACTTTGGAAACATAGATATCCAACAAACCGTCGTTGTTTATGTCTTCCATGGTCACACCGGTAGACCAGGAGGTGTCCATATTCAATCCGGCCGTTTCGGTAATATCCTTGAATTTTAAATTGCCTAGGTTCAGGTATAAACGATCGGTTGCTTGGTTGGCGGTAAGGTAGATGTCGTCCAGACCATCGTTATTGATATCGCCCAAGGCAACGCCTCCGCCATTGTAGTAATAGAGGTATTCGATAATATTTAGCTCGTCCGTGTGCACAAGGTCATTGGAGAATTGAATACCACTACTGTCCGCAGGAACATCATGAAAATAAATGGCCACTTTTTCCAAGGAAGCCACATCTTCGTTTTGTTGGGTGCAGCCCGCAAGGAGTAGCATTAAAAATAATATAGAAAATATATTTTTCATATTCTGTATTTGGTTTGTCCCGCTAAAATCTACCGTGTTCATATACATCAATAATCAACGGTTTGAGAAGTTATTTTATAAAAGTGGCTTCCCACAAAAATGGCATCCTTATACTGTTAAGAACCCAAAGGGCTCTAAATCTTAATTTAGAAAGATGATTTTTTAATAATTTTATTCAAGCTTTTAGTTCTCAAATATCCTCGTTTCAAAGTCAATATTGAGCCTACTTCGTAAACTCAATGTAAAAAGCAAAAGAGTTAAAAAATCACTATTTTCGAATCAGTTTAATTTATCAAGGATCTAGTTTAAAATAGAAATGGTACTAATTATTTGTGATTTTCGGCCTTTCTTTCTCCCTTTAGGGCCGGGGAAAGAACAAAAGGCCGAAAATCCGATCATTTTTTCCCTGACCCTAAAGGGAATAATCGGATTTTATGATTTCTAGCAAACTAAAAACCCTACTGTTTTTGATTTTAATAGAAAAAGCAACACTAAATTAAACTAGAGCCTTTATCAACTATAAATCAATATGTTAAATCATATTCAAATTCACTTTTTTGCCAATTCTAAACCGAAACTGCTTTTTGGAGTAAATTCAATATTTATATTTTAATCCCGCCTCTTTATCAAGTCTCAAGTTTCCCCTTCAATCATCTAACATCATGCACGGCACTATTCAAATTCAAAAATTTAAATTTAGCGTCTTTGTCTTTTGCTTCTTGACTCTCTTCTCTATTGTCTAATCGCTCACTTTTATCAAACATCAAACCAAAGAAACCATACCTGCGGCAGGCAAGCTTTAAACTTCAACCATTAAGCAGGAGTATAGCGTCTTCGTCTCTTGGCTCTTCTACCCTCTAACGTTTCTTCTCACTCCCAAACTCGAAAAGCACCAAGGAATCCCTACTGCGTGAAATTATAAGTTCATTACCATCCAAGACCATGTCCCGCACTTCGCCCTTTATCTTTATCCCGCTATTGTCGGACAGAACAGTAAAGGTACCCTTTCCGTCATTCTCTAGATATAGGCCGTAGGAGGCATCGTAGCGGCCCACTTCCGGTTTTACATTATACAAGTTACCACCAATAACCAGGTCATTGTCCCCATCGCCATCAAAATCATGGGCGGTAATGGCATAAACGGTGGAGAACTGCGCTTCTATTGGTAGTTGTTGCACCTTAAATTTAAAATTGCCCTGATTCATTAAAATCACGGATGAGAGGGTGTTGGCTTTAAGTTTATAACTATCCTTTAGTTGTTCAGGAGTAAAAATTTCTGTCATGGAGGCACCCTTGAAGGATTCATAACTAGGGAACTTTTTAGCAAGTGATTTTATCTGTTCCACTAGATTATGCCTAAGTGCGTAAGGGTAGTCCTTACCGTTTTGATTGCGAAACGTAAGGATGGGATCCATAAAGCCATTGCCATCAAAATCTTTGGCGTATAGGGTAATAGGTTGTTCCTTGCTGGCACGGAACCTGCTGTTTAAACCATGATTGCCTACGATGAAATCCAAATCACCATCTCCGTCCAGATCGCTAGCTTCCAAGGTGTTCCACCATCCTTTGAGGTCGGACAGGGGATTGGACTCCTGGCGCATAAACTTTCCTTTATCATTTTGAAGGATTTCAACCCCCATGAACTCTCCTACTACAATAAGGTCATCGTCCCCATCTGCATCCAGGTCTTGGAACTGGGCATCGGTGATCATGCCCAAGCCCTTTAATTGCGGAGCTACCTCTTTGGTGATGTCCGTGAAATTTCCCTTACCATCGTTCTGCAACATAAAACCGGAGCATGGTGATCCGTACTTTAGGGGCACAACGCGCTCCCCTACAAAGAGGTCCAAATCCCCATCTTGGTCTATATCCGAGGCTTGTACGGTGGCCGTACTGTGAAAGCTGCCGCTCAGGGGCAGCTGTTGTTCGGAGACCATAAATTTTCCGTTACCGTCGTTAAAATAGAGCCGATCTAAAAAATCTATGGAGTATTGGGAGTATTCGATACTGCCACTACAAACATATAAATCTAGATCGCCATCATTATCGGCATCAAAGAACAGACTGGCCATATCCTCTGAATTTTTACCGACATCAAACTCCTTGTTTTTAGCAAGTTGAAGGCCATTGGCACCTCCTAGAAAAAGGCTGGGGGCAGTACCCTTGGAACCGCCCACAAAGAGATCTCGTTGGCCGTCGTTGTTGATGTCTGCCATGGACATTCTTGGCCCTTCCGTGCTTCCCATATGATTTAGCAATCTATCCCTATCAAAATCGACAAAACGGTTTTCATTGTGTACATACTCTAAATTCTGATATATCCGCCGGAATAGTCGTTGTTTGGATGTTGGGACTTTGGCTTCTATGTGTACCCCGTCTTTTTCATCGAGAGCCAAGGTTTGGTCAACGGCCACATTCTCCAAGCGGGTTACCTTGCCCGATGGCCATGTGACCTTTACCGTTACCGGTTCGTCTGTTGCCAATCCTATATTGGGGCGTATATCCATACTAGATTGAAATCCTCTTGCAGGTTGGTTTTCCAAAGAGATATGGTAGGGTAGTACTTCTATTTTGGAACCGATGGCCAGGGTATTTTGGTTTTCCCCGCGCAGCTCCAATTTTAGATAGTGGCTCTCCCCTCGATCTATAGTTGTGTTTTCATAGATAAAGGATTCCATGTTCAAGTTGTTCACCACCAGATCCAGATCCCCGTCATTGTCCAAATCCCCATAAGCGGAACCATTGGAGAAACTTTCCACTATCAGACCCGATGCCTCATAAGGTTCGAACCGGTACCCGCCGCTATTTTTATAGGCATGGTTCTTCACTTTGTTAGAGGGGATGATATCTATGAGCTTGGCATAATTTACGGAGTCGTTGCTGATCATGGAGTTTAGGATTTCCGCATTGGAAAGGTACAGTAGATAATCTTGATCGGTAAGGTCTTGGTACACACCATTCGCGATAAAAAGGTCTTTGAGTCCGTCGTGATCCATATCAAAGATAAGGGCACCCCAGCTCCAATCCGAAGCTTCTACGCCACTCAGCCTGCCAATTTCACTAAAGGTACCGTCGCCTTGGTTCAATTGGAAGGTATTTCGTGTAAATTGGTGGTAATAGCCACTCCTTAAATTCAGTTGGTATTTGTCCCAATTCTCAAAAGTGGTCACGGTCTTTAATCTTTCATATTCCGAGGGCAACATTTCCGTCACAAAAATATCGTTATAACCATCATTGTTAATGTCTGCCATATCAGCGCCCATAGAGGCCACGCTCGTGGCTGTTATTTGATTTTCCAGCTGCTCGGAAAAGGTGCCGTCATGGTTGTTAATGTAAAGGTAGTCGCGCTCAAAGAAATCATTGGAGACGTAGATATCTTCCCAGCCATCATTGTTCACATCTCCTACAGTAACCCCAAGGCCAAAACCTATTACACTTCCGTAGATTCCAGCTTTTTCGCTGACATCAACAAATGTACCGTTCACATTTTCCATGAGTTTGTCTCCCCCAAGAACGTCCCTTTTGTTCCGTTGGTTCAATTTAAGGTCGAATCCGCCAATAGCCTTGTAAGAGTTGTTCAAAATATACACGTCCAGATCACCGTCCTTATCAAAGTCAAAAAAGGAAGCATGCGTGGAAAAACCTTTGTCATCCAAATTATAATCCGCTGCCATCTCTTTAAAAGTGCCATCTTTCTGATTGATAAAGAGTTCGTTCTGCTTGTTTTCCCCTTTGAGGTCACCGGAATTACAGACATAAATATCTAGATGGCCGTCGGCATTAATGTCTACCATGCTTACTCCTGTAGACCAAGGCTTGTTTCCGCCGACCATGGCCGTTTCGGTAATATCTTCAAAAGTGAAATTACCTTTATTGAGGTAAAGCCGATTTTTTTCTTGATTGGCAATGAAATAGATATCCGGTAAGTTGTCATTGTTGATGTCGCCGATAGCCACCCCACCACCATTATAAAAATTGCGGTACTTGTACACGTTGAACTCGTTGTCATAGCTTAGCTTGTTGGTGAAAGCAATACCAGTTTCCGCAGCACTTTTTAAGTTGAAAACCGTTTTAACGATATCAGGTACATTGGTCTCTTTTTGCTTTTTACAGCCGACCATTAGTAGGAATACCAAAAAGAAAAAAATCCTTGGGGCAAAGCATTGCGGTACAGTGGATTTCTTATTTTTTGTGGAGAACATATCTAAGGTCATCTATTTTAGCGGTAACAATTTTCGCGTCGGTTACAGGAGGTATTGTAATGCGTCGGTTGCCGTCTACTTTCACCAATAAGTACAGACCCTCGCCTTTTAAGGGTACTTTTATAAAGTCGTTGCCCGGATACCATTTTTTTAGCGTGTCCATGACAACGGGCACTAATTGGTCCGCTTGCGTGGATTCGTTCCAAAGCGACCATGCGTTATAATAAAATTGAAAATCCATCCCCGTCATTATTTTTTCCTCATTAAAATCCCCAAAAAAAAGCATAGTTATTTTCAACTGGGAAGAAGCATCCTTTTTATTTGGCAATATATATTTTACCGTTGTGTTGCCAGGGCCATTGGAAATTATTCCTTTATTGTTCAATTTCCAACAAGAATCAAAGAAGTATTCTTTAGTCTGCCCCATTTTTAAATCAAAAAGCAGGGAGTCATGCACTACACCACTGGCCAGTTCCCGTTTTACCAGTTGCTGGTACTCGGAACCTGAGCAAGCCCCTAAAAGTAAGCACGTGCAAACGAGGAAGATGCTATGGAATGTTCTTAAGTTCATAAAAGCCAGTTTTTTCATTGTTTTTCCCTACGATTAAAATATCTTTTCCATCATCCCTAACCCATTGGAGTTTGCGCACTTGGCCTCTAATAGATAAGGAGCTGACCCTGTTTTTTTCTTCTCTTTTTACGAATGGACCAAAGATAGCCCATCCCTTTGAGGCATCATAACGTCCAAACTGTGGTTTTATCAAATATTGATTACCCCCAAAAATAAGATCGGTATGTCCGTCTTGGTCAATATCCTTGGAAGTTATGGCATATATAGGCGCATATTGGATTTCCGAAGGCAATTCCTTAGCGGTAAAAGTACCTCCGTCATTTATAAAGAGGGTAGAGGCGATGTTCTCCAAATTTAACTCAAGGGCCTTGTCCAATTGCTCTTGCGAAAACATAGACCCCATATCGGCTTTGGCATAGTCTGCATAATAGAGCAATTTCTTTTTTAAGACAGGAAGCTGTGATACCAGTTCGTCTTTATCGGCAATGGGGTAGTATTTGTTATTTCGCTTTTGGCAAATGATCTGTTCCTTAAAACCATTGCCGTCAAAATCCGAAATAAACATTTTCATGCCTTCGGTATAGAAGGTATTGCGTCCCCTGTTGCCAGCTACAATATCTATATCCCCATCGTTGTCTACATCTGCGAGGTGCAATGCGCTCCAAAGTCCGGAACTGTGTTTGAGACCTAATTCTTGGCTCTTGTCCGTAAGTATCCCCTCTTGGTTTAGGAACACTTTTATAGGCATCCATTCTCCAAGTACGACAAGATCTTGCCAACCGTCTCCATTAAGGTCTTCCCACTTCGCCTTGGTAATCATGCCCAAATCGGTTAAGAAAGGTGCATAAACGGTAGCGAAGTTACCATCGCCCTTGTTTTCCAAAAGATAGCCACTACAGGGGGATCCATACAGATTTGTTTTATAGCGTTCCCCAATAAAGAGGTCCATATCCCCATCGTTATCATAATCTGACGCAGTAACTACCGAAGAGCTTATGGGGTTTTGAAATGGTAAGGCCGTGGTTGATTTCACAAAGGTGCCGTTACCGTTGTTGGTATAGAGGGCATCGTGCAGGCTTATAGAGGATGGGGAGAAGGCTTTGCCTCCATGGCAGACATAGAGGTCCAGGTCACCATCACTATCGGCGTCAAAAAAGAGGGCGTCCGTATCTTCTGCCTCTTTGTCCGTGCCAAAGGGCGTTTTTATTTCTTGATAGCCCGAAGCGGCGGAAAGGTACAAGATGCCCGACTGGTATTTTGCCCCGCCCATATAAATATCCGGACGATTATCACCATTAATATCGGCTATTGCCATGGCGGGCCCCTCATTACTGCTCATACCGCTCAATAGCCGTTCATTGTCAAAATCGATATAATTGTTCTCTTGGTGTTCAAAGGAGAACAAAGGCCTGGTTGGCGTTATTATTGGCTTTTTGGATGCCACTGTATTGATTGTTGGAAGGGTGGTTTCATTCGCATCAGGTTGTACTATATCTATGGTTGTGTTACTTCTTATATCGGTAATTACCGATATACGACCATTAGGCCATGTAATACATAGGGAGTCTACCTTTTCCAAAGATGCAAGTCCAAAATGAAGGCCATATGGCACGCTGCTCTGAAAGCCTCGTGAGACAAAATTTTCTCCGTGGCCTATTATATTTCCTGCAACTTTTAGGCTTATTTTGGCACCAATAACCGGGGTTTTGGTTTTTGGGTGTAACAGGTTTACCTTAAGACTTCTATGGCTTAGCGTGTCCGTAGTATTCTCGTATACAAAGGAGGGCATGTTCACATTATTTACCACGAGATCCAGATCACCATCGTTGTCCAGATCGCCGTAAGCACTTCCATTACTGAAACTGGGCGTTGCCAGGCCCCACTGCGACCCTATTTTTTCAAAGGCAAAATCACCCTTGTTTCTGAATACACCATTTGGTACTGCTTGTGATGGCATGGCGTCTATTAGGGAGGTAATGACATTTTTTTCGCGCTTGCGCAAGCTGTTGCGAATTTTTTCTTCATTGCCCTCGAAGGCCAGATAGTCTCGATCCAACAAATCCTTAAAAATACCGTTGCTCACAAAAATATCCTTGAGGCCATCATTGTCCATATCAAATATAAGGGCACCCCAGCTCCACTCGGTATCCGCTACGCCGGCCATCCTGCCTATTTCCAAAAAACCTTGGTCGCCGTAATTGCGCTGTAGGGTGTTCCGTGCATACTGATTAAAATAGCCTTTTTTTATAGCGAGCGCATACTTGTCCCAAGATTCAAAAAGGGTCTTTGTCTTTTTACGTTCTTCCGTGCTTGGCAGCATTTCGGTTACCATCAGATCCGGTAGTCCGTCGTTGTTCAAATCTCCCATATCCGCCCCCATTGCGCCCATGGAAATAGATTCAAAATGATGTTCCAGATTTTCGGTAAAGCCCCCAAGGGTGGTATTAAGGTACAGGTAATCGCGTTCGAAAAAATCATTGGAAACGTATATATCGGTCCAATTGTCGTTATTGAAATCGCCCAAGGTAATGCCCAATCCAAATCCTATTTTACTGGAATAGATGCCGGCTTCTTCGGTAATTTCTGTAAAATGACCTTTGTCATTTCTAAAAAATTTATTACCGTTACTAGTTTCGTCCGGTATTTTCCGCTGCCCTTCTATGAGGTCAAAACCACCAATAGATTTTAGGGAGTTGTTAAGGATGTAGGCATCCAGATCCCCGTCTTTGTCAAAATCAAAAAATGCGGACTGTATCGATAGCCCTTCAACATCCAAACCATAGGCCTTCGCTTCTTCCTTGAAGGTAAGATTCCCTTGATTGATAAATAGTTCGTTGTGTCTATTCTCTCCTCCTGGTTTGCCCGATTTACAGACGTAAATATCCAAAAGCCCATCTTGGTTAACATCGACAAAAGTAGCTCCGGTAGACCATACATTTGCGCAGGATACTCCAGCACTTGTGGTAATATCCTCAAACTGCCAGTTTCCTTTATTAAGAAATAATTTGTTATCTACCATATTCCCCGTAAAATAGATATCCTCCAAACCATCATTGTTAATATCCCCTATAGCTACGCCACCGCCATTATAAAAATTACGATAGAGATAGGGATTGAAATTTTCGTCATACACCAATTGGTTCTGAAAAGACACCCCCGTAGTACTGTCCTTCAAAATATAAAGCGGATTATTAACCTTAGCTTTTTCTTGACACGAAGCGATCAGAAGTACAGAAAAGAGAAGGTAAAATCTCATAAAGGGAAAAACGCTTATCGGATAGTGGTTTACAGGATATAATGTACTGTGTAAAAATATAGGCCGCATTTTAATACAGATTCTAAAGGTAAAGGAGTTTTCGGAAAAAGTATGTTAATAAATAATAAAAACAAGGATTGAAGAAACGGTTTTTTGACTCCGTCTGCCGATGCTAAAAGGTCTTCCTTACCTAAGTAGGATACATTTAGTATTGTAGATGGGTTAGAAGCTTACATTTGACCGTAAAATAGCGTGCGTATTGTAGGTGTGCTCAAGCAACATTTGGATACTTCATCCATTTACTTTCTAACGTACTGTACAGTATTATAAGCAACGGGCGAGCTGTTTTACGAGTCGGATCCCTCTTTCTTCCGCAAGCGGAATTCATTCTCTCCTTTGTCCAAAGGGGAGCGCTGATTAAATGACCATCCTAGTTTAAAATCATAATTTTTATACCTAACGTTACGTTTTGAAAAATGGATTAAAATTTAAATAATTATCGTTTCAAAGCACTTCCGTTGAGACCAATGGAGGTGGGCAAGATGTATCGTGGTCTGCGGGTTTGACCGCGTACTGCTTTGCCGCACAGTTCCTAAAATTTATCCAGTTTAAACCAATGCTGTTGTTTAACGAAGCAGTTACTATTTAAAATTACATTTGGATAGGGTGCTGATAGCTTAAGGGCATCTCTAAAAACTCCATAATTCTGGATTATATATTTTTCAGTAATATTTTTTAAAATCTATATTTATATGTTCTCTGTCCTGTTTT
>Ga0208768_1001501_pt1 | contig 12089 bp, 13 predicted proteins | sample AntAceMetag02UK1_FD_184760 | JGI IMG/M metagenome (GOLD analysis project Ga0208768, IMG submission 184760) | Saline lake microbial communities from Ace Lake, Antarctica - Antarctic Ace Lake Metagenome 02UK1 (SPAdes) (version 2) | ecosystem: Environmental > Aquatic > Non-marine Saline and...
CCCCCGCCGGAATAAAGTGAGCATAGCAATATTTACTGCAAACCCTTTTATAACATAACCTTAAACGATTTTTTAAGCGGTTCAAAAAAATCCGTTTTCAGTGGTTCACTTTGACCGTTTTTTGCACTGTAGATAGCTTACTAGATTTAAATGTACTTATACAAAAGTGCTGTATATATTATTCATTTTTGTTATCGTATCTACAATTACCTTCCTGTATGATTTTGGTGAAATAACTTCTAGACCTTCTCCATATGACAGAAGAAGTTGTTTCAATTCGTGGTTTGGAATTAGCTCTATTTGAATGATTAACCCTTTTTCATTAGATTCAAGTTTCTTTTGGGAACCATGTAGGGGTTTAGTTAATATGTAAGGAGTAATTTCATTGTCAAGCTGCAGCTTTATTTTAATCGGTTTACTGTTTGCATTAAAACTAACTCCAACTATATCTTCAAAGTATTCCTTGAAGTTAGCCACAATATTTTTCTTAAATTTAGTTGAATCAGGTTTAATGCCTTTAATCCTGTCTAATGGCAAAGTATAAAGCAAATTATCTAAATTATTAAGGCCTGGAAGCAACTTAATGAACGCCAAGTGTTACGGGAGTATGTAAGCGGCCAATCATTTTTATATTTAGGACGTAATTATAGGTTGAAATTAGTGGATGAAGTATTGGGAGAAGTCGTTTTTAGGAAGGGAACTTTCTACCTAGGAAGAAAAGAAGTTATCATGGGTGATATTTTCTTTAAGGAGTTCTACAAACAAAAACTTGAAAGAAAGATAATCCCTATTATTAAACATTATGAAACTCGTTTGGGCGTTAGTTCAAACCAAATTAAAGTTATGGAGCTCCAACATCGTTGGGCATCATGTACCAAAATAGGAAATGTGAATTTTCATTGGAAATGTGCTATGGCGCCACTAAATGTTTTACATTGTATAGTCGCGCACGAGCTTGCCCATTTAATCCACATGAACCATTCAAAAGCATTTTGGAACGAAGTGGATAAGGTTATCCCCAAATATACCGAGCAGCAAAACTGGCTAAAATATAACGGCGCGGGGATGGATTTGTAGGTATGGAAACATGTGACACCGCGCCTTGACACAAGTGGTTGAAAAAGAACTACGTTAAGTAAGGTTTACATTTATAATATGTGGATAAATGTTAGCGATAAATACTAAATACACCACATATATTGTTAATTTTACAACAAAATAAACCTACAGGTTAATATACTTTGAAAATTTTACCTACATTTACCGAGCAAAATCAAGGCATTTGCGTTCTCCTTTTAAGAGAAGACGGCATTGACGAGCTACATCACCTAGAAAATATTTGGAACGACCCCGAATTTCTTCTAGAGTTTTTCAACAAACAGAAAAGCAAACTAGCCCATGGTATCTATTCGAAGTACACAGTACGTGAAGCGGTCCTCAAAACCATTAAAGATTCCGATAGCCTTTTTGACCAATTGTATGCTATCGCAGAAAGGGGGTTTGAAGATCCAAATGATACCTTATCACAGTTATTTTTTCCCCTCCACGCAAGTGACAAAAAACGTTTAAGTCCTTATGAACAGTGTAAGGCATACGGGCTTAAAATTGCCGACGGCTGGTTAAGGCTCTACGCCATTAGGCTAGACGCAAACACTTTCGTAATTACAGGAGGTGGCATCAAACTAACAAAAGCGATGCAAGATGACGAACTATTAACATTAGAATTAAAAAAACTCAAAGACACGCAACAATATCTTTTAGATAATAATATTATTGACGTAGACGATATTGACCACCAAGATTGAAAAAAATGGCAGATAATTTCAACAAAGAAAAATTCACAGAACTAGTATCCAAGAATAAAGGATCTGAGTGGGTAACCACCCATGAAAAAAGGAAGACGGAGCGTTCTTGGAAGAAAAATAGCACTATCATAGCATTGAACGTACTAACCATTTTAGAACAAAAAAAATGGTCACAGGTTCGTCTCGCGCAAGAAATGGAGGTTAGCGCCGCACAGGTTAGTAAAATTGTGAAAGGACAGGTGAATTTTACTTTAGAGAGTATCGCAAAATTAGAAATTGCACTTGGAAGAAAAATTTTAAATATCTCTTTAATTGATTCTGAAAGAGAAGAACACAACCACGAACAATTCGTAGAATGGTTGGAGAAAGCAAAATCTATAAGCACAAACAAGTGTTCTAAAAAAATGTTGGTGGCCAATATAACCGTAACTTCTTCTTATACAACAAGCCGCAAAGTAGAACACAAGGAATATAATTTAGCTACTATTGCGGACCACAATTTAAGACCTACAGGATAACATGGTAGACTATAACAGTTTAGGTTTTGCATTTGTAGGTTTAAAAACTACGCAGTTTGCAACGTTTGACAAAGCATATAGAAAAACCGGAAATTTAGAGCTTCAAACAAATATTGGTTTTGCTTTAGATGAGTCCAATCATGTGTTGATAGTTGAAGTCCAATTTGATTTCTTAAAAAAGAAAGACTCTCCATTTCTCAAAATAGGCTTGCAAGGCCATTTTGAGATAGACACTAAAGGTTGGAAGAGTTTGACAGAAAGTGACGGTTCTACTATTGTTTTTCCTCAGAAATTGATTACCCATTTAGTAGTACTTACTATCGGTGCTACTAGAGGTACGCTGCATGCTAAAACTGAAGGAACTATTTACAATTCATATATTCTACCCACCGTGAATGTTGCAGAATTAATTCATGAAGATGTTTCCTTTACCGCAAATGGTATGGTAAAATAAATTGAAATATTTTATCTCAATCGTCCTATACATACCTACTAGTATGGTAGATGGATTTACCATTTATTATAATCTAAAATACAAACTATATTGGGCAGGATAACACCTAAAATCCTTTAATTTAAAAATGATAATAGCCAATATAGTAAAACAGGTATTATAGCGATAAGTTAATCCTCTTAAACTAAGATGGATATGAGCCCAATAACACTACTCATCTGACAATAGTACAATTTACCTTAACAATTACAACCCGTTCCACCCCATTCCTCTACATTTTGCGAAAAGCTTCATTCCGGGAAAAGAGGTTCACTACACTCTCTTGAACACAGTCGCAGAAAAAGCGACAGCGTTCGCTTAAAAAACATATCTCCCCACTCTTTTCTACACAAAGTTTAAAATTCTGTCCGAGACGAACTGCATAACCGTTCGCTAACTCACTTTTATAAGTTCTTACTCAATCAAAATTTTTATGAGATTACTGAAAAGGTAACAGCGAGGGCACTATGGGAAGTAATTGGAAAAGGTTGAAACGATTGTTAAATCAGTTTTTTACAAAAAAAATAGTACAATAAGTAAACCCCTACCCTTTTGAAAAATAAAAAGGAAAACGCTCAGGATATAATAAGTAGTTGGATAAATGACAGTATGGCAACTAATTGACACCAACCTATACCATTGAATATGGCTCCGATATTGTACTACATTAAAAGATTGGAGCCTAAAACCCTTTCTTTTTCTTTTCATCCGCACTCATTACAAAGCTTTTGGGATGAAATTAAAAAAAATATTTACTGGTGTCCAAAAGACTTTGTCGTGCAAGTAAGAAGTACGACAGTTCCGAAAATGAAATGAAGGAATGGAGTAGCAAGAGGGTAACCTGCTGGCGCACGGTTACATTATTTAATCCATTCATATTTAGACGATTACGATTTATGCAGTCGCTCTAAATCTTTGTTTTTTAGTAAAAAAGACCATAATGGATTGAGAACCAGTTTAAAATTTAGTAAAAAATGGATAACGAATTCAAGAACGAGCACTTTCTGACCCTGAAGATGAAACAGAGCGTAGTTAAACGCTTCCGTAGTTTTTGCCGTGCTACGGGCACTTCACAGTCCCTTGGAATGTCCGATATGCTCGATTTTTTTGAAAGGCACAAAGTGCTGCCGAGGGATGAGATTCCGAACCACTTGATACAAGTTGAAAAGCGACTGCTAAAAAGAATCAATGCGGTCATAGCGATTATGAAGGATATGGAAAAAACACAGACCAAGCCTACTGTCGGAATGTTGGAGGCGCTCTTTACCGTCAACGAGAAAAAAGAGGACACACCTCGCTTCGTGGAGAAGAAACAGCACAATAGGACTCTGGAGGAGGAACTGGAGCATTGGAGAAAATCCAACGAATGAGGTTATACATACCATTGCCTGACTTTCACCTAACCTGAAATAACAGAAAATGGAAAAAGTAAACTACATCGCACATCTCAACGCAGCCTTTGAGCGCTTCAACAACGATTACAAAATCAGACAGGGACATATTACACTCTACTTGGCGTTCTTCCAAAATGGAACCGTAAGTTCTTTAAAAGGACGATTATGGTGAACAGGCAATTGATCATGGAGAATGCCAAAATAAGGTCGAAGACGACCTACCATAATTACCTTAAAGATCTGAACGAATGGGGCTATCTGGAATACTTTCCCTCCTACCATCCATCGATGGGTTCTAGGATCAGGATGACCGATTTCGGTACAGGTAGCTGTTCAAGTAGTGGTGTAGGTACGGTCCAAAAAATGGACGGCTACGTTCCGGAACCAGGCCATGGAATGGTACCTTCCTTAAAACAGAAAACTAAAAAAAACTTTTATAAACTGGCGACCCGCTCCAATGAAAATGAAGTTTTGAATTATTTTAAGAAAAACAACTGGCCGGATATTGAAGGAAGGAAGTTCTATATACATTATGAATCGAAAAACTGGAAATTGGAAAGAGGGCTGAAAATTAAGGATTGGAAAGCTGCGGCCAAAAGTTACGTGGAGCTGGGATACATTATGAAACAGGAATGGAGAAGTCCAATTTCTGGCTCCATGGATCATCTCAGATCACCTAAAGTAGGCAGGTATGACGAGCCGTTATGATGTGTTTACCTAAATTTATTTCGAAGAATTGCCATATCCTTACTCACCTTCATATCTAAAATCTTGGCATAATGCTGCGTTGTTTTAAGATTGGTATGACCGAGCATTTTACTAACTGATTCTATAGGTACACCATTCGTAAGCGTTACCGTAGTCGCAAAAGTATGTCTGGCTAAATGAAACGTGAGATTCTTTGTGATACCCGCCAAGGTTGCAATCTCTTTGATGTAGGCATTCATTTTCTGATTGCTTAGTACAGGAAGCACCAAATCTTTTTCTTTCAAAAGCTCGTTATCTTTATATTTTTCGATAATAGTTTCAGCAATAGGTAAAATTGGGATATTACTTCTAGTATCCGTTTTAGAGCGTTTTGTTTTGACCCATTCCTCACCATCAGAACCTAAAACTATATCATCCTTATTTAGTTTTTTAACATCTGCATAGGCCAGACCGGTAAAGCAGCAAAAGATAAAAATATCACGAACCTGGTCGAGACGTTCCATCTTAAAATCCAATTCAATTATTCGCTGAATTTCTCCTTCTGTAAGGAATTCGCGCTCCACGATTTTAAGTTTAGCTTTCCAATGCAAGAAAGGGTCTTTGTCTATCCAATTATTGGCGTAAGCAATTCGAATAATCTTTTTAAAGTTGGTGATATACTTAATAGCAGAGTTGTGCGCACACTTGCGAGTAGTTTTAAGGTAGTATTCTAGCCCTGTGATGAACTTATGGTCAACATCTTGTACTGGAATATCATTTTTCTTGTATTTCTGCTTTATAAAACCCGCCACGTGTTTTTTACAAGTGCGATAGCGCTCCGCTGTTCCCGCCGCAAAATCCTTCCCGATAAGGATTTCTACTTTATCGTTGTGCTCTTGGAAGATATCTAAGAGCATTTTTTGAGTTTTATCCTTTCCCATCGAAATATTTCGGATATCAGAAGCTGAATACGAAAGGTTATCCCGCTCTAAATTCTGTTGGATGGCATAAATCTTATTTTTTACCTCACTTAAATATCTATTGATTTCTTTAGCTTCTACAGAATTTCCAAGTGCAGTTTGAGTTCGAGCGTTCCATCTATCGAGGTGGACTTTTCGGTGGACACTAAATTCACACCGACGTCCCTCAAGTGTTATTCTAAGGAAGATTGTGTTCAATCCAGAGGAATGAATCTTACTTTTTTTAACAAAGAACAGAAGAGAAATTGGAAGTGACATAGCTTTTAAATATTAATTGTCCACCAATATACTCAAAAACTATAACTTAACACAAAACTTAACTCTCTAATTTACAGCATTATACAACCCTCTGGTGGACTTTTTTGAATGCTGAAAAAGTCCACCTAAACTTCCCCTTTTATAATGAATTCAAATGATATTAAATGACATCAGTAAAAATGTAAAACCCTCTAAATCAATAATTTAGAGGGTTTTTGTTGCCGTTTATAGGACTTTCCGCGGAGAAAGAGGGATTCGAACCCCCGGAGGTGTGACCCTCAACAGTTTTCAAGACTGCCGCATTCGACCACTCTGCCATTTCTCCAATGAGACCAAATTTTTATGGCAAAGCCAAATAAAAATTTTGAGTCGAATTGTTCTCATGAAAATGAGAACCTGCTTCAAGTATTCCCTGAATGCGGGTGCAAATATAGAAAGGTTTTTCTACCTAATAAAGCCTTTTTCCAAAATTATTACGAATAGAAATCCAATTACATCCATTTAGGGATACTTTCATAAAATTGAGAAATTAGTATGCGATAAAAGCTTCGTATCTTTTAAACCCAAACAGATCAGCATTTTACTCATGCCCAAAACCCAATATTACGTGTACGTTGTAGAACTTTCTAAACGGGTCTTTACGGAAAATAGAAAGTTCCGGGAGGCCAATCCGCAATTTAACGGGGTTTTGGAGTGTTTATATGTTGGCATGACCAGTAAAACTCCCGCGGAACGCTTTAAACAGCATAAAACAGGACATGTAAATAAAAAGGGACATAAGCTTTCTGCCGCTATCGTTGAAAAATATGGCCTGTACCTAAGAGGTAGCCTCTTCAACCATATCCAACCCATAAAAACGAGGGAGGAAGCATTACGTATAGAGGAAACCCTGGCCTTGGAACTGCGCCGAAAAAGATACGCGGTTTGGTACAATTAGAGGGTTAGGATTAGTGCCATAATGATTATCATTTGCATCTCACTTTTCTAATATGAATAGCAAAAAATATCTTTAATTGCGCCTTAAAACAAGGCTTTTCTAACAAATCAACCTATAATAATGATCATTACGAGACACGAGGCAATCTGAAAGCCATTGGAGACCAATATACAGTTTGCTTCGTGTTGCTCGCAAAAACAAGTTACTATATCGTATTAAGCGCATCAAAAATACTAAAGGCTACTTACTCAAATACATCTTGCGACGGGCGTAGAGATTATAGAACTCATCATCTTTTAAATTGTCAATGAACAAAATGCTTTCGCCGGTACTCTTCATCTCCGGACCTAGGTTTTTATTTACATTGGGGAATTTATTAAAGGAGAACACAGGTTGTTTAATAGCAAAACCTTCCAATTGCGGATTAAACTTAATATCCTTTAACTTCAGCTCTCCAAGCATCACCTTAGTGGCATAATTCACATAAGGTTCCTTGTATGCCTTGGAGATGAAGGGCACTGTGCGCGATGCCCTAGGGTTGGCTTCTATGATATAGACCATATCATCCTTAATCGCAAATTGAATATTTATCAATCCCACCGTATTCAAAGCCAAGGCTATTTTCTTGGTATGGTCCTTTATCTGCTGCATGACAAACTCGCCCAAATTAAATGGTGGCAAGGTAGCATTGGAATCTCCGGAATGTATGCCACACGGTTCTATATGCTCCATTATACCTATAATATATACATCTTTACCATCACAAATTGCATCCGCTTCAGCCTCTATTGCACCATCCAAGTAATGATCCAAAAGCAGTTTATTGTTCGGTATTTTACGGAGTAAGTCTACCACATGCGCTTCTAGTTCTTCTTTATTAATGACGATTTTCATTCCTTGTCCGCCTAGTACATAGGAGGGCCTTACCAATAAAGGAAAATCTAGCTTATCTGCAAGTACCAGTGCTTCTTCGGCTGTTTCTGCTACACCAAATTCTGGAAAAGGGATATTGTTTGCCATTAACAAGTTAGAGAAGCTACCTCGGTCTTCGGCCAAATCTAGGGATTCAAAACTGGTGCCGATAATTTTAATACCATACTTAGCGAGTTTCTCGGCCAATTTCAATGCCGTTTGCCCCCCTAATTGTACAATTACCCCTTCAGGCTTTTCATGGCGTATAATGTCGTAGATGTGCTCCCAAAATACCGGCTCAAAATACAACTTGTCCGCCGTATCAAAATCGGTGGACACCGTTTCTGGGTTGCAGTTGATCATAATGGTCTCGTAACCGCACTCCGCCGCGGCCAAAACCCCATGAACACAGCAATAATCAAACTCGATACCCTGCCCTATTCTGTTAGGTCCGGAACCTAATACTACAATCTTCTTTTTATCGGAGACAATGCTGTCGTTCTGCACATAGCGGGTACCATCGGGCCTTTCTATTTCCGCTTCAAAAGTGGAATAGTAATACGGTGTCATGGCCTTGAACTCTGCCGCACAGGTATCTACCAGTTTATACACCCGGTTAACGTTAAGCTCTGTACGCTTGTTGTAGACCTCGCTCTCATAACAATCCAACATGTGGGCAATTTGCCGGTCGGCGAAACCTTTCTGCTTGGCTTCCAACAACAAGTCCTTTGATAGGGTGGCTATGGTATATTTTGAAATTTCTTTCTCCAATTGATAGAGTTCCTCGTACTGTTTCAAGAACCACATATCTATTTTAGTGATCTCGTGTATCCTGCTCAGGGGAATACCCAGTTGTATGGCATCATAGATTACAAAGACCCTGTCCCAACTGGGAATGGTGAGTTTACTAATAATCTGATCGTAATCCTTATACCCTTTTCCATCGGCACCTAGACCGTTTCTCTTAATTTCCAAAGACTGTGTGGCCTTGTGCAATGCTTCCTGAAAAGAACGGCCTATTCCCATGACCTCTCCTACCGATTTCATTTGTAACCCTAGTGTTCTGTCCGAACCCTCGAACTTATCAAAATTCCAACGGGGTATCTTCACGATCACATAATCCAAGGTAGGCTCGAACAGGGCGGACGTGGATTTTGTGATTTGATTCTGCAATTCGTCCAAAGAATAACCAATGGCCAATTTCGTAGCTATTTTTGCAATAGGATATCCGGTAGCTTTTGAGGCCAAGGCCGAAGAACGGGATACCCGAGGGTTGATTTCAATGGCAATAATATCTTCCTTTTCATCCGGACTCACGGCGAACTGTACATTACAGCCACCTTCGAAATCGCCGATACTGCGCATCATATGAATAGCCATATCGCGCATTCTTTGGTAGGTCTTGTCAGATAGCGTCATGGCAGGTGCCACGGTAATGGAATCCCCCGTGTGGATGCCCATTGGATCCATATTCTCTATGGCACAGATAATGACAACATTATCGTTCCTGTCCCTTAATAGTTCTAGTTCATATTCCTTCCAGCCCAATAAGGCCTTATCGATCATTACTTCGTGTATGGGAGAAATCTCTAACCCATTGCTCAATAGTTCATCAAAATCCTCTGGCTTATAGACAATGGAAGCTCCGGCGCCCCCCAAGGTAAACGATGCTCTGATCACTAATGGAAAACCGAATTTCTGTGCTATTTCCTTGCCCTTTAAAAAAGAGGTTGCCGTTGCCTGTGGTGCCATACCAATGCCGATTTTTAACATGAGCTCCCTAAACTTTTCACGGTCTTCGGTAATATTTATGGCATCGATATCAACACCGATCAATTCTACCCCAAAATCCTCCCAAATTCCCTTTTTATCTGCCTCAATACACAAATTCAAAGCAGTCTGTCCTCCCATAGTGGGCAAAACGGCATCAATTTGAGGATGCGCCTTTAGGATTTCGACTATAGATTTTGTGGTCAATGGCTTTAGATACACATGGTCTGCCATTGATGGATCAGTCATGATCGTTGCAGGGTTGCTATTGATTAAAACAGTCTCGATTCCGTCTTCGCGCAACGAACGCAAAGATTGCGATCCGGCATAATCAAATTCACAAGCTTGCCCAATAACTATGGGGCCTGAACCAATAATTAAAATGCAGTTTAAATCTTTTCTTTTCGGCATGATATCTCGTAGAGTTTTATAATCAATAATTCATTGAAAACTACCGCGTAAGGTACGGCAAAGGCAAAAAAAAGGTGCTACTTTAAAAAAAGTAACACCTTAAATATTTTAAAAAAAATAAAATCATTTATTTCTTATGTCTTGGCTCTGAGGAAACGGTTAATTTTTTTCTTCCTTTTGCTCTTCTTCTTGCTAATACTTTTCTTCCATTAACGGAAGCCATGCGCTCTCTAAACCCATGTTTATTTTTTCTCTTCCTTTTTGATGGCTGGTACGTTCTTTTTTGTCCGGGCATGTCTTAAAACCTTTTCTTTGTTTGATGTTCCACAGATCTACCTGTAAAACTGGGCGCAAATATACGAAGACTTTTTTCTTTGACAAGTGTTATCAAAAAAAATATTTTTAGTGTTCTTTACAGTGCAAAACCAAGCTTTTACCTAATTTTGTCGGAATTTAATTTTGGCGTATCAATACTCTGTTCCCTCTTTTGTTCTGCCATCACAATTTGAAACAAACTATAATTACCAAAGCACATTACCATGTTCAATAAAAATATCAAGTTAGTCATTGCAGGTTTAATCATTGCATATGCCGTTTACCAATTTATAGAAGGCAATATAGGTAATGGAATCTTCCTGCTGATGCTGTCCTCTATCTTTATATTTTTATATTTTAGGAACGAAATTATATTATTGGCTTTTTTACGGATGCGAAAACAGGATCTGGCAGGAACGCAAAAGTGGTTGAGCAAAATAAAAAATCCCAAAGCGGCTCTGATAACCAAACAGGAAGGCTACTATAATTACCTTCACGGCATTATTTTTTCTCAGACCAATTTGACCCAAGCCGAAAAATATTTTAAGAAAGCCCTCAAACTTGGTTTGACGATGGACTACGATGTGGCCATGGCAAAATTGAGCCTAGCTGGTATCGCTATGCAAAAAAGACGCAAAAGGGAAGCTACCATGTTACTTAACGAGGCTAAAAAATTGGACAAGAACAACATGCTTACGGAGCAGATACGCATGATGCAACAACAGATGAAAAAGATTTAAACTTGTTGTAAAGGTCAGAGTCAAACCACTATTGTATTAATTACAAAACATGCTCACCTTAAAATTCAAAGGCCGAAAAGTTAGGTAGTTTTATAGGAAAGATACTATTGCAATTTTTATCCTTACCTAACTAACTGCATTTTAAGTCTTGAATTATACCATTGCCATCCTGGTCTTAAACAGCATTTAAAACTTTACGTAAAAACGGATTGAGAGTGGTAGCGTATTATAAGCAAATGAACCCAAATCATAGTCGATTCGGAATAGAGAAAACCTAATCCCGTATTCCTATATTCAGGTTCTGCTTTGTTTCAATTGTATACTCCTGCCAAATGAACCCGAGTTTTGTCTCTTTCTTTTTCCCTTTGCCTAGGCAAGGAAAAAAATAAATTTGTCAAAATATTCGGGTTTTAATTAAGCATGATTATATGTTACTATTTTTTTGGATTTTAACAAAGTCTGAAAGAATTTCCGTTCGAGATATTACCCATTTCCATCACTTTAAATATAAAGAATCATTTTTGCTCGGTTAAAGATATAAGACCGCTGCTCTATTAGACTTAAGACTAAATGATAACTATTTGAAAAACTATTAGTTGAATTTAGATATTATAGCAATGCTTTCCCAGATTTAAAATAGTAAGGTGTCAAATGTTAATATAAGCTTAAGCCTTCGTATTTATGGCTGCTCGCAGAGCTTCGAAAAAAGTTTATCGGACAACAATAATAAAAATTCGTAACTATTCAGCCTACATTCAAAAAAGTATATTTATTAACAGTTGTAGTTTTGTTTTTCAGAAAAAACAGTCCTTTTATTAACGTTTGTTGGTTACTCGCCAATAACTATTTGCTTGGTTTTTGGTACTTTT
>Ga0208768_1001504_pt1 | contig 12066 bp, 10 predicted proteins | sample AntAceMetag02UK1_FD_184760 | JGI IMG/M metagenome (GOLD analysis project Ga0208768, IMG submission 184760) | Saline lake microbial communities from Ace Lake, Antarctica - Antarctic Ace Lake Metagenome 02UK1 (SPAdes) (version 2) | ecosystem: Environmental > Aquatic > Non-marine Saline and...
GCTGAAGATCGGCTGTCCGAAAAAAAAGCTATTTTTGCCCATAGTTGAAATATTGGTGGGATAATATTTTCAACTATACGAAAAAAGCCTCGATTATCGGGGCTTTTTTTACCGGACACTAATATATCCGTTTATAAATTTAAGTGGCTGCCCCTGTAATTTTTCGGTATAAAAAGCTATATCCTCGGCACTTTTTATGACCACATTACCATTATAAAAGGAATTTTGTCCTAAAAGGAGGTCTAATTGGCTTTGGACTTCTCCTATCTGTGTTAACAAGTTTTGCATTTGGCCGCCAGTCGCCAATTGGTTAAATTGGCCAGACTGGTTTTCTAATTCTTCCTCCAATAAAGTCAATTGAGCTGCAATTTCTTCCGCTTCAATAGCATCATTTGCAATAGCTGTTTCCAAATCTTTTTGTAAAGCTTCTATTTGAGCAACCAAGGTTTGATTGTCCGTTCCTACGCTATTCTGTAAGGCATCTACCTGGTCTTCTAAACTTGCCAAGCCCGAAATGAGGCCATCAAAATCATTATTCCCTTCCAGAACGGAAATAGCCTGAGTGAGCTGTGCTAGCTCATTGTCTATTTCGTTTAACTGTACCACAGCTACCCGAACGGCGCCAAGTTCCTCCTGCAAAACATCAATACGCTCATTAAGCGAGTTTAAATCTTGTTTTAAATCATCAAATTGGTCATCGATGTTGCATGATAGAACAAGCACCAAAAATGCACTAAAAATTATTTTTTTCATTTTAAAAGTATATTTTGATTTTAAATTAGCCTGTAAAATTATAGTTATCTTATTCTTTTTTATGAGATATGTGCCAAGTGGTGCCAGACAAGTGTTCAATGAACACATTTAAAGGATAAGTAGTATTTTCATTTTTTTATAAATACTATGTTTAGTGAACTTTTAGCTATCTAGAAATTTCACAACAATAGTGATAGCTTATGGTTCATTGCCTTGATAGACCTAAATTATTATTTAAAGCCAGAAGAATAAGAACGCATCAGCTGTGCGATGGACAATGGAATTATTTAAAGAAAACTTTTTATGAAAATTACAAATTCTACAAAAGTGATACATGAACAGAATCTGAAAAAAAGCAAACGACCTGAAAAAGCTTGGGAGACTATTACAGCTCAAAGTAAGACCAACATGTATCTTTATCGCTCTTATTAAATAAGTAACTCTATGACCAGATGAATACTATAGAGACTATAAGTTTGGACAAGGGCACAAATAACCGGCAGAATCCTGCCACCCACCAAAACGCTACCTATTATAAGGTACATAGTAGTTTTTTCGATGCACTTTTCGTAGAGGTTTGGTTAAAAAACTTTTACCAAGTAACGTAAAAACCATCATTAGGGTTCACCACTATATGATGTACTAGTTTCAGAACTTAGAATAAAACTGTAATCGTTTATGAGCCCGTTAGGGAATAAAATTTTTAATACGTACCACACTCGATTAATGCTATTTGCGAAACAAGAATTTATTTTAACCTTTTGAGGGATTTAAAAATGATGGTTAACCGCAATAAAGTTTTAATCCTAACTGGATTTTATTTTTTATCTGGCTTTTTAAATACACCCAAACCATGTAAGCTTGGCTCTGAAATTAATTACATAGATTTTAAAATAAAATAAAACCATGCCCGTTAAAGCCAACTTTAAAACACTGATCATGAAAAATAAAAGATAAGGCTTTACCGTAGGCATGGCTTAAAACACTTTCATTAGAATCATCAGAATTGGAACCTATATAAGAATCGGCCTTACCTGTTGATTTAAATGTAATAACTATTAAACGTTACAAAATTAACATAAACGACCTTCCGTTTTTTCATTTTTTATACGAATAGGACTAAAAATTAGCCGCAATGTCGTTTTGAAGGGACGAATGGAATATTTAATATTTTTAAAGGGCAAAATAACTTGAACAAAGGTTGTACATTACACTAAAAGTTTCAAATTCTCAACAACGTTATTTTCTAACTCGCTAACATAAGGAAATATAAACTGAATATAAAAGGTACATTATTTACTGAAAAATCCCGTTTCGCATACACAATATGCAATAGGAAACAAATTCTAATAAACGGGAGCACCCTTTTAAATAATTTACATAAGACAAGACCTGATTATTGCTTAACTCTACTTATGCTAACATTAAAAAGTTTTGTGTTATGTATCGCCTTAAGCGCCAAAACACCTTTACATTGATGACTTTTAATACCTACCCTAACCATTTGTTTATTGGATGTTGTGGCATTATCCAAAATGTGGAATTAGCTTTATAAAGCCATTCGTGGATACGTTCTTTGTTTGAGTTAGTTTTTCAAAGCCAATTCCTAATATCGGCATATTCATTTGACCTCCTATCTAAACCACACTTTTTCAAACTTTTAGAACAGAGTGCGATTGTTCGGCACCACTTCGCGTTAAGCGCTCATTATTCATTTATTACAGGAACTTCATTGAAATAGTGCATCTTCAAATAAACGGTTACCGTACTTACAAATGCCACGGCAAAGGCTTGCCTGTTCGCTGGGGTTTCCCTAAGCCCGTTGCGATTACACTCAACTTGTATTCCATCTATGGCCCCTCCCTTATAAGAACTGTAATTGGCGGTGTTGTAGCCTCCGCTAAAATAATTGTCAGAAGCTAATGGAACAGGATCCATATTAGAAGGGACTGCGGCAAAACCCTCTTGGTCCAGCAAACTACCAAAGGCATTTTCTCCTTTTAAGAGATTCGCATGTAACGCTCCTGTTGGATTTTCTCTTACTAAGTTCTGTATTGAACTAACATCCAACAATTCTGGGCTATTCAAAATTGAATCTGGCAAGGCAAGTTCATCTTCATAAAGGAGATAACCCAGTTCAACCCTTTGTTTCTGGTTGCCGTGTCCATGAAGATCAATAAACAGGCCTTTTTCGAATTTTGTGCTTATGGACACCATACTATTCTGTATTTGGCCATGAAAGAGATCCCAAACGGCTTGGGCATTTTTATCACCACAGGTTGCGTCTTCTCTGTTTCTGTTAGCATCCATTTTTGAGCGATGCATCTTATTGATTATTAAATAGGGCCTCTTTCCAACTTTTGCAAACGCGTCCATGATAGCAAGGGCAAGTTCAATGGTAAATTCATCCATAACACTCACGGCATCATTACAAGTGCGATTTGCTATTTCACTCGGTTTCAGTTCGCCTCCATGGGGTACGCTTAAAATAAGTGGGATGTTCCCACTTTCAAAATCTACATATTCTTGGGCATCAAAGGGAATTGAAGCATCTAGTTCAGGCTTCTCATTGCTATCACAGCTTACTGGAATAATAATAATAATCAGAAAGAAATAAAAAATTCTTAAAAACGGTTTAATCGTTCTATTCATAGATATTCCAATATTTAGATATATTCTCCTTTAGACAGACTTTTATTTAAATAAGTATAGTTAGCTAAACTAGGTAAAAATGAGTAGGCACCCTACTTTAAGAGGTGAATTTAAGTCATAAACGCAACGATTGCGTTATTGTTGATAGCGTTGACAAAAACTTCTTCGGGTAATCTATACCCTAATCTTTTTCTGGGTCTGTTGTTCAATATTCTTTCTACCTACTTTACCTGTTGTTTTCTATCAGGTCAAAGTTACTTTTTTTCGCGAAATACTGCCTTACCAGTCCGTTGAGGTTCTCGTTGGCCCCTCTTTCCCAACTGTGATAGGGCTTTGCGAAGAAAAAGTCGATATCGAGCTGCTCCGCCATTTCCCTATGGTTGGCGAATTCCTTGCCGTTATTGCTGGTAACGGTGTGTATCATGGCATCCATTCCTCCAATAGGTCTATTGCGCCGTCCTCTACCGTTTTGGCCTCCTTGTTCGCTATATGCCACATTTTGAGCATTCCCGTAGCCCTGTCGTTTATGGTAAGTAGTGCCCCATTGTGCCCCGCCCCTATTATCAGGTCTATCTCCAAATCGCCGAAGCGCTCCTTTTTATCCATTATGGCTGGTCTTTGGTCTATGTCCACCCTCTCGGGGATGTGTCCCCTTCCGGCCTTGGCGGCCCCCAATTTTTATATTTCTCCCCCTTTGTTCTTAAATGCAGGTAGAGTGTGCCCCCCAGCATTTTGTCCTGCCATACGAAGAGGTATATCCTTTCGAGCGATACGCAGGGCAGGCCCATTTTCCTAGCGTGGCCCGATATCTGCTCCGGACTGTAGTCCAGCTTTAGATAAAGTACGACAAAGGCACGTACCTCCCCGGTAAAGGCCTTATTCTTGTTCTTCCCCGAATGGCGCGCCTTACACTTCCTTTGTGCCAGTTCGGCCCCGTAGCACCCGCTGCGACCGTCCGAGTTCCTTGCAAGCTACCTGCTGATGGTGGACTTGCTCGTACCCACCTTTTCGGCCATGGCCGTCATGGACATGCCCTGCTCCCTGAATATGGAAATTTCATATCTTTGGCCCCACTTTAAATGCGACATATATTTTAAGTTTTGCAACCCAAAAGTATGAAGTTTTTTACGCCGCCGGAACCCCAGTTTTGGTCCTAGGGCCAAAACTGGGGTTCCGGCTTTTTTACAACAGCAAGCTGTTGCGTTTATTACTAGAATCTAAGAAATATAGAGATTACCCTCTTTTCTCTTTCTGTCTAAAAATAAAAGTCTAAAACTTTTCGCTTCATTTCTTGTTTTATGCAGTCGCATGTTTGAAATAGAATGATTTTTATTTTTAGGTGGTACTGCGTGATACTATATAACCTAAAAGTACTTTGTCTATGGTACTTACTTATCTTAACTAAAATCTTCTTTTTAGTAAAGAAAAAAACGTCGATTATTTCATAGCTGAATAGATAACGACATATCGTTTTTTAAATACTCCTCATTAACTTCTAAGTTTTAGGGATTTTTAATGACGTAGTATTCCCATAGTTATTTGGCTATGGTCTTGGGATTAACTTTTATCTCCTCATGGGTAGCGGTATGGGTAAGGGGTTTAACCCAAGATCCGCTTGGTCTGTTTATAGTCTACTTCAAGTTTGGGAATCTGAAGGGGCTGCAAATTAGTTTTTCGAATCTTCCCCATTATTTGGTAAGTATGATTCGAAAGCCGCAGAGCGGTATACATTTTACATGAAAAATATTTATACTGGCGGAACATGGGCAGGTAAGCATCCGTTTATAAAAGGGGCTGACTTAGGCCCGAGTATACCTATTGCCGTTATCACAAGAGCAAAGCTAAAGTGGAACTGGCTGATTAGATTTTGCAAATCCGTCCCATCCTCGAGAGAGCCTATAGATGGTAATAATGGTTTAGTATTCACTAAGGGGATCGGAGAAGTTCCAATTGTTCAAATGGCGAATTTCAGTTTGTGGAAAAACTTTGAAGCAATCAAGGAGTTTGCCTACAACAGCAAACAACATAAAGTAGCCATTAGAAACTCGAAAAAATGAATGGTATAGTGAAGCGTTGTTTTCTCGATTTTACACTTATAAGTCCTTGGAAACCTGGCAAGGCATATATCTATTAGATTTTTAAAGGCTGTTGTTCAGGTTGGGCTATGACGGTCATAACTCCAAGTGATGATATTTTTTCTAATGCTTTTTTAGGTAAAAATTTAATCATTCCAATCATGAACTGCATAAACTCCTCCTCCATGTTTTTTTCCCAGTTAATTTCTTTCCGTTCCATCTCACTCATCCAATAGAGTAAATATGGATTCATAGTCCCGTAAGTACTTATTTTTGTTACTTGCCAACCACTTTTTTTGAGCAGTAATGCTACGTTGTCAGGTGAAAATAAAGAAAGGTGTCTTGGTGTGTGCCATCCTGCCCAGTTCTTCCCGTATTTCTTTCTACTAGTGGAATCAAAATTGGGGATTTCTATAACAAGCGATGTAGATGGTTTAGAAATAGATTTTAAAGCTCGGAGGTTTTCTAGAGGCGTGTAGTCGTGTTCTAAATAATGCCACATGGTAATTACATCAGGCGCTATATTTTTGGAAAGGTCTTTTATTTCTGCAACCTTCAGGTCAATACCCTCAAAAATGCCAGGTTGATCTTTCCACCCCTCATCACTAAAGTCAATACCCATTGTTTGACAATTTAATTCTTGCTGACAGACCTTCAAAAAGGACGGGTTCCCGCATCCCACGTCCAGAATCAATGTACCCTTATCGATTTTATGCACTTGACTTATTCGCTTTAGCCTCTTTAAATCTAACTTTTGCTGACTCCCTTCTACCAACCTTTTATATTTTCCCCAAGCATTTGCTCCTCTATACGGTAAATAATAAGAGGTGTAATAATTCTTAAGTTCATCAAGGGGAACTCTAGGATTTAAGAATACTAAGTAGCAATTAGAACACTGGTCAAAATTAAACAGTTCCCTGTTTGAGTGTATTTGAGAGGTTGTCTCAATAAATGACGAAATCGAAGAATCATTACAAACTGGACAATTTTTAAGTTCAATCATATGGTGAAGATAATTAATGACCATAAAATGAAAAAAATTAAATTTTCAAATCACTCAACGCCTCTTTAATTGATTCGACGCCTTTATTTAATTAAACTATTACTAAGTTCAAGTAATAAGTGTAACACGAATATTTAAAACAGAAGGGGCTGTCACAAACTAAAATAGCAGATGACCTAGGAGTCAATAGGAGTACCATATCTCGTGAACTCAAGCGCAATATGCCTAAGCGGGGTAGAACAGCTGGATGTTATATCGGAGAATACGCTCAACGAAAGACAGACTACCGCCATGTGGGTAAACTTAAGTCTTTTGTATTGACAGAAGATATGAAAAGGCGGATCAAAGGGCTCATGATCCATGAGAAATGGATATGAATGGCAAGGCATAGTAACCACAAAGATCACCTAGAATATAAAAAGCTCTATAAACACCTACGCCACACTGGACGCAGACAGAAGCGCAACAATATAAAAAACAGGCGTGGTGCCATAGCAGGAAGAATCGGTATAGATCAACGTCCAAAGGTTGTAGATAGCCGCTCTCGTATTGGAGACATCGAAGTAGACTTAAAGATGGGAAGTAATCATAAATCCGCCCTATTGGTAATGACCGATAGGACAACTTTGATAACGATGATCGAAAAGCTCAAAAGTAAAAATGCAGATGAAGCATATGAAAAAATCTACCGGAGACTTACCAACGTTAACACATCATGGCTAAAGACCATCACATTTGATAACGGAAAAGAGTTTGCCTACCATCATAAAATCGCAAAAGATTTAAATGTAAAGACTTATTTTACAGGACTATACACCTCTCATGACAAGGGAACCGTAGAAAACAGAATAGGGGTCATCAGAAGGTTTTTTCCTAAGAAAACAGATCTTAGGGTTGTGCCGACCAAAAAAATAAAAGAAGTAGAAAGATTACTAAATTACAGACCTATTAGAAAATTTAATTACAATAACCCAATTGAAGTCCTAAACAACAAAGTTGTTGCAATTATCACTTGAACTTAGACATAAAAGAAAATACAATTACATTTTTATAAAGCTCAGATCCTAGTACTGTTTTGGAATCTACCGTGAAACCTATTATTAAATTTGGTCGTGAAAAATATCACGAAAATGACTAAATGGTTGCAGGGGGAACTATTGTGAGTCGCAGACATTGCCTAATTATTAAAAGTAAAGACAATTCATGGGCGTATGATTTAGAATGTATGGGCACCTATTTAAATAACATAAACGTAGAAAGGAAAACACCTTTTTAGGAGCTAATAAATTAACCATCGGTAACGTCGATTATACCTTAACTACAGATAAAAGCAAACTACTTTAGATAATAAACTGTCTTTTGAAAATAATGAACCCAAGCTTACAGATCTCAGCCTTGACAAACAGATTTTACAGGACGTATTGAAAAAAAGTTCTGAGACCGTCACGAAAACGTGGGATGGTAGATAACATCAGGACGTCAGTACAACATCTCCGTTCAGCGTTGCTGCAAGCTCGTATTATTGCACAATAGTGTTTTTTATTACAAGGCCAAGGGCCGCAGTGATGGACTGCCGCGGATGCGGATAAACGAGATAGCCTCCGTGAGGGTTCGCTTCAGGTTCATGCGTATCTATATCCTTTTGAAAAGGGAAGGCTTTATGGACAACGATAAGCACATGTACAGGGCCTAATTTGGGAAGGGCCTTAACCAAAGAAGTAAGCGTCCTAAACACAACCGCTAAGCCGCACATAGACAACCTACCGAAGGGAACGCCTCTAGTTTGAGCGAGTGTTGGAGCATGGATTTTGTATATAACCAGCTTTATAATGGCAAACAGTTCAGGGCCTTGGCTATAGTCCATAACTTTAGTCGTAGATGTCTTGCCATCCATGCAGGAAAGTGGCTTAAGGCATTCTATGTCGTACAGGTTATGGAAACCATTACTTTTGGGAACGAAGTACTCCCAAAACGTATCAACGTGGCACGGTTTGCTCCGATATCACCGGCATGGTCACTCCGAAATAGCCATACATTATCATTCCTTTAATTAACCAAGAAACTTATTTTAGTTGGTTAGAACAAATCATTTGTTACCAGTCCACATAACGGACGGCACAGCCCCAAAATTTAACCGAAAACGGGTGGAAAGCGAGGTAGGCACACCCAATCTTAAGGAATTTGTGAAAAGGCTAATCCGCGATCAGTTCTCTGCTTTACCAAGACATCGAAAAATGATTTTTCAATATTGAGCTGTTAAGAAAAAAGACCTTTAAAGAGGCTTGTAATCATTTTGTTTCGTCAGGAATCAATGACTTGTACAACGCTTGCCATTGTTAGCGGTTATGCATATTTCATTTTGATTTAAGGTCTTTGTTATTTATTATGGATTGCAATAATCACAATACATTGGGTCTTCTTTCATTTTATTATGTGGGTACATTTCTTTTTGTGCAAAATGACATTTTTGACAGGTGAATATGAAATTTAATGTAGATTTTGTTGGCGAACCACACAAACTACATTTTAACCCTTTTTTTGCATCCGTAATCCCAAAACCGGGGGTATTACATTGAGGACAGCAAGAGTTAATCTTATCTATTAATTTTTTGGCAGCATCTTTAATTACATTCATTCTGCTTGGGTTATACATTGCCCTCATATCTGTTTCGACGTATACACTATCATATTTTTCGAGCATCATATAAAATATTCTATACAACTCTTCCTCCGTTGTTATACCTTTAACTATATCACTAGTATCATTCTTTGATTTGCGAAGTATAAGGGCGTGCGAAGGAAATTTTGCTAATCTAATAAATTCCAAAAGTTCTTGCTTATCCTTTATTTTACTACCATTGAAATTCGTTTCTAAACTTAGTTCTCGCACAATAATTTCTAAGTCATTTTTATGGTCGATTAAGATTAAAAATTCATCATCTGCACTTGCGAAGAAGGCAGAAGGGTGTGATCCAAAAGAACCCTCACTTGCGATTCCTAAATCACAATTATTTAATTCCATAGCCGTCAAACATTTTTGTCTTACAGTAGATATTGGGTCAAGTTCTCTATCAATCTCACCTGTAAAAGTACCAAGTGAATCTGTATCGAAATCCTTTGGCATAAAATAAGTTACACCTAAACTTTGCTCTAATAATGGTGCAATTACCTTTTCCTTATGGTGTTTTGTAGCTATTACGATTCTTCTACCCTCAAACATAAAATATTATTATTTTTCAGTTTCAAATCCCACTTTAAATTCTATTGCCATTCCTTGTTTTTCCTCATTCCAAAAGCCATGATCATACACTAAATTTCCATTCACAAATGTTTGTTTTATTTCCGTTTGAAACGTTGTTCCTTCTAATGGCGACCAACCACATTTGTATAAAAGGTTCTCTTTAATGACTGTCCATTTGCAGTTCAAATCCACCAAAGTCAAATCGGCATAATACCCTTCTCTTATAAATCCTCTTTTGGTCATACTGTACAAAATAGCTGGATTATGGCACATTTTTTCAACTATTTTTTCTAATGAAATCAGACCTTCTTTATAAAATTCCAACATGCAATTCAGAGAATGTTGAACCATTGGTGCTCCTGACATAGATTCAAAATAAGGTTTTTCTTTTTCTTCTAAAGTATGCGGTGCGTGGTCTGTAGTGATGAGGTCTATCCTGTCATCAAGTAATGCTTTTAACAGACCTTTTTGGTCTTGCTCCGACTTTATTGCAGGATTCCACTTTATTAGCATACCAAGACGGTCATAATCTTTGTCCGAAAACCATAAATGATGTACCGAAACTTCAGTTGTTATTTTTTTCTCTTTTAAAGGAATGTCATTTTGAAACAAGTGTGTTTCAGCTTCCGTAGTCAAGTGCAAAATATGTAATCGAGCATTGTGTTTTTTAGCTAATTCGATGGCTCGCTTTGTGGCTTCATAACATCCTTTTGTGTTTCTAATAATTGGATGATATTTAGCTGGTATGTTTTCGCCAAACTTTTGTTTAAATATCCTTTCGTTTTCTTCTATGATTTCTTCTTTTTCTGAATGAATAGCAATAATCGAATTACAGTTTGCAAACAGTTTCTCCATATTTTCTTGACTATCAGCCAATAGATTTCCCTTTTTGGTAAAGTATAAGCCGTCATCAGAAACGCCAATACATTGGCTGGTATCCATCTGAATTACATCATCAATATTATCTCCGTTTACACCAAGGAAAAACGAATAGTTTGCTAAAGATTTTTGGGAAGCAATCTCATATTTTTCTCTTAGGCTCTCAACCGTCAAAATATTTGGAACAGTATTTGGCATCTCAATAAAAGAAGTTACACCACCCGCTATGGCAGCTTTGCTTTCGGTATATAAATCGCCTTTGTGTGTAAGTCCTGGGTCTCTAAAGTGTACTTGTCCGTCTATGATTCCTGGCAACAAGTGTTTTCCCGTTCCGTCTATAACTTTTTGATTCGGCTCAGCTTCAATATTTCCGATTTTTTGAATAAGTCCATCCGACAAAAGAACATCTGCAATAAATGATTTTCCCTCATTAACAATGGTCGTGTTTTTAATTAAAATGGTATTGTTCATTGTTCCGTAAATATTCTTTTTCGTATAATTTTTATATTACCGCTAACGTTCCGCATATGGTGTTGTACCATCCCCAAGAGTTCTATGCACCATAGTATAGATGAAAAAGCAGTACGTAGAGTTTCTATAAAATAAACTAAGGATTAAAGATATGATTACTCCAAAAACCGCAGTATCGAAGTTATATATTGGTATCGACATTCACAAACAAAGTTGGAAGGTACATTGTGCAGCGCATCTATTTGCTGGAAGCCCTGTTCCATGAAACCTGATGCCATACAATTCAACGCTTATGTGCCTGTTGCACAACGTAGCTAAAAAAGTTGTGGACTTATTATATTTAACTGGACTTAAAGTTAACATTCAAATTAGAATCCTCCTCCAATGGGATCAAAGACAAAAAAAAAGAAGAACTCGATTTTATCATTTCTAAAGACCAAAAGAGCAAAAGTAATGGCACTGGCGCAGACTTAAAGAATTATAACTCTATTGTTGGACTTTCCAAAAACGAAGTCAAAGCCACTTTAGGGCAGTTATATAATGATATGAACAGTAATATTTGGATGTATAAGATTAATGATAGTTTTAGTTTATTCAAAATGAATTACCTCTACATACGATTTAAAAATAACAGCGCTGATTCCTATTATTTTAGAAAATTTAAATCTAGTAAAAGGTTTTAATTAAACGTTAAAAATTAAAAAATTGTTGAAACCGACGATCCTGGTGACATAACCAAAGGGAGACCGGGCCTAAATGTACGCTCACCTACGTACGGGAGCAGGCAGTCCCATCAAAATTTAGCGCGTAGCGCGTAACTCTGTCCGTAAACACCAGTATGAACTAAAAATGCCAGAAGTAGTATTTGTAATTGTTTTTTAAACATCTTTTTTAATAATTATTAGTAAAAATAATAAAACTGAATTCTATTATGTTACTGTAATATATGAAAAAACTACCCTCAGATCTACAATCCAAATCTTGATTTTTGT
>Ga0208768_1001514_pt1 | contig 12015 bp, 13 predicted proteins | sample AntAceMetag02UK1_FD_184760 | JGI IMG/M metagenome (GOLD analysis project Ga0208768, IMG submission 184760) | Saline lake microbial communities from Ace Lake, Antarctica - Antarctic Ace Lake Metagenome 02UK1 (SPAdes) (version 2) | ecosystem: Environmental > Aquatic > Non-marine Saline and...
GCCTCAAGCTTCTGGCGGTCGCCCCGCCGAAGCCGAACTTCTCGGGCTTCTAAAATCATGTGACCCTTGAATCACGAATCACCTTCCTTGGAAATCGGGTACTAGTACCCAACATGGTGTCAGAAATTATCCGCTGGCAAACGCCGCTCGGACACATGCGCCGAACCGTAAAGCAGGACTTCGAATTTCGCGGAAAGCAAATGCACAAGGGCGACAAGGTCGTGATGTGGTATGCGTCGGGCAATCGTGACGAGACGGTGATCAGGGATCCCGATCAGTTCCTGATTGACCGCGAGAATGCCCGTCGGCACCTGTCATTCGGGTTCGGCATTCACCGCTGCATGGGGAACCGTGTCGCAGAAATGCAGCTTCGTATCCTGTGGGAAGAAATTCTCGCCCGATTCGAACACATTGAATTCGTCGGAGAGCCAACGCGCGTGCTCTCCAACTTCGTGCTCGGATTCGAGAAGGTCCCGGTTATCGTTCACCCGAGATAGAGCGGACTAGGTCACAAACTCATAAACGGGATTCACAATTGGGTCGAACGCTGATTCCTTCCTGATGAGGAGGATATGTCATGACCCGTCGCCGTAGTGAGCTGACCGATTTCGAGTGGTCAATCATAGAGCCGCTTTTGCCGAACAAGCCGCGAGGTGTGCCGCGTGCCGATGACCGCAAGGTGCTGAATGGCATTTTCTGGCGGCTTCGCGCCGGCACGCCCTGGGCGGAAATCCCCGAATGCTACGGCCCGCCGACAACTTGTTACAATCGCTTTGTCCGGTGGCGGAAGCTTGGCGTCTGGGACCGGATTTTTGAAGCGATAACAGCGGCCTATGATGGCGACCTCCAGATGATCGACAGCTCGTCCATTCGCGTCCACCAGCACGGGGCGAACGCAAAAAAAGGGGCGGCGAAGCCACCGCGCGATGTTCCGCAGACGCCCGATGCGTGGGGCGTTCAAGAGGCGGCCTGACCACGAAGATCCACGCGCTCGTTGATGCCAATGGTCTGCTGGTCGTCCTGAAGATCACGCCTGGACAGGCCCATGCTGGGCGCAGTGCGGCAGACATGCTGGGCGGGATCGGCGATGGCCAGATCCTGCTTGCCGACCGGGCTTATGATTCAGATGCGATGCGCGCGGAGCTGAAAGCCCGGGGCGCATGGGCCTGCGTGAAACCGATGCCCAACCGGAAAAATATCCCAGCCTTCAGCAACTTCCTCTACAGATACAGACACAAGGCCGAGTGTTTCTTCAGTAAGATCAAACACTTCCGCGCCATCGAGGGCCCGCTATGAGAAATACGCCGAGAACTATCTCGCCCTCGTCAAACTCGCGGCAATCAGAATCTGGCTTCGCAGTTATGAGTCGGTGTCCTAAAGCGTAACCGTGCCCTTGATGAGGCGCCCATTGCGCTCGAGTTCGATGTTCCAACTCCGGGTTGCCGGTTTCAATGCAGTCTTAAGGTCCATTACTGACTTCGTCGACACTCCATTCACCGATCGGATAATATCGCCCGGCCGGAAGTAATTGCGCGCAACGGACCGGCGCAGCACGGAGTGGACATAGATGCCGGACCCTTTCTGGAAGGGATCAAGGCCGTTCTCTTCGGCAAGCCGTGGCGATAATTCCACCACACGCGCACCCGAAAACACAGTCGCACCGTCTAGCAGGACGACGTCGGCCTCGGTAGCTCCGGGAGGCGGCGCCAGTTTCACTGTCCTTGTTAGAGATTTCCCACCTCTGAGCAGGGCCAACTCACTCGTTTCGCCCGGGCTCTTGATCGCAGCTAAAAACTTGAGTCCCTTCTCGTCGAACACTTCGCGCCCATCGATGTCGGTAATCAGGTCTCCTCGCCGCAGGCCCGCACGATCGGCTGGTCCATCTTCGTAGACTTCCGTTACCATCACACCGATTGGACGGGAAAGTCCCTGTGCCTTGGCGATGTCGTAGCTGACGGCTTGCCCCGCCAGGCCAAGCCACGGGCGCACGAACGTGCCCTCGTTGATCGCCGCATTCACGACGCGCTTGACCATCTCGGCTGGAATGGCAAAGCCGATGCCGTTCGAGCCACCCGATCGGGAAAAGATCGCGGTATTCACGCCAACCAGTTCACCCTTGGTGTTGATAAGCGCGCCGCCCGAATTGCCAGGGTTCACGGCCGCATCGGTCTGAAGGAAGAATGCATAGTCCGAGATTCCCACGTCTGTCCGCGCAGTCGCCGACAGGATGCCACTGGTGACGGTCTGACCGATACCGAACGGATTACCGATGGCGAGGACAAGATCACCCACTTGTGACGCACGCGTATCAGCGTAGGGCAGTGTCGGAAGCTGTGCACCTTCCGTGTCGATTTTCAGTACAGCCAGATCTGTACGCTCGTCAGCCAGCACGAGTTCTGCTAGAAACTCCCTGCGGTCGCTGAGCACGACCCGAAACGACTCGGCCCCTTCAATAACGTGATTGTTGGTGACGATCACACCATCGGCTCCCACGATGACGCCAGAGCCCAACGAATTCTGCACACGCTCCCGCGGTGCAACGCCGCCCGAAAAAAACTGTTCCATCGGAGAGACCCGCGATGTGACGCGTTTCTGTGTGTAAACGTTCACGACTGAAGGCGAGGTCTGCTTAACGAGCGGCGCGAAAGAGAGCTCCATCTCGCTGCGGTTCTGCGGCACGCCTTCAGCGTCTGCGAACAGCGGCAAAACAGCCACGATCAAGAGCGCCAACACCATCAGACCAACGACCGCCAGCAGCTTCGAGATATGCTTTGTCATAAGTATCGTGTGCATCATGACTAAGGCTCTATTGCGGCAGCGCGCAGGTGGCAATTCGTCTGTTTATGACAATTCAGTCAGAAACTGAATTGCTGGCATTCTGGCCCGCACGCTCCGCCAGCGCCCGTAAATTGGCCTCATGTCCCTCGCGGCTGATCTTGTAGAATGACACGCAAAGGATCATAAGCATCCAAATCGTCAGCACCGACGCCGCATAACCGATGCCGAGCAACTGGAGCTGCGAATCAGGCACCATGCCCGGGCGCATTCCCGGCGTGATCGCGGCAACAGAGAGAACGATCGCCGCGAGCATGACCCCCGATCCCTGCGCGAGCTTCCGAATGAAACTGATGCCGGCGAAGAAAATACCCTCGGATCGGCGCCCCGTCGCCAGTTCGCTGTCCTCCACGATATCGGCAATCATGGACCCCATCAGCATCTGTGTCGCGATGATCAGCGCGAGATCAAAAATCGTGATCGAGATAACAATATTGAACAATAGGTCCGTTCCGTTCGGTGGCATCAGACCCAATACGCGCGCCAGAACCGGTGCAGGCGCGATCGTAAAGGCAAGCACGCCGATGATGATCGCGCCGCGTTTCTTGCCAAGAGTCTTGCCAATGATCGGCGCAATGATCAGGGCGATCACAGCCGAGACGTAGACGGCCACCGTCAGAAGGGCCGTCTGATCTGTCGTGAAGCCCCAGAACAATCCGTTAATGTACTGATTTAGCGACGCTGAAATACCTGACGCGAGCAAGCCGAACAGCGTTGCCAGGAACAAGGCTCTGAACGAAGGATTGGAAACTGTTTCGAGGATTTCGCTGAATATTTTGCGGATCGTCAGCTTGCGCTGAGGTGGCGGCAATTTCAGGTGCGATATATGGCCATGCGTTCCCGCCGTCGTCGCAAGAACGGCAAGGAAGATGACCACGGACGCCCATAGACCATACGTGTGCCAGCCTTGTGTATTGAAGAATCCTGACGGGTCGGCTTCGGTCGGACGCAACAGAAGAGCGAGCAGTGCGATCTGGATGGAAAGCCCCCCCACCCATGCAAAAAAATAACGATAGGACATCAGCGATGTACGAGCATCGTAGTCGCTGGTCAGTTCTGCCGCCAAAGCGTTTTGCGGTACTTCATAGATCGTGAATAGAAGCCGCACGGAGATCGTGAGCGCAACGAGCCACGGAAACAGGTCTCCTCCCGTTAGCCCCGCCGGCGGATTCCATGCAAAATAATAGGCAATCGCAACCGGCAACATCGCAGCGTACATAAACGGGTGCCGACGCCCTAGCCGCGACCGGAAATTGTCGGACCAATAACCAACGACGGGGTCGGAGACGGCGTCAACGATCAGGGCAATGAAGAGCGCAGTCGCGACATGTGCCGCCGGCACGCCCAAGACCTGACTGTAGAAGAATAGCAGGAAATAGTCGAAGCCATTATTTTTGACGCCGTCGGCGATGCCACCAACGCCAAACGCAAGGCGCGTCAAAATGCTGGGCTTGCCCTGAGATCCAGTCGCCATGCGTCACCCTCTCTGGGTATGTTCCGTTACAGGCCAAGCACCATCTTCGCCATGATGTTGCGCTGGATCTCGTTCGAGCCGGCATAGATCGACGTCTTGCGATAGTTGAAATAGCTCGGCGTGACCGGGACCGCATAGCCTGGCATTGGCAAATCGGCATTAGCCCCCTGCCTCGCGATGGCGAGGCTGTCCTGAATGAACGGTGCTCCGTAGGCGCCAACCGCCTCAACGAGCAGTTCCGTGATTTCCTGCTGGGTCTCCGAGCCCTGGCATTTCAGCATCGAGCTTTCGGGACCGACGGCTTGCCCGGCAGACAGTGATGAAAAAATCCGCTGCTCGGTGGCATCCAGGCTGTCGATCTTCATTTCCAGCGCGGCAACCTTGCGGGCGAAGTCCGCGTCCCGGATCAGCGCGTCACCGTCAGTCTGTTCCGCGCTAGCAATCTTCTTTGCCTTTTTCAGCATGTTGCGAAGCCCTGGCGCATAGGAATTGCCACGTTCGAACTGGAGCAGGTATTTCGCATAGGTCCAGCCTTCATTCTCCTTGCCAACCAGCGAACCCTCAACGGGTACGCGAACGTCTTCAAAGAACACCTGATTGACTTCCTGCTGTCCCTCGACAGGCATGTCGAGCGTCGGCAGTGCGGAGACAGAAATGCCGGGCAGTGTCATCGGGAAGATGATAAAGCTGATACCTTCCTGAGCTTTCACGCCCTTTTTCGTGCGCACGAGGCAGAATATCCAGTCGGCCCACTGCGCGTGTGTCGTCCAGATCTTCGAACCATTCAGAACATAGTCATCACCATCGCGCACAGCGCTCATCTGGAGCGATGCGAGATCGGACCCCGAACCAGGTTCCGAATAGCCTTGGCACCACCAGACGTCTGACGCGAGAATGGGCGGCAGGTGTTTTTCTTTCTGCGCTTCGGAGCCAAACGCCATGATAACCGGCGCGACCATCGAGAAGCCCATAGGGCTGACGGTGGGCGTGCCAGCAGCTGATAGCTCCATGTTCAGGATATAGCGCTCGGACGGGCTCAGGCCGGGGCCGCCATGCTCTTCAGGCCAGTTGGCCGCAGCCCACCCCTTTTCGTTCAGCTTTCGCTGCCAGGCGACCTGGCCTTCCTTGTCGAGATAGCCATTTTTAGACATGGCCATCTTGGCACGAAGGTCGGACGAATAGGCGCCTGCAATCCACGCACGCACCTCTTGCTGGAACGCGGCGTCTTCAGCCGTGAATGACAGATCCATCGTTCGGCGCCCGTCTATTCGACGATATCGAAATAATGCACCTGTGGGGCGCCTGCGAGGCAGGCACCAAGCTTTGGTCCGGCTGCCTTGAAGTAGTCGGTCTGGCCATGCGCCTTCAGATCGTCAGACGTCGCATACTGTTCCATGAAGATGTAATCGGTGTCCGAGCCCTTTTCCTTGTAGAGCTGGTAGGTAAGGCAACCTGGTTCATTGGCCTTCACTTTGGCCATAAGGTCTTTTCCAACCTGTTCGAAATCAGCCTGCTTGCCATCCTGGATCTTGAGCTTCGCCACGACACCGATCATTCATTCTCTCCCTTTTAATCAAATTGTTCTAGCCACATTATGGGCTTCCCAGTTCTGGGCAAGCTTGACCTAGGGGAGAGAGCGCAAAAAAGGAGCACGCAGTCGGCCGCACCTTTCCAATCGTCAGGAAAGCACAGACACAGGGCAGCCCCCGGCCCCATTGATGCAGCCAATTTCACCTGACTGGTGGAAAACGGAATGGGACTTGCTGTTACAGACTGTTAGTAACCAAATACGCAGGAAATACAGTGGTCACCAACGCCCAAACCATAGAAAAGACGGTCGAAGCGCTCGATCCCACCCGGGTAATTGCGGTTATCCCTGCGTTGAACGAATCCCGGCACATAGAGTCCTGCATTCGCTCGCTCATGGCGGGCGATGAATGGTTACGACGCGTTCCCCTTGTCGTTGTTGACGGCGGCAGCACCGATGGCACGATTGAAATCGTTGAATCGCTGATGCCGGAGTTCCCCAATCTTAACCTCATGCACAACAGTAAAAAACTCCAGTCTGCGGCGATCAACCTCGCCGTCGCAGACTGCGCAGGTGAAAGCGCGACGTTCCTCGTACGATGCGATGCCCATTCCGTTTTCCCGGCAGGTTTCATTCAGTCCGTCGCCTCTGCCCTTCTGAGGACGCAAGCCGCATCGATTGTGATCCCGATGGACGCCCGCGGCGAGACCTGCTTCGAAAAAGCCAATGCCTGGATCGTCGACACGCCACTCGGTTCGGGTGGGTCAGCCCACCGCGGAGGAACGCGTTCGGGCTATGTCGACCATGGCCATCACGCAGGATTCGACCTGTCGGTCTTCCGTTCTATCGGCGGATACGATGAAACATTCTCCCATAATGAAGACGCTGAATATGACGAGCGCGTCACCCAGGCTGGGAGCCGCATCTTCCTCGATGCCACGATCCGCAAAATCTACATCCCACGCGGCTCTGTTGCAGCGCTCGCACGACAGTATTACAATTACGGGAAGGGCCGGGCGCGAACCGTAATCAAGCACCGTCAGAGACCGAAGGTCCGTCAGATTCTTCCTATACTCGCCTTGCTGGGCTGCCTCATTGGCCTGCTCGCCGCCCCCTTCTACCCGCCCGCCATTCTCCTGCCCGCCGGTTACCTTACGATACTCGCCGCAGCGTCTGTCTTCATTGGCCTGGCAAAGATGTCTGCCTGCGGCCTCCTGGCGGGTCTGGCTTCCGGTACGATGCACATGAGTTGGGCCGCTGGATTCATCATGCAATCCGTTGCGGGGCCTCGGTAATTTCGCGACGCAAGAAATTGGTTTTTGCTGCAAAACGCTATATAGAGGGACTATTCAGAAAGCCGTCATGTCCAGATTGCCACAACTCTTGCAAAGGTCGTTCCTAGATCAGTTCGGGCGCCTGACGCGTTCAGCAACGTCTTTGCGCGCGCGCATTCGCGCCCGAGTCGGGCAGTCGAATGATCACGCACCCGTTGTCGCCACGCCTGTACGAAGCGAAGTCACCAGAGTCACAGCCGCTCCTGATGGCGAGTGCATCTATGCGATCGGCGACATTCACGGACGACACGATTTACTTGAGCGCCTGATCGTCGAAATTGAAAACGATGCAACTGGCCTCCCCCCGGACACGCGTGTCACGATTGTGTTTCTCGGTGATTATATCGACCGCGGCCTGCAGTCGCGCGACGTGATCGAGTTCTTCGTGAGTGACCGTCTGGAAAAATTCGAGACCGTGTTCCTGATGGGTAACCACGAAGAGGCGCTCTTGAAATTCCTTGAGGACGAGTCATTCGGTAGCCAATGGGTACGCTATGGCGGCGGTGAAACGCTCTATTCATATGGCTTCCGGCCACCCAACACGCGAGGTAGCCTGGGTTCGCATGAAGCCATGGCAGCAGCCCGATCGGCATGGACCAAGCTGTGGGGCGCTTTCCGCGAGCGTCTGCCGCAAGAGCACCTTGATTTTTATCGTTCGCTTAAACCTTACCATTCCGCCGGCGACTACTTGTTCGTCCACGCGGGGCTGAGGCCCGACACATCCATCGCCGAGCAAAGCACGCGAGACATGCTCTGGATCCGAGATGAGTTCCTTGACGACACGAGGCAATTTTCGCATCTGATAGTCCATGGACACACTCCAGCCGAAGACGTTTTCCACGATAATCGCCGCATTGGCCTCGACACGGGCGCCTTCCTCAGCGGCAAGCTGTCTGCAGCTCGATTCTTTGGCGAGCGAATTAACTTCCTGACCACGTGAGTGTGTCAGAATAAAACAGTTTGGCCGCGTTTCGTCGCCATCACTTGGAGTTCTATTATGTCGCTATTTCGCTCATTCATTCTCATGGTGACGCTCGCCATGTTCATGTTCGCTTCGGCCTGCCAATCGGCCGGACCGGTGACGCGTCAGGTTGCAGATCCGTCAACGCCGGCCCAAACCCAGTCGAATATTGCTTATACTTTGGGCACAGGCGACAAGTTGCGCATAAACGTGTTCGGTCAGCCTGAACTCTCTGGCGAATTCGTCGTCGATGGAACAGGCGCGATATCGCTCCCATTGATCGGACAAGTGACGGCTGTCGGACTCAGCACCCAAGACCTTGAGACGACGATCGCAGCCAATCTATCCAACGGATTTCTTCTCGAGCCCCGTGTGAGCGCCGAAGTGATCAACTACCGACCATTTTACATTCTTGGCGAGGTTGGTCGCCCTGGAGAATATCCCTTCAACTCCGGACTGACTGTGTTGAATGCTGTAGCCGCAGCAGGAGGGTTTACATATCGCGCCAATAAGAAAGTGGTCTTTATCAAGAGCGCGGATGGAAATCAGGAGATACCGTTCGAGCTAGATACCAACACGGTCGTCAAGCCTGGCGACACGCTCCGAATTGGCGAACGAATCTTTTAGGTCCCTCGCGAATCAATTCATTTTACCCAAATTGCTTTGCGCCCGCGACGTTCGATACAGAACCTCGCGGGCGTGTTTAATTTGCGCCTGCTTTTTGGGTGGTCTGTCTCGTATAGATACACGAAATTCAGAGATGAGCCGAATATGAATGAATATTTAGACAATACTTCGCGCGACAGAAGAAAATGCGCCTCAAGAGTTAATTATTTGCGAAAATCGCGGTATAAGGATTGCAGAGGATTGATCGAACGCTATATGCGTCAATCTCAGATGCGGCAGAAATATTGCAATGGGGTCGAGTGGACGCGGCTTGGTTAGCATTACCGCAAGTAGAATACAGGGGACCAGAATGGGCTTGAGATTGAGCAACTCGTCACGGCAGGCAGAAGCCACCGCCTATGAAGCGGCTCGCATGAGCCAGTCACTTGTTCACGACCACACTCAGTTCAAACGCCTGTTCGACATTGTCGTCGCGGGTACAGCCCTGCTTTTTGTCGCCCCCCTGATCCTCGTGGTTGCGATCATCATTCGCCTGCAAGACGGTGGACGCGCCTTCTATTCCCAGAGGCGCTATGGTTTGGATGGCGAAATATTCAACTGCTTCAAACTCCGCTCGATGGTGCCAAATGCGAAGGAACAACTTGACGAAGTCCTGGCACACGATCCTGTCGCCCGGAAGGAATGGGACGAAACCCAAAAGCTGACCAACGATCCTCGCATCACATCGATCGGCAATTTTATTCGCAAGACGTCAATCGATGAATTGCCCCAACTATACAATGTGCTGCGTGGCGACATGTCGCTCGTGGGCCCACGCCCCATCGTTGAGAATGAAATCGCCAAATACGGCGATAGCTACCGTCACTACTGCGCCGTGCGTCCTGGCATTACCGGTCTCTGGCAGGTAAGCGGTCGCAGTGACACGTCCTACCCGCAACGTGTTGCTGCCGACGTCGAATACGTACGCAGCCGGTCGTTCTGGGGTGACGTCAAGATCGTCATAATGACCATACCTGCCGTTCTCAACTCCAAAGGTGCGCGCTGATACGTCCGGACTCGGACGAAACCGCAACCTCATATTCAGGATATGGTAGGCTGTGACTCGCGCCCGGTACGTAATTGCAATTTTGATCGCATTCGCGATCCTGATCGTCGTCGGAATCGCGGCCTACATCTGGCCCCATCCGAAATATACAATCGTTCCTGATCGCGGAGACGGGAAATCCTTCAACCTTTCGTTTAGTGACGGTTTTGAAGAGTCAGATTGGTACATCTCCAACTTTACCTTCCTGTCACAGTTCTATCGGGCCGGTTGGGTAGCGGAGAACGTTCATTTCGAGAATCCAAGTATTTCACTCAAGATTAATCGCAAACCCGTTGATCATCAGCCCTATTCTGGTGCGGAGGTTCAGAAGCGCGGATATTATGGCTTTGGACGCTACGAAGTCGTAATGCAGGCTGCGCCAGGTTCTGGTGTCGTATCGTCGTTCTTTACACACACGGATGCAACCTTCGGTGACCCGCACGACGAAATCGACATTGAATTTCTTGGCAACAATACGCGCCAAATTCATGCCAATGTCTTTGCCGACGGAAAAACCAATGGATCAATCTATATCGATCTCCCCTTCGATGCGGCTGAGGAAGCCCATCTCTATGCCTTTGACTGGCAGCCCGACGCTATCACCTGGTTTGTCGATGGGGTGGCAAAAAAAACGGTAACGTCTGCCGAGAGGCCGATCCCGCAGAATCCCGGTCGCATCATTATGAATATCTGGACCGGATCGCATCACCAATATGCTTGGCACGGACCTCCGGAATTCGAAGACGGCGCCCGTGCGACTTACTATTGCGTCAGCTTCCGCGCACTGGGCGAACACACGCCGCAATGCTCCAACAGCGACAAACGCTGAGCGTCGTAGCCTGGTCGGATACCGCGTTACCCGACAGTATTAGCCGAACAGAGCTATCATCCCTGAGATGATGCCGGCCCACAGAAGTGCGCTAAGCCCGACGATTAACAGCAGCCGCGCCCAAACAGGCCACTTGCCGTTTGGTGAATTCGCATAGCGCCCCGAATCATTTCGGATCTGCGCGTCGAGCGAATAATCGACAGCAGTCCTGCGGGACGGAATGGCTGGGTTTGGCGTCATCATCATATATTTTGAACAACCAACTTTAACGACTGCTTAAAATGCGTTCACATGTTCAGCGCCGGCTCACTCAGATTATGATGCGGAAATCGGGCAGCATTGCGTCCTTAGCGCGATTGAGCTGCGCCTGGTTCCCGGCGCATGAATATTGGAACTGCAAAGGGAAATCCAAAGTGCGATTGGCGGAGGCCAGATCAGCGCTCACTGCCGACGTTCAGATCGACTCTCGAACGGTGACCGGCACTCTTCCCTCGAACTTTCGTTCGCCTGCCCCGAGGGTCGTTATGGCGCCGAAGTAGAACAGGTTGACCAATGTGTTGAACGTGCCCCAAAGATAGGATTCAGTGAACGTGGAAGTGAAAATGATCACGGCCGTGATGAGGAGCGCTGAACTATCCATCGTGGGCGCCCTGAACCAGGCCAAAACAGTCCGGTATGAACACCAACCAAGTATCAACAGGAACATGGCATAGCCCACATAACCAAGGTGTACCCGGACTTCCCAAAAAGAATTGTGGAAGGTTAGCTTGGTCCCGAACGGCTTGAAATCGTTCTCATTGATTGTTTGCGCGGCACCGACGTCATATTGCCAAAACCCCTCAAGGCCAACGCCAGCTATGGGGTGTTCATGGCTCAGGAGTTCAGCCTGCCGCCAGATCGCAGAGCGGCCGGAGAAGTTCCCGTCCTTGCCCAATAATCCCAGGAAATCACTCATCATCGTGTTCTCAGGCATGCTGAGCAACACGACGGCAACTGTCAGGGCGATGCCTACGGACGCCATAAGCAGCGACGTGCGCAAGTGCCGAATCTGACCGAGGTTCATCCAGAAATACCGCACCCCGAGCAAACCGACGATGCCGACAATAGCAAAGACCAGGGACGTGGCTGAATGCGCCAGATACTGAAACACGAAGCAGACTGGCACAAAGGGAAATGCCAAGAGTCGAACCCACAGGAACTCTTTTTGGTTGAGTGCTGTCGCCAGGCAGAGAAGCATGGCGAACAGCATTTGGATTGCGAACAGGTTCTTCGCACCCATACCGTACGGCCCGCCTTGGCTGAACGTGCTGATTGTCGGAATGGCAAAGATCGTTGTGATCATG
>Ga0208768_1001523_pt1 | contig 11958 bp, 15 predicted proteins | sample AntAceMetag02UK1_FD_184760 | JGI IMG/M metagenome (GOLD analysis project Ga0208768, IMG submission 184760) | Saline lake microbial communities from Ace Lake, Antarctica - Antarctic Ace Lake Metagenome 02UK1 (SPAdes) (version 2) | ecosystem: Environmental > Aquatic > Non-marine Saline and...
CGCTTTACTGGCGGCGCCTATCGCTAAGGTGACTGAAGCTGGGTCCACATCACTTCCTCAAGTGCTGTTCTATATTGTCGAGCTTTTCCATCACTGCCTTAAAGGATTCCTTGACCTCTTTGAACTCACGGTCGTGGGATTCCTTGGTCGCGGTAGTTTGCGCCTTGATGACAGCAATGTCCGTCGTGTTCTGCTGTGTCTTGAGGTGTAGTAGCCATACGAATCCGGCCACTGGCGCAACAACCCACTGCATGATGGTGTTAAGCACGTCCATCGCTCAGTTCCCTACGCGTAGTAAATGGTTGCGGCGCTGATGTTTGTCAGCGCGCTCACAAAGGGGTCATTGGACGACAAGATTCCCATATCGGGAATGTACGCAATGTGGGTGCTGTCGGTGACAAAATCGAGGTCCAACAGCACTGCCCCGCCAGAGCCGTCAGTGATGGTGAACCGCGCCGCGCCGGTGGTCGTCACCTGTAGCTGCCGGATACGGGCGCGGCCCACAGCCAATGCGCCTGTCGCCGTGACACGCTTCATTTTGATGTCTGACGACATGACTTACTCCTTGGATTTGCCCTTGGGCTTCTTCACTGGCTTCGGCGCAGGCTTTGCAGTCCATGCCTCATTTACGTCGGGTGTCGCAGGATCGTCGGCTTGGAACGCGCCTTCGCTCGTGCGTGCACGGACCGGGCTCAACCCGCGACGCGCCAGCTCTTCTTCACTCGGGGGAACAAATTTCATAATTCACCTCACGAGGCCGCGATGGTGGTGCCGGCAGCGGAGATGAAGTTTGTCCCGTCGCTGACTGCAATGGTCGGCGCACCAGCCAAACCGTCAGACACAAAAATGATGGTGCCTGCACCCGCGGTGACGGCAGATGGTGCCGTGGCGACAGTGAATGTGGGGAGCTTGATAGCACCAGTGATGTCACCCACAAAGCCATTGGTGGCGGTCACTGGGCCAGAAAAAGTTGTCGAAGCCATTGTATTCAGGTCCTTCTACACAAGGTTTCGCCGTGCAGTCTGTGTAGCGTCAGGTAGGCGTCCTGTCTGCATGGCTGAGTTTTGCCTGCCCTTAAAGTAGCACAGAGAAAACAGTCTGTCTACGCACGCCTGAACGCCCACCCCTTATACTTTCCCTTCGCCAGCGGCCGTCCCGCTCACCATGTTTTCTATACGGTACACCGCTATCTTTTTTGAGCCGCCGCCATGTCACTCTCCGTTACTAAGCTTCAAGTCAGTAGTATTATCTTGTAGTTTTCTTGTAGTTTTCTTGTAGTCAACACAAAAAGAAAAGGCCCGCCAAAGCGGGCCCTAACTACTTGATTTTGTTGGCTTTATGCGCCGGAGCTTGCATACATGCCGAGCGGATCGCTTGTTCCGAAAGAATATCTTTCGCGTGCTTTGTACCTGACATTTCCGCTCTCGAAGTCGCCTTCCATACCGTTCTGCATCGCAACACGAGCAAAGTGCTTCATGCCGTTGGGGACATCGGTCTTGATGAACCAAGCGTCATTATCGGTCAGATAATGGTTCACCGCGTGGCCTTCAGGAATCGAGCCCATGACGCGTAGTGCGTTGGTGTCGTTGTCGGCAGTTGCCGGACGCAGCTCAGTCTGCATCAAGCGAGTCGCCACAAACATCAGTGCTGGGGGCACGATCAGCTTGCGAGGACGGGCTGCAATCAGCAGACCACGTTCGTCAACCCACGCCGCGATGTCGATCACAGACTGCTCGAGAGAAGTCTCGTTCAGGTCGGCGTCAGTAAGCGGACGGTTGTTGTTGGTGGCACCGGAAACAGTGGGGTGCGCTGTGTTGAACAGCGTCACACCGTCGCCGGCAGTGAACGTGGTGAAGCCGGTGTTCAGCAGCGAGGCTGCCTTGACCTGCTTCGTGTACGCCATGGCACGCGCGAGCGCCTTGGTGTAACGAGCGGACAGCGAGTCGTACAGGTTGTCTTCCATCGCTTCCTCGGTGATCGAGAAGCCCATCGCCACGGTTTCGTGGTTGTAGCGTGCGGTGAAAGCTTCCTGCGCTGTGTCGTACGTAATGCTTCCGCCTTCCGACTTCACAGGTGCCGCGCCGAAGCCCGACAGCTTGACTTCTTCTTCGAAGCTGCGCTCCGAATTTTCGGTCTCGTAGATCTCAGCGTGCTCGTCTTCGTACTTAGCGTACTCCAACCCGAACAAGGCGTTCAGGCCGGGGACCAGCTCTTTGAGCATTTGGGAACGTGAAATGGTAGCCATTCAATGACCCTCCTTATACACCAAGCGAATTGTCGTAGGAGTGAACCCCGACATTAAGCTTGACGATGAACTCAGGGTAGGCGTCCGCCTCAGTACCCTTGACGATGTCGACGATGCGAACGGCCAGTGTGGACGTTGCAGCGAGGCTTGCCCCATTGGTGCCAACCACGAGGTTTGCCCCCGAGTTGCCAGTCGACGTGCTACCCGCAGTGCCGAAGCCCAGAGCGGCGTTCTTGCCGATCGCGCCCGGCCAGCCGGAGCCAGCGGTGCCAGAGTTGAACGTGCCCAATGCAGCGCTGCCCTTGACTTGGAACAGTGCAGCTGGGTCGTCCATCACCTTGACGAACACTTCCGTGGCGCCACCGGTGACAAGGTTCGCCGGCAGAGAGTGGTTCTCTGTGGGCTGGCCTTCCGAGTTTACGTAGCGTGCACCAACGCACACACCAACGATGCCCGCAGTCGCGTCCGCGGCGGTAGCCGGGATTTTTACAGCAACGGGCGAGGTGCCGACAGCCGAAGGCTGACCAGCAGAGCTAAGTACGACGAGATCACCGTTGAAAATGGCGGCAGCGTTGTTGGCTGACACCTTATATTCACGGATGGTCCCACCGCTGAACGGACGTCCGCCAATCGCTTGGACTGCGCGGAGGCCGTAGGGAGTGGCGACAGTAGCCATGTTTCTCTCCTAAGAACGGGTTTCATGGTAGCAAGTATTACTTGCCGAAATTGGTCTGGCGAGTGGATCGCTCAGGGCGGAGAACAGGCATGCGCGGATCGTTTTCACGCATGAAATTGCTGTCGACGGCTTCCATTTGGGCTTGCGCCTCACCTAGTTGTCCGTAAACACGATCGTCTGCGAGGTCCGCGGCGATGCTGCATAGAAGCAGACCACCAACCTCGATGTTCCCTTTGAAGCGTGAGCCCACATCGGAAAGAACTTTCAGTTCAGGAAAATCCTCGGCCTTGACCGGCACATATCCTTCACGGAACCGGCGGGAGACGTTCATGTTATCCATGTTGCCCAAAGATGATGTGCGAATCCAGCGGAACTTGAGTCCGTCGCGAGGTTCGGGGGCAGGGATAACTGATTGTCGCTTCCACGTGGACTTGCGTTGCGTTACTTCGCGCGTCTCTTGGGTGCGTGGTGTCCGATCAACCATTGGTCTTTTCCTTCATAAGTTGCGCCGCGTATTGTTCAGGGGTCAGTCCAAGGCGCTTGGCGAGAGCCACCGCAGACTGGGTGAGGACGACCTTGCGTGGCGTTTTCGACGAACGAGCCGTCGGGGCAACCACTGAGCCAGTTGTACGTGCCTGCGTCTTCACCTCGGGTTCAGGCTCGTCAAACTTATCAGGAAACGTGCGGCGAACCGCAGCGTCTATTTGAGTGTAGTACGTTTCGCTGTTCGGATCAACTCCGCTCTTTACGAGCTTCTCATGTACTCCGTACGCGTATCCCGTCATCTCTTCATCGGTTTGGAACCACGGGTTGCTCTGTGCCCAGTCCAGCGCACGCTTTGGCGGCTTTGGGACCTGCGGGGAGGACGCAGGGGTGGCCGCTTGCGGGGCTGGACTGGACGCTTCTGCCGGTGCGGGCCTGTAGCTCGTCAGCCGGTACATCTCGTTTTGTAGGTCATTGAGCTTTGTCTGGGCATCGAGCATCGCGTCAGCGTCGCCAGCCTCATAGGCCTGCTTGAACTTAGCTTTGGCGCTGTCCAGCTGGGTCTCAACCCGGGCCTTGGCCTGCGTGACGACAGCACCTTGGCCTTCGCTCAGACGATTGCGCATGGCGTCAACTTCACGCTTCTGAGATTCAGCGAAACGAATCGCCTCTTCGCGGATGCGTACAGCCTCTTCCTTGGCACGGCGTTCCTCGTGGAACTCGTACTTCAGCTTGCTGATGCGCTTTTTGACACTGTCGCTGTAGCTCTCGAGCTCATCGTCCTCGGGCACGTCGGGGGCGGCGCCTTCCGGACGGCGAGGTTTGCCGCGGTCTTCAGCAGGGGTATCGTCCTCGATCTCAATCTCAAACTTGCTGTCTTCGATCTCGAAGTCTTCGTTTTCAACTGCGTTGTTCATGCTCTGCTATACCCGCGAGGGTCCTCCACTACGGCTTCGACTGTATCATCGTTGATGATGCGGAACTCTTTGCCCAACACCTTAAATCGGGTACCGGAATACGAGCGAAAAATGATGAAATCGCCCTCTTTGCACCACGGTCCGTCCGGGAATTTTGCCGGGTCTGAGTAGGCTTCGACACCGACCTTGAGGACAAAGCCAATGATCGACGCGGTCTCTTCGGCTTGCTTCAGTTTGTCGGGCATATAAAGACCGCCCTCGGTCTTCTCGTTGATCTCCGGGACGGCGATCAAGATCTTGTAGCCTACGGGTTCGGGAAGTTTAGCTTTGAGGTCTTCGTCCTCGAATTTATTTGCAGCGTACATGTTCACCTCTGCAGTGGTTTTCGGCCCACCGGTGCCGTGCGCGGCCCATCCGCGAATGTCGAGCAGCTTACTGGTCCATAAACCGCTTTTCCAGCTCTTTTATGTCTTCTTCGATATCGACCAACGCGCCGTGTTGCGCCGATACCCTAACATAGTCCTCGTAGTTCTTGGCACCCCCCTGCGTCAGATAGTCTGCCAAGGGCTCCCTCTTCTCGCGGATGCGGCGGTAGAGCAGGCCAAATACACTATCTTCCATCACTCACCCCCGCCGTTGCGGCCCATGAGACCTTTGACAGCCTCCTTGGAAATCTCGGTACCGGCCTTCATCGCTTCGCGCGTCTCGGCACTGTTGTTTGACGCGATCTGCGTGGCCAGACGGACGCCGACCCGGGCACCCTCACGCTCGTCTTCAGCTGCGATGCGCTCACGCTGCACCTCGATGTTGGCCGTCTTGTTGGCCATGTCGAGCTCTAGCTTGGCCTTCTCCAGCGCCATCTCGTGCTGGGCGATCGTTTCTTTGAGCGTCTGCGCGCGGTCCTTGATCTCCAGCTCTTTCATCTGGATCTGCGTCAGCGGGTTCTGCGCTTCCTGCTCGGCCTGCTGCTGCGCGGCCTCGACCTGATTGCCCTGCAAGAGTTTCTGCGCGGCCATGGCTGTCGCCTGAGACAGCTGAACCTCGACATCCTCGGGCAGCGGATCTTCTTCTGGCGGCATGGGCACGCCCAGCTGCTTCTCCAGATCTTTGCGGTACTGGAACGCCACGTGCTCGGTGATATGCGCGGCCATGGCAGCCCCGATTGCCGCGGCGAACGGCGACTGGCCCACGAGCTGCTGGATCTTGGGGTCCTGCATAGCTGCCATGTGCACTGCGAGGTGGGCCTCGTGGTCTTGGTAGAGGAACGCTTTGACGGGCTCTTGCCGTAAAATCGCCATATTCTCGCTGACAGGGTCTTTCGGCGCGATATCTTCCGACAGCTTGATGATCTGGTCGGCGTCTTGGATACCCATCACCTCGAGCATCTGCCGGTGGAGTTTACCCATATCGTAGAGCTGCGGCGACTGCTGCGCGAGCTGCAGGGCGGCCTGATACTGCACGATGCGCTGCGCCATTGTCGAGGCGTTCGGATCGGAGACAGGGATGACGTCAACCACTTTGGCGTCGAAGTCCGCCAGACGGCTGAAGCTGCCCTCCACCTCGTAGGCGTACTCGTCGGGCATGAAGTCGTGCACCACCCGGGCAAGGATGCGCAGCTCTTTGTGCATCGCGGCGTGCATGCGGGCTTGGACCCCCGACATGACCTTCATCGACCGCTCCATCAGCGCCAACGTGGTGCCCACGGGCGCGTTCGCACTCATGTCACCCACTTGGATGTCGGCCACGGAGCCGATGCGGCGGCCCTCATCGACGATGTTGCCCAGTAGCTGATAGAGCACACCCGACGGTTCTTTGAACGGTAGCGGGAAGATGTTGTCGCGGATGGTCCCGGCCGGCACGTCGACGTCCCGGAACTCGCCCGGGGTCAGCGGCCCGTTGTCACCCTTGATGCGCATGCCGCGCGTCTTGAGACCTGCAGGTAAGTTTGACAGCGTGCCCGCGTCGACCAGCTGACGCATGATTGACGTGGCAGACTTGGCCAGACCGCCGATGAGGTGGATCAGCCCCGTGCCGTAGAACCCGAGGCCCGGCAGGTATGAATAGTGCACGAAGTGCATGCGCTTGCGCTTTTTCTCATCCTCCTCGTACCAATTCCGGCGGATGGCCAAGATGGTTTTTGACGTCAGGTCGATCGTCACGACGTATGGCCGCGCGATGCCGTCCTCGTCCCCGAACGGCTCTGGCAGGTCAATGTCGACGTGCATCTCGAGCAGTGTGTGCCGGTCGTCGTCAGACAGCGATGTCTCGTTACCCTCGAGCTCGTCGTATTTTTCTTGGATCTCGCTGCTTTCGGCCGCGGCCGCGGGCAGGTCGACGTCGCGGTAGAACCCGGACACCTGCAGTTTGAGGACCTCGTTGGGGTCCTTTTTCATGATGTGCGTGTAGCGCGGGCAGGACTCGAGGTTTGACGCGCCGTATGCGATGACGAAGTCTTCTGCCGGCACAAACACAGACACCGGCCGCTCCAGCAGCGGGTCATAGTAGACCTTTTTGAACGCGGAGCCCGCCAGCGGCAGCCGGAACGTCATCTGCTCCATCTCGTCGCGATACTCGACCATCTCCTCGGTGATGAGATAGTTTAGCTCGTTCTTGACCCGCACGGACTGCTCGAACTTCTCGCGGGTCATCTTGCCAACAGTCTTGGTGTTTACCGGCCCGGCGGCGGGCATCATCTCGCTCATGGCCTGCGCTTGGAAGCGCACCACAGACTCGGCCAGCATGGGGTGGAACACACCGGAGGCACCCTGCCACGGTATCGTGCGGTCCTCGATCTTCATCCCCAGCAGGTCAAGACCCTTGATATAGGCGCTGGCCCACTCCTTGCGGCTCGTGCGGTCCGACATAAAGTCCGCCACCAGATCGGCCGCCAACGACTGCAGCTCGCCGTCTTCCATGATATCGGCGAAGTTGGTGTCGTGCGGTAGGTCCACGACCTCCCCATCCTCGTCATTCGACAGATCATCACCAAACTCGATGATAATCTCGCCGTCCTCGGTCGCCATCTTGGTGATGTTGGCGTCGTCAGGCATATCGAAATCAAGCGTCTCGAGCTCGGGATTTTCCCCAATTTCAACGTCAAACGGGGTCATTGGTTTGGTCACGGCCATCTCGGGGTCTCCTGCGGAGTGTGTGCTGTCGCGGCACTATAACAGTGTGGGTGTGTCAATAATAGCCCTCCCGCATGGGCAGGGTATACTCTGGCTCGTCAATTTCGTCCGTTGGCAAGGCGATGAAGCCCCCTTGGCGGAACCGCAGCAAGGCCATCACCGTGCTGTCGACGTGGTCATCGTTTGGCCCGAACGGGAACGCAGCCACTTCTTCGACGACCTCCTCGGCCCAGCGCCGGTCCGGCGTCCAGACGAGACCTGAGGATATAATGTCGGCCACGGAGTTGAGACGCACCATCTTGTCGCCCGTGCCCCGGTGCGGGGTGTACTCTTGGACCGGCAGTCCGGTGCGCCGCAGTTCTTGGTAGAGTGCCACGCCCGCAGACTTCTTCTCCACGATGAACGCGTCCGGCTCCCACTCCTTGTAGACCTCGAGTGCTATGCGTTTGAGCTCCGGGAACTCCAGCCGCTCCTTGATCGCATGGAGCAGCATCAGTTGGTGGTGCCCCTCCTCCTCGTTCATGAACACACCCCACACCGTCAGCGATGTATAGTCGGCCCGGTTGTGGGTCTCGGCCGCGGCGTCCAGCGAGGCGATGATATAGTCACAGGGCGGGGGCTGGTCCTTCAGCCACAGGCGCCACCACTCCCGCTTCACGATGGCGGCTTCCTCGGACGTCGGCTGCTGCTGATACTGCGCGTTCCACTGATATGTAGGCATGCTGGCCTTGGTGCGCAGCAACGCAGGGATGTCAAAGAACTCTGGCCACAAGGCCCGCTCAACCGTGCCTCCCGTATCCGGGTCCTCGACGGTCAGAATCGCAGGGAACTCGAAGACCTCGTACTGGTCGGCGCCCTCGTTCTTGGCCATGTCGGCCACAACGCGCCCGATCAAATCCTGCGGCGCCCAGCGCGTGTGAACTATCGCTACGGCGCCATACGGCATGAGGCGGGTCCGCGCACCGAAGGTGAACCACTCATAAGCCTTGTCGAACACGCTGTAGTTGCCGTTCAGGATGTCCTGTTCTGAATTGTGCGTCACGACATAGGACCGGCCGCATAGAAATAGCCCGTCACTCCGCTCAACCGTGAGGCACTGCACCGATCCTCTGGCGCCGGTGTTCTCGACCTCAATGCTACGGGACCGCTTGTCCATAGGAGTCCGGCAGTACCGGGCCTTACGTGGCATCCTAGCGCTGTCTGCCAGCTTCCACATGACCCTGTGGTTCGGCCGCACGGTGGCGTAGCGGCCGCGTGTGTCGTGGTACGTCCGCACCGTCGCCTTGACACCGAGAGAGTGCAGTATCTCCTTGACCCCATCCACAAGCGCCCGGTTGCAGTTGTAGAACCCGGTCTGGCCCGTGGCTGCATTTACCGAGCCGTCGGTGTCCACCAACCCCTGAAGCAGGGCCATGCGCTGCTCCACTGAAGCCGTGAGATAGGCTTCCGGGATATGCTTGTTGTTCAGCACGCCAAGAGCGCGCAGCTGCTTCATCAACCCGAGCACGTTGAACGTAAACCCGTCGGCCGAGTTTGCGGACATATCATACCCGGCCTTCCGCATTTCGCTCTTGATGTGGTCCTGATCGTCGGGGTGGGCTGTCATTTTACCCGAAGATGAGGTGCCGTCACCAAGCCACGCCCCGAGAACCCACGGGTCAACCTGTAACGCCTTCGCGGCGTACTGCACGGGCTGGTGTCGCGGGAGCACCGGGCGGTTTGCCTTCGGCCAATTTGCCAGATACTCGGTTGTGAAGTTATAGACCTTTGCCTTGGACAGGCTGGTGTCGCTATTCACGCCCCACAAATGCGCGGCATCGCAGACTATCTCCTCGCCGTCGCTCGTCACGACACTATAGAGCTCCCGGTCGTGCCATATGTCCGACTTCGCCACAACACAGGTCGGCTCCCCATCCGGCCCGAACACATAGTCCCCGACCTGAACATCCTTCATAGCCTTGAACCCCTCAGTGGTGGGGATCTGAGTGTCGATCTGCAACGCGTGTGGATCGTCGACGAGCAGCAGGTGCGCACCGCGCCCGGCCAAGGCCGAGCCAACGCCCGCAGCGAAGAACTCGCCACCTTGATTTGTGTTCCACCGGCCCGCACTCTTGCTGTCGCTGGCCAGCGCCACATCGGGGAAAACTTCGCGGTATTTGTCCGTGGCGATCAGGTTCCGAATCTTGCGCCCAAAGTCTACGGCGAGATCCGTGGTGTGCGACACCAACATCACCTTGTGAGACGGGTTTCGGCCCATGTACCACGCAGCGTAGTATATAGACACGAGCTGGGACTTGCCGTGGCGGGGTGGGATCGACACGCAGATGCGGTCTTTTCGCCGGGCTTCGATGTCCTCGAGCAAGTTGGCGAGGCGTTTGTGGTGCCCACCCACCTTATAATCGTTCTGCATGTGCTGGCAAAAGGTGATGAGGTCGTTGCGCAGCGTTTGCACGCGCTGGCGCTCTGCGAGGTCGCTGACAATACCCTCGAGTTCCTGAAGTTCGGATTCACTCAGCTGGTCCACGTTGTCCAGCAGCAGGTCGATCTCTTCTTGGCTGAAGCCACCGCCGTCAAGCATCGGTTGCTTCGCCCATATTTATTACCGCGAGGTGTGCGGCGACGCAACTTATGGCCCCCTGCATGCTAAACCCACCTACGGCGCCAACAATTCCATACGCCGCATGGCCTAAACTGTCTAGGTCCACGGTTACTACCCCAGATACTTCGCCGGCTTTGGCGCGATCAAGCAGGTCTTCGAGGTGGGCCACGACGTTCTCAGGCACGATCTTTGGCTTCTCAGCGGGCTGCGTGCCGTGTATGTAAGTGATGTCAGCCATCTATAATCTCCGCGTCGTCGCCTCTGGGCGTCACGTCTTTCAGCTTGGTCAGCTTCTCGCGCAGGCGGGCCCGCAGATCATCTGCGGTCTGGTGCGTCACTGTCACCTCGCTGCGATCGGTGAAGAGACCCACGTCGGTGATCTTGCCCAACAGCTCCAAGGCACGGATGCGGATGCGTGGATCGGGGTTCTCCGTCTCCTGCACAAGCTTGTTCATCACCAAGTGACGCACCTGAACGGCGTCTTTCACGATTTCGTGACCGAATTGGCTTAGAATCTCGGCTGTTAGCAGCACCGCCGCAGGGGGCATGACCCCGAGCCGGGCCGGAGTGGCCGCATATGACGTGCCCGTGGGGTCTTTTGCATAGGCCGAAGCGAGGCCCGCGGCGTTTTTCTTGTCATGGGGGGTCGGCGATAGGTCCAGACCGTGCTCCGCCAGCAGGCGCGCAGCGTTTGCAGCGGCCTTTGCGTTGCGGATGAGGTCCTTTTGGCCCGCGAGGTCGTCTTTGGCGGGCACAGGAACGCCGGAATTTACATCAAGGTGCAGTGCCATGGGAAAAATGTACCATACGGGCCTTATATATAGCAAGGGGGGCCTTTTCTATATTCGAGGGGGTGGGGTGCTGCACTGCAGCATTGTTTTTAAAGGGGGTGGGGGGTGTCTTTTTGGTGAATTGGACGAAGTCTGACGGAAATAGTCAGGAATGCGGTGTCGTTTGGCTGGTATAATATGTATAGTAGCGCGGCGCCTGCCGTCAGTCTGGGGGGCTACGGGGTCGGTGGGGTGCGCGAAACCGCGTTTCGTTATACCTGAGGCATAATCGCGATACGTTACGGTATGAAAAGGCGGCGCTGTCCAGACAAGCCGTGTCAAACGTGTTATACATTGGTTATCGGATCGAATCGGTCGACCGATTGTAACGTTCTGGAAAGGAACATATCATGACTAACGTACAAACAAATTCCCCCGTGTTTACTGCCGCTATGGGGGCTGCATCGCTGGACCTCAAAAATGAGGGCGCGCGGTTCAAGTTGTTCTCGGCGCTGGAAAAGGCGGATGTGACGGTTGCCTCTATCTCTCGGGGCGGCGCTGATCTTGCCGAATTCCAACGTGGCTATCTGACCCAATGGCAGGGCGCGGCGTTCGCCGCCACGTTCGACACGGCGGCTGGCAAGGTGGAGATCAAGGGCAAGATCCTCGATCGTCTCACTGGATCGCGTGTTGCTGCTTCCAAGACTAAAGAGGCATGGTCGCGTGATCTTTCTTCTAAGGTCGCGGGGTTCCGGTCGGCCTATGGTGAATGGCTCGGCATGCAGCTGGACGAGCTGGAACCCGCCGATGCGGCGGCTGGCGATGCGGCTGGCGCGACCAAAGCGGGGCAAGGCGCGGCGCGAGAGATCAATATCCGGATCACCGAAGATATGGGCAAGTTGTTCAAGGCAGTCACAAAAGATCGCGATGCCGAAGCGCCGAACCTGAAAGCCGATCACAAGGAATTGTTGGCGGCTTTCCAGCGCTGTCTTGATCTTGTGAAGTGATACAATCGGGCGGCACCTTCGGGTGTCGCCCTTTTTTTGTCTGCCGTTTGGCGCTGCCTTGACCTTGACCTTGACCTTGACCTTGACCTTGACCTTGACCTTGACCTTGACCTTGACCTTGACCTGTCGAACC
>Ga0208768_1001532_pt1 | contig 11903 bp, 16 predicted proteins | sample AntAceMetag02UK1_FD_184760 | JGI IMG/M metagenome (GOLD analysis project Ga0208768, IMG submission 184760) | Saline lake microbial communities from Ace Lake, Antarctica - Antarctic Ace Lake Metagenome 02UK1 (SPAdes) (version 2) | ecosystem: Environmental > Aquatic > Non-marine Saline and...
TCTGCGTGTCCTCTTGGCATCTAGATCTCATTTGATCCAGTACCAAACTTGCTTTTGCTGAACATTTATACATATTATTTTTCTCCTTTGTTACCACTATTATACGTGGTAATGGTATAACCGTCAACCGGTGGAAGAAGTGGCTATCTTACTTGATTATTAAAGCCATGGGGGAACAGTTCATCAACAGTTTTGACCGAATTACTAGTGAGGCTGTGGAATTCCGTGAACACGCCCACCGATTGCAGTTCGGGTGCATTGTCGTTCCACCATTGATTATGGGTCAGCTCTTTGAGTTGTTCAATATTTTCATACCAGAGTGCTAATAGATCTGGTTTATTTTCTTTGCACCAACACATGGCCAACTTGTCCTTGTCATTAGAAAAATATAGTCTTTTACCTTTGAAGTCTACATAATTGTTGTTCTTACCAAAATAAAGATTTTTATGTGGTAGTTTTTCATCGGAAATTTTCCTACCTATACTTTCGTTCCATGCCTGTTGTTCTAGGTATATGTCTGTTTCTTTTGTGTAATTGAGTTTTTTGAATGTACTGAGATACATGTGACACTGTTTGATCTGTATGGCTGGGTTGGCACTGAAAAATTGGTAGTTGTTTATGTGTGGTTCGAGGGTTGTGTCGATATGGTATGAATAGTAATCCGATCCGTGTTTTAAAATTCTTGGTTTTTCCTGGCCTCGCATGTTAAGGACGCTATCATCTGGATCCTCTCCGTATATGTCAAGGTTCCATAGCAACCTAAAGTAGGTGTGCGTTCCGGCTGATCCAATTTTGATCTTGCTGTCTGTTACACCTTCCTTGTAAAAATTAAAGTAATCTTCCGTGGAAGGGGTTTTAATCGTTATTTTTGTGCCTTGTAATTTATTTGCATTTTTTTTCAAAGTGGGTATCGCATAGTCATCGATCTCAAAGTCCGCTGTTGGTATTCCACTCCTCAGACAAACTATTTCATCTATGTGTATGTTATTCTTTATACAGGCATGGAGCAATAGATGACTATCTGATCCACCTGAGTAATATAATTTTACTTTCCTGAACTTATTCCTTAGTTCTGTGAGATGCTGGGCCATAAGTTCGTCAAGCGTGTGTTGTGGTTCCACGGAGAAATCAGTCTTGCCGTGTGGGGATTTGAAATGTATCGGGTTTAAAGTCTTTATATTCTCTTGTATGGCTTGGAGTTTATTGTAGAACTTTTCTTGCCCTACATTGTAGTGGAACGTGGTATTTTTGTCATCAGAGACAGTGGTCATCTGCAAACCTCCTTTCAAAAATATCTTTATCTTCATATATGAAATCTTCCAAAGATCTGCTTTCGGTACCAAAGCAATCCTTGAGGTCATGAGAAATTGGTGGACACCATCCTTCTGTCTTGTATCGGTCTGCTATGCGTCCCATCATGACGAAGTCACTGTTTGTGTCGGTCATGTTATGCACTTTGTTGTTAGTTGTATCTTTGATCTCGTGAACCGGATATCCATTATTGTTCAATATTGTGCCAACATCTGTAATGGTGTATTGGATATTTCCTGTACACTGGTAGTTCCTATTCATGTGCTTATGATTGTTAATAGACTGTTCTATTGCTGACGCCAAACACACGGGATCTAAGTATGGGGCAGGTGCATTATTACGATAGTCTAGAAGTGTTTGCTGTTCCTTGATGTACTGTTCGGTGAATATATTATTCATCAACGGTGCAATGTCAAAACTAGTATAAGGTATTTGACTTTCCAGTAGGAATCTATCTATTTGATTGTGTATCAATCTCCATGGTCCTAGGCTACCTATCTTTATTATATGTTTGATTTTTGAATCAACAGCAGACAACACAAATTGTTTGGTCATTGCTAGTGTGTCCTTGTGTTTGGGTAATAACAAAAAGACAACATCGCTTTCCAGCAACGGAGACCATGTATTTCTGTCCATTAGATCGTAGGATAGGAAATTGTAATCACCTTTGAAGTACTCACCTATTTGGCTTTTCCTTCCTGTGAATGATATGTTCAATGACATTGATCTATACTTTTATTTTTCTTATTGATCCTTTTTCCTTTGACTCGTGTATGTAAGAGTCGTCGTCCACTGTTCCTGTTATCTTCAGGAAAGGCCTATTGTGTATTCCGCAATTTGCTGTGCTGTGTGGAGTGTTCCTCCAATCAAAGAACAATACATCTCCTTTCTTCCAGTTGGTCCAGAATCCCGGCTCGAAATTAACTATCTGACCTGGCCTCCAGTCGTCGAGTGCTACGAAGCACCTCCACAGATCTTTTTGTCCTTTGGGTTGCCTTCGATCTTTATCGTATTCGAGATCTAAAAAATTTTCATCAGTGCTTTGTTCGTATGTGTAGCAAGACACGAAGTCTATGTGTCTGTGCATTAACGTACCTGGCAATTGATTGTTAATATGACAGCTCGGGTTTGCGTTGAATCCCAGTGCTGATGCTATCTTTAATATCTCTGTTGTAGGCACATGCCGGTCATATCCGTTGGTGTATTTGAATTTTTTGTGGTGTTCGACTTCACTTGCGGTCCTTGTGGTAGCAGATATGTCGTTGTGACTTATCTCTGGTTTTTGATTTATAATTTTATCTATGTCTATGTTGAATTCTATATTGGCCGCTATCCAGAATCCGCTTTTCGTGGGTTCTACTAAGGTCTGCATAAATTCCAATACATTCGCTTTGGGATCTTCGAGAAATGCCAAAAAGTCCTTGACTTTTGCTATTTCTTTCCATTTCTGTATTGTATAATCTATCATCTGAATGTACCTATAGCGATATTATATAACATCGCTATAGATTTGTAAAGTTTAATTAAACTGCTTTTTTCTCTGTTGCTAGTTCTTTTGTATCGATAAAAGTCATAGTCTCGTTCTCTGTTAAAGAATCTAACCATGCATTTCTCTTAACAACTAACATGAAAGCATTTCTTGGAACTTCAGTCAAGTTTTGAGTTTGGTGTCCAGTATGATCTGGATTGAAAATCAAGAATTGACCTTTTTGTAGGTTGATGCTGACTTCTGAATCAGCAGTCTTGAATCTGTACCAAGCACCACCCGGTTGATCAGTCAATTGCACAAAGATTCTTAGAGTCTCACCGTGTTTGTTTCCACGTTGATTGTCAAAGTCCGTGTGCATTTTCATGTAAGCACCTGGTTGTTGTTGGAAGATTCTAACTCTAGTTTTCTCACACTGGAACCAATCGCAAATAGCGGCTAGTTCTGGTGAAGCTAATTTAGAGTTTGTGTCTTTGTAGTCTGCTGGGTTTTCTTCAGCCCAGAAGTCTTGTAGTTGGTCGTGTGTGGTATCCTTACCGTCTGCACTCCTGAAAGAGTTGTAAAGGTATTGAGTGTCTTGGCCTTTCTCAGCATCAACTTTCTCAACTTCTTTAAACGCTTGTCCTCTTTTTGTGAAGTTTAGAGCCTTCAGTTCGTCTTCCCAGTTTCCTTGAAAGATGTATGAAGAAGCATAGATACCAGTTGAAGGATTGTATCCTTCAGGCTGATGATTGATGACATTTTCAATCACGCCTTCTTCGTTTGTCGTAGTTTCAAACTTGTACATAGTTTGTTTCTCCTATAGGTTTTTGACTCCATTAGTATTTATATGTTTATTTTAAAGTTTTTATTTTTATTTTTATCCACAAAGTCAGAGATACCGGTTATTTTAAGTATAGGACGAGAATGGTAACCAGCGTTTGCTGTACAATGAGGTACATTCCTCCAATCAAAATACACCACATCGCCTTTCTTCCAGTTAGTCCAGTGATCTATGCCGAATTGCCACATCCACCCTGGTTGCCAATCTGATAGAGCCACAAAAATTCTGTGGATATTTTTTGTACCCTGTGGTTGTTTAAGTTTTTTATCTAATGGCAAATGTCTAAATTTTTCAATATCTTTGTACCACCCATTAAGTGAATCAGCATGTAGATTTTTAATGCTACCTGGCTCTTGTAGATTGATAGCGGCCTTGTAGTCAGAGAACCCGAGAGATAACGCAATTCTATTTGCTAGATCGTCTGCTCGATACTCCTTGTACCCGTGCTTGAAGTTATTAGCCTTTAACACTTTCATCTGGCTTTGGTCCGTGTATTGATTATTATCTAGTTCCTCAGAGGCATTCAATACTAAATCTGCATCACTGAACTGCCAGTTTCCTGCTATTCTTCCTATCTTTTTGAAACTAAAATCTCCAGGTTCGTAATTTGCTAAGGCCAACATGCAATTGGTCCAATCGAAATCTGGATTTTTAAGTAGTTCCAACCAGTCAGACACTGTCTTCACTTCGTTGTATAATTTTTTATAATCTATTCTATGTCCCATATACGTAAAATTTTATAGTTGTAGCAGTGTTTTCCTATTAAACGTTCGCATGCTAATTTCGTGATAGCATAAATGGCATGGTGCCGTGCTAGATTTTTTAAATTTATTTCATGGTTGTCTTTCCATGTTGGACAATTATACACTCCTGTTTCTGTGTCTACAAAATATCTTATTAAATCCTTGGCTTTTACAGGTGCCACATCGTCATCGGTCAGCCCATAAACTACTTTAGTCGAAGCATATATGAACCTACAATCTTTAGCACGAGTTTTGAGTAGATTCTCCATTGCTATCAATTCGAGCATAAATGTATTGAAGTCTCTCCTTGTACCTTTTTTTCGACAGGTCCTGGCAACATGCCACACCGTGTCAACATCTTTGTTTCCCTCGAACCATTGTCCAAACCTGTCCGCATCTTCAAATCTTATAGGACAGGATATTGTGTTTGGCATCGTCATTAATGCTCTACCTAACTTACCTGTTGCTCCGATCACTGCTATTGTCAACTGCGTACACCTGTTATTGTCAATGTGTACTTGGGTGATATACCAAAGTTTGCACTTGCATGGAATACTCCTGGCGGAACAATGTAGGTGTCACCTGCTTTCCAGTTTGCTATCATGTTGTCGTGTACTTGTAGAGCATGTCCCCAATCCCAGTCGCTTATCGCGACAGAGAATCTAGATGCGTTGCCCTCACCGTATAATCTTTTGAATCCCTCGAACCCGTCACAGTGCAAAGGTAGGGAGTTCCCTGGCATGTACTCTAACAATCTCAACAGTGATCTCTCTGGATCTATGCCCAGTGCCTCGAAGTTGTGTTTACCAACCATATCTTTCAACACTTTGTTGTGTGCAGGATCGAGACCCCAATTGGTCTCAGTCGTGTTGTGCTCGTTGTACCCAATCCAGTTGGCATTGATCGCCTGTTCGTTGGTCATGTTGTTCAGGAAAGGTCTAGGATGATACCACTTGACTGTGGCTTCATCTCTGTGTGCATTCGCGAAAGCTTCGAATTCCGTTGGTTCTATCTCCAGTGTGCAGAGTTTATCCAGTTCTAGGTGTTTGGTTAAGTCTACTTTTCTGTCTGCTAGGTATTTTTTGAAGTATTGATTATCTAACATCCTTGAGCTCTCCACTCCAGTGTATCGTGATCTTTGGATTCATTCCTGCGTTGGCACTGCCGTGATACACCCCAGGAACCAAGTCCCAACACTCTCCCGCCTTCCATTGGCTGAAACAGTGATTGCCGTAATGGAAGAAGTGACCGAAGTCCCAATCCCTGACGAACGCCATGTATCTTCTCAACACTGTGTAGTCTGCTTTGGTATCTCCGGTACGTCTTATGAAACTGCTGTAGGTGTCAACGTGTGTGTACATCGTGTGTCCGGGAGGTTGTACGAAAAGACTGACGCCCATGTTGTCTTCCTTTAAATTTGGGAACATCTTCATGAGAGGTTCTTGCCAGTGTTCAAATTCTTCGTTAGCGATCTTGAAGTACTGACTGTTGTGTTCGTTGTGCGTGTTGTTCTTGAATGCCATGAACGCTTGGTCCTTTATTGGCATGTTGTTCACGTTATCTTTTGCGTGATATATCACATCTTCCTCGTAGTCAAATCTCCAGTACTTCTGGGGAGTCAGGTGTTCGTTGCATTTCTTAATTGCCCAGTCACCTAGTCCCCTCCAGTCAAACTCTAGGTTCTTCATGAAGTGTGTGTCGTCTGTGTGATCGGGTTCCATAGGATCCCAATGCCAAGGATACTGTTCCAGTATCTCTTTTGGCACTGCGTCCTTGGGATTCAGTCTTGTCTCCGATATAGGATGTTTTAGCTTCACTTGATCTTCGCTCCACTGATGCTCAATGTCACTTTCAATCTCATGCCCATGTTCGCCGAACAGTGTGGCTGTGGTATGGGTAGGTCATAGACCTCTCCACTCTTGTAGTTGGGGAAGTAACTGTTCTGGAATTGTACAACGTGTCCCCAGTGCCAGTCCGTGATTGCGACCAGGTATCTCTTGATAGGTCCTAGGTCACACATCTGCGTGTCTATGTCTGGATTCAGGTGTTTGTTGTTCCTACACCAGTTGCCCAGGTTGTCCACGTGCCATGGCAGTATCATGCCAGGCATGTATGCCAATAGTCTTATCAGTGCGGTGTCATAGTCTATCCCGATCTGCTCGTCCCACACTTTCCTGTCGCCAAGTAGGTCTTTGATCTGTTTGTTGCTGTCTCCATAAAGACCCCAGTTGTATTCAACCGTGTTCCTTGCATTGTATCCAACTTTCATTGGGAAGTTCTCCGTGAGTTCACTCCTGCCGTTGTGGTATGGTCTCGCTTCGTAATACTTCTTCTGACATGTGTGCCTGTTCTCTTGCATGAACTTGAAGAAGTCATCCTGGTTTATGTCTAATCTTGTTATGGGTTTGGCTTCGTGTTTGGTGGTCATGTCTGATCCCACCTCGTATGCCCATTCCTCGTACAGTTTGTCTGGACGTGTGTCCATGAAGTCCCAGAGGTCAATCTCCGGTTGCTTGGCCATCACGCTGTCCTTGATGTATGAATTGATGTCTTGTGGTAGATCTCCGTAGTTGGCGTTGATCTCACTGGGCTTTAGTTTTCTTTTAACTTCCATTTTTTCTCCTGTAGATTAGCATAGCACAGAAGGCAATAGGAGTCAATTAATTGTTCCTGTACTATACTAATGATTTGAAGTTAGCGATATGATCGCACACGGCACGGCCCTTTTCTAAACGGTTTTCCCTTTCGGTACTGGCGGGTCGTTTTTTTTGCCGACGTCATCTAGATGATGGCGTTACGTAGTTATTTATTTCTTTAATTGTTTTATGTATGTTTTCTTGAGCATTGGTCTACCAGACCATTGTTCTCCGCTGGGTACTATCTTTTTGCCTTCTTTGTATTGTGTTATCAACCAACGTACCATTCGTAGACAGTGCACCTCCGCCTGTGCGTGTATGCTGTCTGTTGTGCTCAACTCATCCACAGGAAAGTATTCAGTCTTTATGATGGGTCCTGTGTCCACACCCTCGTTAATTTGGTGCAGTGTGACTGCGTGTTGTTTTTTATTGTCCTGTAGTGTTCTTAATCTGGCACCCCATCCTCTGTAACACGGAGGCCCAGGATGTGTGTTGTACATATGTTTTTTTAGGTAATCTTTTGGAACTATGTAGTCTCCCAGGAAAGATATGTAAAGTGTGTCATCGTTTGTGCCTGCATCTGGTAGGCCATCTATTTCTACCCAAACGTCACCGCCCAATCTCTCACACTCATCCATGCACGAATTTAGTAGATGGTCTCCGTACTCTAGGCTAGTTAAAATACAGACATCCATCAGTATCCTGACGACTCTCCGTCTTTTAGATTATGATTCTCTGTTCCTTTACAGGCAGGATTGAATATACAAAGGGTCACCATGTCCTGGTGTGTGTCAGCACTGATTGTGTGCTTGTCGTTTTTGTCTAACACGTACATGTCTCCTGGTTGTAATTTGTGTATTTTTCCATGTGCTTCTACTGTACCTGATCCCGATAACACGTAGCAAGACTCTAAATGATTTTTATACTCCAGTGTGCTACTGGTTCCTCTGTGTGTAACTGTATAGTGTACAGAGTATCCCATGCCATCTGCTTCTACTATCATCCTACGACTGGTACCGTTCCCCCAGTTTACATCAAAACTGGTTCCCGTCACACCGTTTGCATTTACTATCTTCATTTTAAATTCTGTAGGATTCTCTGTTCCTGTTCCAGCTTCTGCTGTCTGATCTGCTCCAGCTCTTCCTCACTGGGAGGCATCCTGACTATCTCCACGTTGGATTCCTTCACTTCCTCGTCCAGGGAATGCTTTGGTGCTTCCATGGGCATACCACAGTTGTCAAACCATCTGTTGTCCGCCGTCACGTAGCAAACCGAATAGAAACTGACGTTGTCGCCGTTCATCGACTTCCTTGATATTAACCTACGTTTCTTGTGTATCTTGCCTGGGTATTCCTTGTGATTCTTCTGTATCAGCGTGATGCCTCCAAAGAGGTCACTGTACAGTCTGTCTATGTATATTAGTTTGCCTTTGGCATCCTCTCCGTACTCGTTGGACACCATGGTGAAGCTGTCCTCCGTGATACGGGTCTTGTTGGCTATGTTGCCCAAACCCGCTAAAAGTTCTTTGGTTTTCTCGCTTGTCATAATGTTTTAGTTAGCTGTAACGATCCATAGGCAAAATAACCAGCCTCGCCCTACTCATGGGCATCTATATCATCATCGACGTAAAGCGTCTCAAATTTGATTAGCAAATGAAAACTGCCTAGATGCCTACGGATTGTTTGTGCTGTCTTAATTATATAGTTTTTTTAAAAAGTGTCAACCACACCCAGCATACGGAAGTGATCCTGCAAGGTCCATGTGGAGAAATCTATCACCTCACCTCTCACGTTCTTGATCGTCCTTGTGTATCCTGCCTGTTGATATCTCTTGAAAGGGTGTTCCCATGTTGCCACTGTCTGCCATTCGTTCTCCAGTATGTGCTTGTCTGCATCATCGATGATACACAGTGGCATCTGTAGGACCTGTTCAGCGGTCAGCCGGTCATGTAGGTAGGCCGTAATTATCTTGGTCTGTGGGATAGGATGTTCTAGGTGTTGTTTGCCCACATCGACTGCTTTGTAGTGTGCACCATTGGGTGCCAACTGTTTCTGCATGGTCCTGATGTACAATGCCAACGAACCTTTGATGTGTTTCTTCGTGGCAGTACTCCACTTGTCATTGAACAACCCTGACTTCATCTCGTCTATGTACTGTGCAAGTTCCTGTAACGCAGGACGTTCCTTGCTCCGGAAGTTTATCTCGGGCAGGTTACTAAGGCTTTGGTAGTCTATCATTCTTCCTCTCCATTCCATATCCCGTTGGTCTGATACTCTTCCCATGCTTGTTGGTCTTTGTATTTCTCCATTCTCCTATCAAACTGTTCCTGTGATATCATTTCAAGTACCACTGCGTCTGCTCCGTCCTTGTACAGTTGTTTGACATCTTTCATTACCCAACTGTAGGGGAAGTAGCCCCAGTGGTACACCTCCTCGTCCTCGAACATGTTGATTGAGTCTGGGACGCATGTTGTTACCGTTACTTTGTAGAAGCAATCACGCTTCACTTTTTCTCTCTAGGTATTTGTTCAAGGCAGTCTGTGCCTCGGAGTCTGGGGCGATGTCGCCATCAAATATTTTAAGTGTCACGTTGGGCATGTAGCTGGGCTCGAATTCACCGTCCTCTATGAGATAGACTTCCCTCAACAGGTGACCCATGGCCACTGGTGCGTCCCATCCAACACCGTTTGCGTGTTGCCATTGTTTCTTGGCCGCGGCGTGTATCAATGCTCCGCTTGATCCCATGCCTTGCTTGACCGCCTGCAACATCTTGAGCATCCAGTCAGCGGGCAATCTCTTCAATCTCTTGGCCTCAGCACCCATCTGGTACTGTTTCATAAGTCCTATGAACAGACCCTGGTTGATCTCACCACCGTCTTCATCTGGGTATGTTTCCTTTATGGCTCGTAGGGCCGACTCCAATCCTTCTGCTCCCGCCATCTTGATACCCTTGTATGCGTAGTCAAAATGTGAGAAGTAGTGTTGGCTAGGTCCACACTTGCCAGAACTCTTCCTGACCCTCTTGGGTTCCAGGTCAATGCCCACACGATCAAATATCTCCTGTACCATGTGTGCAGTGGCAACTCTTTCTGTTTCTGTTTCACCCATTTTGTATCTGTGCAGTAGACATCTGTGTATCTCTTCTGTCCCTGCTCTGAGGATGCCAGAATCGTTCACTATCTCAAATGCTTCTGCATCAAAGGCCGGCTCGTCTGTTTCTACTATTGTAACTGGGATCTTCTCATATCCTAATAATGCCAGGGCAACTGCTCTGTGTTGTCCGTCGAATATGTACAGTATGTCGGAATCAGACCGTTTAACAGCACTTACAGGGCAACACACACGTGGATCAAACTTCCTCATTATGTTCATTACATGGGAGGCTCTAACGTCTCTCTGCACGGAATAATTGAATCCGAAGTCCGCTAGTGGATGATCTTCCACACCTCTAGGCAACATCCTGCCCTTCATTATCTGATTTTGTAAATTTTGTTTGGCTTCTTCGTACCTCTTTGACCAGTTTGGTACGTCCTCTGGTGCTTCTTTTCTGACTTCTGCTACGACGTCAGACAACATTCTTAATTTGTTCATGCGAACTCCATTATATCTGTTAATGTATGCAACCCAGAGCAGAATTCCTACAATAGGATAAACTCCAAATTACTTCAATAGCATAGCACAATTTATTATTATGTCAACCTATATGCAATTAAATAGCTGAATGCTAGAAATAATAACAAAAAACACAGTCGATGGCATCACCATAACTGACCTCGACAGGCTCAAGCACGACTACAAAACATTCGTGTTAAAAGAGGAATGGTTCAAACTCACGATCCCTTGTGCGAGACACGACATCACTGACATATTAATCAACAGCGAGTCAATAAGACATAGACTCAATGCAGGGGTGACCACACCCCAAGGGTACGAAATATGGATACACGGTAATCTCGCCAGGATGTTTTCTAGACTCTCTCAGTGCATAGCACAGGATGATCTACTCATTTTCAAAAATTTAGAAGAAAAATATTTGATCTGTGAGAGCTGGAACGAATGTGTCGATGGAGAATTCGTCCCCGCAAGTGTCAAACAGTTCTTCGCCAACGGAGAAGGTCCTTTCTGGTATCATAGGGACAGTTGGCACAAATTGCCGTATGCAAGTTATGACGGAGAGATTATCACAGGTGATGTTTCCGTAGACGAAGATTTGATTCATGAAGACGCAAGATTCTATGGTAAGGGAATGTGCAGGTCCACTAAAATTAATCCAACCCTACCAACCACACGTGTGGGTGATATCAAAAACAAAGGCCTCCGTGACATGATGGAAAAGTTTGGTTTCACAGAAATATTGCAAATACAACAGATCACGTTAGAACCAAACTCAGTGTTGCCGGTTCACAGAGATGATTTCACATATGAACCAAGTAAAAACATAGTCAGAGGGCCATCACAACTTTATTTTGTGTTATCGGGAGACAAAGACAAAATAAAATTCAAGTTCAAGAATGTAGGACTGTTAAATGTAGATCGACCTATCTTTATCAACAATCAAGGGTTCGTACACAGTCTGGTCTACACTGGAGATGAGCCACGCACAGTTCTACTGGCCTATGGCGTGAGTAGTTTTACAAACAAAAGATTTCTGTAAAGAGTCAACTAGGCGCCCGGGGCTGTCTCACATCTTGCGGCGGAACTGCTTATGGTGTGACCACGATCCATGAATCCACCCAGCAACAGTGCTTCTTTCTCCCGTGCCACTGCCACACATTCTGTTTCTGTCTTGTAGTACATCACAGGGTCTTGCTGGAATACGGTGCAGGGATTACCCAGTGTGCATATTATTACCATTACTTTCCACATAAAATTATTTACCTCGCCTTCTTTTTGCCCAGGAGATCC
>Ga0208768_1001537_pt1 | contig 11873 bp, 6 predicted proteins | sample AntAceMetag02UK1_FD_184760 | JGI IMG/M metagenome (GOLD analysis project Ga0208768, IMG submission 184760) | Saline lake microbial communities from Ace Lake, Antarctica - Antarctic Ace Lake Metagenome 02UK1 (SPAdes) (version 2) | ecosystem: Environmental > Aquatic > Non-marine Saline and Alkaline...
GCATCTATTGCATCGTTAGTACCATCACCATCGGTGTCTTTTTGGGTATCTGAGCAACCGTCAGCATCTACAGTTTCTCCCATTGGGGTATTTGGACATAAATCCAAACTATCATTGATACCATCGTTGTCAAGGTCTTCATCAACATTATCAATACTTATAGTAAACGTATTTTCAAATGTTAATCCTCCTGCATCGGTAACTCTAATCCTTATGCTGTAGGATGATTTTACTTCAAAATCAAAAACGGCAGCAGTGTTCAATATATCATTAACAATACTAAAACTATTGTTGTCCGTATCTCCAGCACCTGCAACCAAGGAATAGGTAAAGGTATCTCCTGAATTAGCATCTGTAGCCGATAACTGACCTACCTGTGTTCCAATTACTAAATTTTCAGCTAGCGTTGCGTTGGAAAGCGTTATCGCCGTAGGTGGATCATTAAAGGTAAAACCACTACTTGTCGCCGTTCCAACAGCTGTAACAACGCTAATATCTCCCGAGCCTCCTACACCTAATACTGCCGTAATCTGTGTTGAAGAGTCCACGGTATAGGATGCAGCGTTCACTCCGCCAAAAGTAACTTGCGTAGCCCCATCAAAATTGGTTCCAGTAATAACAAGAGTTTCATTTTCTCCTGCTTCCGTAGGGGTGAACGATACGATTGTAGGAACTAAGTATTCCACATCCACTATTTTTATAGTAGTCTGATTGCAAAGTACATAGCTTATTTCAACGCTACCTTCTGCAATACCGGATACAAGTCCTGATTGATTTACGGTGGCAATATTTGTATCAGTACTTGACCAAACGCCACCACTTTCTAAATGACTGAGCTGTATCTGAGCGCCTACTAAGACTGAATTATTTCCTGAAATCTGACTGAAATACCCTTGCACCCAATTGCTTGTGTTTCCAGATAAGTTCATATTTAATAATGTCCCATCAATGGCGGACGGACTCTTATCCGTCAAGATGTTGAGACCTGGATTGGAGCCATTGGCAATGCCCTGATTAAAGTTGTAATAGCCAACCAGACCTGTTTCAGTTCCGGTTAAGGCGGTATCGATATTATTCGCTATTTCCATAGCTGTTCTTGCATCATCCCAAAATCTGACATCATCTATTTTCCCAGCAAAATAATTATCTATAAATCCAAATTGGTAAGGACCGGTAATGTTTACTGCTGTGGGTGCAGGAGAATTAAAAGCCTCTTGGCCGTTGATGTAGACCGTAAACAACAAACCATCTTTTACCAAAGCAATATGGGTCCAAACGTTTTGCAAAACCCTTGGCTCCAAGTCAAGAGCATTAAATCTTGTTAAATCTGAATCGGCATAAGCGTCTATATGAATTTGACCATCAATAATATAAAAGGATGGATTTCTGGTGCCTGCTTGCTGTCTTCCAAATATAGCGTGATAAGCTCCGTCGTAATTAGAATTATCAGGTAGTATCCATGCTTCAATGGTAAAGTGGGTCGCGCCATCTTGAAGGCTGTTCCCTGATAAGTTTACATAATCGTTTATACCATCAAAATAAAGGGAGTTGTTGGTTGCGGCCGTAATGGCAATAGTTTCCGACACGGATCCCGAGGTCAATGAAATATTCCCTGAAAGTCTTCCACCCTGGCTCGCTGCTACTCGCAGATAAACCGTGGTATTTGCAATCTCATTTGAAACTGCTGACAATGATATACTCTGCGCAAAACCTGAATTTGCATTCAAAGAAACTTCAAAACCTGAGGGTGCAGTAATTGCCATGTCTTGATAGGCCTCGGTTGCCGAAACAACAAAACTTACGGCAGCGGATGCTTCCCCTCCACAATAGATAATTTCACTAAGAATGGATGTAGAAGTAGTAATACTCGTTTTAGAAGTAAAAGTAAAACCACTTGCAGTGGCCGTGCCACCTGCCGTTGTAACAGCAATAGCTCCAGTTGCCCCATATTGGACTATAGCGGTTATTTGGGTAGCGGAATCTACGGTATAGGATGCAGCGTTCACACCCCCAAAGGTAACCTGAGTAGCTCCATCAAAATTAGTTCCTGTGATGACTACAGTGTCTTCTTCTCCAGCTATTGTAGGTGTGAACGAAACTATAGTTGGATCTGGTAATGCTGTTAGTTCTTCAATTTCCAAAGCGGTCAAAGCACGGTCGAGAATCACCATATCATCAATACAGCCAGTAAAATACTCCCAATCGGTTGGAATAACGACATTATTAACCTCATTATAATTAGTGGTCCTAGCATACCCCAATTGATTATATATCATATTTAAATGATCTACAACTGCCCCAGAAGTAGTCGCCTCTAAATTACCGTCTAAATAAATAGATACTGTATTAGTGTCCGCTACTAAATCTACTTGGTGCCAATTACCGTCATTTACCGGATTAGCGGAAATAGCCTGAATTGAGTTATCTGCGGATGTCCAAAGTGTTCCTTTCAATCTTCCATCTCTAGTAATAAGAATTATAGGAATATACGTTGGGGATTGCGTGCCAACTGGATTATTTTGATATCCAAGTATACTTCCAGATTCTGTAGTTTTAAAACGTAACGAAATGGTAAAAACCGATAAACTTCTGATTAAATTATTAGGTAGTTCAATATAGCCCGGACCATTTTCAAAACAAACAGCCTGCCCTCGGGCGCCCGTTTGATAGGTTACAGTGTTTATTTCTGTTCCGTCATAATTATTATCTGTTTCATCCAATACATTATTTTCAAAATCGAACTGAGCTACCTTATATATAAAACCTGATCGGGCATTATTTCCTGAAGGATTTATTACCGTAATAGCACCAGAAGATCCAGTGCCAATAATTGCTGTAATCTCTGTATCGGAAACAACCGTAAAACTAAGTGCATCGGTTGCTCCGAAAGCTACCACAGTAGTACCAGTGAAACCTGAACCAATGATGGTAATTACATCCCCATTACCTCCAGAATTTGGAGTAAAATTAGTAATGGAAGGAGGTGAAAGCAATGTAACCGTACCTTCTCCACTAAATGTTGATCCGCAATTACCGTTTGCCAATTGTGCCCTAAATAAAGTTCTTGTAGCAATATTTGAATAATTTTGATTCGTGCTGGTGTTGGCTATATCTACCCAAATAATACCGTCATCGGTGGATTGTTGCCATTTCACAATGCTACCAGTATGTCCAGTTAAAGTCAAGTTACCACTGTTGGAAGACGAACTGTGGGTAGCCGAACTGACTTGCCCCCCGATGGGTGCTGTTCCAGTTACGACTGTAATGCTTTTGGAAGCTGATGCTACTGGTGTGCCGCAACCTGCAATTTCAACAAAAACTCTATAGTAGAAAGTTCCGATATTTGGCACGGCTTCCGTTAATGTAGTATTGGTATTTATAATATCAGTCCAAGTACTATTATCTGAAGATCTTTGCCACTTTTGTACTGTACCTTCTTGCCCAGATACGTATAATTCTACATTGGCCCCAGCACAAATGGTGGTATTCTCAGCAAAAACATTGCCCGATTCAGCAATACTTACGAATACAGGCGTACTTGAAGTTGCCAAATTATTACATACTGAAGGCGAAGTAGAATTTACCACTGCTCTATAGTAAGTAGTTACTAAATTATTGGCTATGTTTAGCGTAGTAGTCGTATTTGCTATGGTTGTTCCTGGGGTTATGAAATTGTTGGTAGAACTTTCCCAGCGTACTACAGAACCTATAAAATTGTTTAGGGTCAAAGTTGTGCTTGTCCCGGAACATACAGTTACATTACCACCAGCTATAGAGCCAGTGGAAGACCCTTGTATAAAAATATTCTTTGAAAATTGAGGCACTGAAGTAACCTGATCGTTTGGCATATCGCCAAATTCTATAATTCCGAATATAATTTGCGTGTCGGCAAAATCATTCCAAAAACCACTACCGCTAAACATATGACCAAAAGATTCGCTACCGGCCCAGTTGTTAGGTTCACCACTAGCCCAATTTTGATATACGCCGGAAATACCATTTCCGTTGCCATTATCAGTTGTGAGCTGAGTACCCTTTTCTGGACCCGTAACCCAATAAAATTTTCCCTCAGAAGCGCTATTATTGGCGTAAAGCGGAAATCCCAGAGCAGCGTTAATTTGCGAAAAATCATCTGAATTACCAATCCAAGAATTTTGGCCTACCAATCTTGATACGAAAATGTTTTCCGCTGCATTGGTTAAAGTCACCAAATACCCCTCACGGCCATAATATGATAAATTGGCAGCCGTATTTTTTGCAGTCGTCCAGCTAGATTGTGAAGTTGTTAACCTGTAATAATGCCCATTTAAAGGGTTATAATAGGTTTCCCCAGCAGCAAACGAAATCTTTCTAGTTTCCGGCGAACAAACCGAAGCGGTCGTAATTGTTACCGTACGTAATAATGTCTGCCAAGTAGCGGCGGAGGTAGTTCCTAGAAAAACCAATGATCTGGTTTGCGAATTCCAAGCCGTTGGTGTAATGCCCGCTGGTAATGTACCTGTAAACGACAATTGGTCGCTTAAGCTAAAGGCATCAATTATAGAGACCGTAAAATCCGTAATATTTGCACTTGCGCTAATCGTCAAGTCCGAGGCAACCACAGTCGCTGTACTTGAGGTAATTGTGGTAGCTCCCGAAGAGCCACTGACCGTAATTTGAGCTTGTATTTGACACAAACCAAATAGAAATAAAAAAACGATATACGCTTTTAATGATAAATTAGAATTCATAAAAGATTGGTTTTTATTGGTGAACTCAGACAGAAAAAGAAATCTCAACAATTTGATTATCTCTCTGAACATGGCTAAATTATTATTTCTTATAATATTTTTCTTACTTATGTTGTGAGTTAATAATTATTTTAGCATGAAATGAAAGATTTTTGTGGTTTGAATTTGTAAGAATTTACTTAACTATCCAAAAGTTGATATGTAGTCCTAGCGATGAAAGGAAAGAAATCGGGAATATTGGGTGCTATTTTGAAAATGATTGAAGACTTACAAGGAAAAAAGAAATCCATTTATCTTATAACTTGACAAAAAAAATCAACTTATCTTGAATGCTATTTTGAAATGTGATGTAAGCATTATCATAAATGAGAGCACGTAACCACCTCTTAAAAGGGATTTCTAAATAAAGCGTTGCTAATCTTTTAAAGTCTTAAACATTTTTTTAAGGGGAAATATATTCGAAATACCTATCCCTAATTTGAAAGTTTTCATCTATAATAACACTGGTAGGGAGCGAAAATGGGAAATCTTCTCTTGAAGCCAATAAGGGCGGAATTTCGTGAACGGTATTCTTTTTTTTACCGTAGTCTTTATTTTTTTAAGTTTGTCCGTCAAAAGTAATAGTATACTCCTACCAAATGAAAACCCGAGTTTTTATCTCTTTCTTTTTGCCTTTTCCGTCGTTAAAATTAAAAACCGTAGCTACGGCTATGCTTTTTAATTTTGCCTAGGCAAAGAAAAAAATAAATTTGTTAAAATTCTCGGGTTTTCATTAAGTATGAGTATATCTCTTGATTCTGCATTCCTTTTAACGGCGTACTAATCCATATTTGAGATCTTGGTTATCTCGGAATCCTGATAGGCTGCTTCACCCATTTTTTTACTGCAAAGCAGCAATCGGCATAAAAATTTATAAAAACTTTTTTGGGTTTTACACCTAAGGAATCTTCTAACCGCCCAATTGTTATCCAATTTATTTCACTAGGCTGCGCAACTAGGTTTGGCCTTATTTAAACACTCTATTATTTCCAAAAAAACCAGTTTTTCACAAACACCCGCTTCGTTATCAAAAGGAAAGAATTATATTTAAAAAACGAAGCCCGCATACCACTTATGGAAGTACATATCTTGAAACCTAGAAAGGCCATCAACAAAGCCTTTCTAAAAATAAAACCGAACAGGACGGACATCGAAAGTTTTAAGACCCATTTGATACAGTTACTGGACCGCACCAATGAGACCGAATCCGAGGAGTTTCATAAGAACCTTGTGTCAGACTTTTTAAAGAAAACCTATTACGAACCCAAGCATTTTATAAATACAAAGGGTAGAAACGACCTCGTTATCCATAACGGGAACAAGGCAAAAAGCACGGTGGGCGTGATCATTGAAGCAAAAAAACCCACCAATAAAGCGGAAATGCTAAAGGCATTCGCAAAGGGCGATACGCCAGAACAAACACGCGCCAAGATCAATGTAAAGGCATTTCAGGAATTGGTGCTCTATTATTTAAGGGAACGCATCACACATAAAAATCTGGAACTAAAATATGTAGTGGCCACGAACATCAACGAGTGGTTTCTTTTTGACGCCACTATATTTGAAAGGCAATTTGCCCAGAACAAGGTCTTGGTAAAAGCAATTCAAGGATTTTGAAAATGGACGATTGGCGGGAAAAACAACCGATTTTTTCTATAAAGAAATTGTAGAGCCTTTTATAAACGGCCTAAAACAGGAAATTGAATATACCTTTTTTGACATCAGGGACTACGAAAAACCCCTCCGAAACAACGACCCTAATGAAATGACCGATTTGGCAAACCAACCTAAGCATCAAGAAAAGATAAAAGTGCTTTTTAAAGATTTGATAGAATTGCGGAAAACTATGGACGATGTGCTGGATTTACAGGGTACGTATGACAAATGACAAAGTGGTACCTCAACCTTGAGTCCACTCCGAAAAGGGACTCTGGTTTATGGTTGGTACAAATTCAATTCTTTATTATTTTAAAATATTGATTTTTAGCTATTTGAAAAATATCCGAAGCAGAATTTTTTGACTTTTTAACTCTTTTCTTCCTTGACTTGAGTTTTCGGATCAAACTCAACCTTACTAATAATCTGATTCAAATTAAAATCCAACTACAAAAAGAGAATACCTAGAATAAAGTGGTCTGTATTGCTTCTAACAATATGGCAATCATTCATTTCTAGGCATTCCTTTTATCAACATAAAGCACAATCTAGTACTGCGCCAATAGATATTTAATCAAATCCGTTGTGGTGACAATACCAACCAACTCGTCGTTCTCCACTACTGGAAGCGCATGAAACTCTTTCTTGGTCAAAAGTTCGGCCACTTCCTGTATGGTCGTGCTGGGAGAAACGGAAATAACGTTCTTTGCCATTACTTGCTCTATGGTAAATAGATTGTAGACCGTAGTGTCCACATCGTATTCATCGTCGCCAATGGCATCGGCAAAACTAATGCGCATTAAATCGGTATAACTGAGCATACCCAATATTTTCTTTCCTGCCGTTACGGGTACATGGCGAATTTTATGTTTTTTGAATAGTTCTTCCGCAGCGTCCAAATTATCCTTAGTGCTTAAGGTAAGAACGTTTTTTGTCATAATCTCGGTAACTGGAACTTGTTTTTTCATCTTGGTACATTTTAAATTAATACCCTAAAATTACGATTATACCCCTACTATAACTATGATAAATATCACTGTTACTTTTACAAGTTCAAAAATCAAACACAACCAAGATTCTCACTACTTGACAACCTTAGGACATCGCTTTAAAATTATAATCCGGTAACTTCCGAGAAACATCCAAGCCCAAACAACCGACCTAAGACCAAGTCAACTCCCCTCTCTCCGCCAAAGGCGGATTCATTCCCCTCTTAAAACAAGAGGGGAGCTTTTTACCGTGTGCCTAATTTTCACGCTATGGCAAAAGGCAAAAGCTCCTCCCTTGAGACCAAGGGAGGTGTCCACCCATGGCGGACGGAGGGTTTGACCACGTACTGCTTTGCCGCAACGCCTTTCTCAAATACAAATACAAAAATCAAACTCAAACACAACCAGATTCTCACTACTTGACAACCTTAGGACATCGCTTTAAAAATATAATCCGGTAACTTCCAAGAAACATCCAAGCCCGAACAACCGACCTCAGACCAAGTCAACTCCCCTCCCTCCGCCAAAGGCGGATTCATTCCCCTTTTAAAACAAGAGGGGAGCTTTTTACTGTGTGCCTAATTTTCAACTACCTATATATGAGCTATATACGTCTTTGTTAAGCAACGTTTTTATTTCCGTAATGTTTGATTTCGTTTAGTTCTTTTTGTTTACTTTCTTTTTCCTCTTCGATATCATAATCATCTTGAATTCCAAGCCAAAACTTTGCGGAATTCCCGAAATACTTACTCAATCGTAAAGCTGTATCTGCTGTAATTCTCCGTTTCCCTTTTATAATTTCCGAAATTCGAGTTTGTGGGATTTTTAAGTCTTTTGAAAGTCGATATGCTGTAATTTTAAGAGGCTCAAGAAATTCAAAATTCAAAATTTCTCCTGGATGTACATTTGCTAACTTTTCCATTTTTATTGTTTTTAATGATAATCTATTATTTCCACTTCGCTCGCGTTTCCGCTTTCCCAAATGAACATAATTCGCCATTGTTTGTTTATCCGAATACTATAAAATTCTTTTAATTTCCCAGTTAGTTTTTCAAGTCGGTTAGAAGGTGGTATTCTCAAATCAGATATATCCTGTGAGTTATTCAACATTCTTAATTTCCTACGTCCAAAGTTCTGTATTTCAATCGGCATTTTTTTAACTCGTATTCCATTCCAGATTTGTTCGGTTTGTTTCGAGCCAAAAGAAATAATCATAGTTTTGTTTTGCGTTACTAACGCTAAAGGTAGGTAAAATTTTTAATGTTTGCAGAATTTTTTTTAAAATGTTGCCTAACTTATATATAAGGGTTGTTAGCGCTACATAGACTCATCCTAAAAACGCTATATTCGAGTGGGTATGCACAAAAAACTTATAGCTTATACGTATTTCTAGCACCGAGAAAAATCGCAATACCAGACCTAGTGCCGCAGCTATTAAAAAATAGGCCAGTGCCCTGCTTATATGTGGTTTTAAGGACATCGTTTCAAAAAGGTAAAAATAGGCAAATCCATTTTGGTAGTGGTATACGGAGTATCCGAGAAAAGGCATATTCATGAACCTAAAACCTGATAAAAATCATGTTTTAGGTACTAAAAAAGACGCACTTTTGCTGGCTAAATACATGATTTTTAGGTTGTTTAGGTTTTTTTAAATACCAAAACCCTTCAAAAAATAAATAAAATAGTTGTATGACATACGCACATTCTTTTCACATTCCCGTAATGGGCATAGGCTTTACCATAGACTCTCCGTTGAAAGTCGCGCATTTTGGGGTAGATTCAGTTATCTCTTTGGTAGATGATATTTTACTGGAAAAACTTCGCAAAATGTATTGCGGGAAGTTCAATCTCCCTTACAGGGAAATAAAGGACAACATGGAGGATTTTAGGGCAAAAAGGATCACCTCCTATTTAGATATAATCAACGTGCTTGCCCAAACAAAATTCGAGGAATTTAAACATTACACTACAGAAACCGCCAACGATATTAAAGCGTATTTTAATATGCTGCCTGCCACTTCTACTTTTAAACAGGAATTCTACCAACGCACCAAGGATACTTTTAATGTAGAAGAAATTGGAAATTGGGTAAAGGACCACATGCCCATGGGCAGTATAGACGTGAATATAATGACCAAGGTGGACAAGGATAATTACGTAAAAAAGGAGAAGCTACCTTCCGAATACAACGATGCCCATGCAGCACTTAGAGGTTTTGCAAATAGCGGCCTGGAGTCCTCCGTAGTACTTTCCGCAGGAATGAATCCGCGTCTCTACGCCTATCTGGAACAATTTGAGGATTTTTATCCCGATGCCAAGGGCTACATAAAAAAGAAAATCGTTCTTAAAGTAAGCGATTACCGTTCCGCGTTGATACAGGGTAAGTTTTTGGCTAAAAAAGGCATCTGGGTGTCGGAATACCGGATAGAATCCGGCCTAAATTGTGGTGGCCATGCCTTCGCAACGGACGGCTATCTCATGGGGCCTATTTTAGAGCAATTCAAGGAAAACCGTGAGGAGCTCATCCAATCGGTCTTTGAACTGTTGTCGGCTGCCCTCAAAAATAAAGAGCGTGCCGTGCCTGCAACTCCCCTTCCCTTAAAACTTAGTGCGCAAGGTGGTGTGGGAACTGCGGAGGAGCACGATTTCCTTATAAATAAATATGGAGTAGATTCCGTAGGTTGGGGTTCTGCCTTTCTCTTGGTTCCAGAAGCTACCACGGTAGACAAGGCCACTTTGGATCAACTGGTACAAGCGCAAGAAGACGATCTCTACCTTAGCAATACTTCGCCGTTGGGCATTCCCTTTCATACCCTTAAGGGCAATACCAAGGATTTAGAAAAGGAAAAACGCATTGCCGACGGCAAGCCTGGTAGTCCCTGCCCCAAGAAATTTGTGGCCTTGAACAAGGATTTTAAGGAAAAAGGACTGTGTACCGCATCGAGACAATATCAGGTGGCAAAATTAAAAGAACTGGAAGCGCAGGAGCTATCCAAATCGGAGTTTGAGTACCAGTACCAAAAGATTACCGAGAAATCCTGTACCTGCGTAGGCTTGGGAACGGCGGCGCTATTGGCTTATAATTTGGACACCAAAGTGGAAGGCGAAGGCGTTTCTATTTGTCCCGGACCCAATATGGCCTACTTTTCCAAAATCACATCCTTGGCAACTATGATCGATCATGTGTACGGCAGAACCAATGTCATCAGCCGCACGGATCGCCCCAATATGTTCGTTAAGGAGCTGCACATCTATTTGGAGTATTACAAGGAGCAAATTGCCGAGTATCATAGAACTCCTTCAGAAAAGCTACGAAAACAACTCATGAACTTTGGCACAAACCTATTAGATGGTATTGCCTATTATGAGCAGATCTTTGTATCGCACCAAGAAAAAGCAGAACCTTCTCCCACTTGTATTTCGGTACAATTATACGGTTCGCGCATAATCTTAAATTCGCTTATGCAATTGCTCGAGGTGGTTGAGGAAGAAGTTGTTTCTTAAACTTTTAAACTTGAGTTTACTCAATAAAACAAGGAAAAGAGGAAATGCGCCAAAAAGTTAAAAGTTTTAACCGAATCGATTTTACAACTCACTGTAAGGCACTATTCTAAATATTAAGTGAAATTTAAATTTTGCGACCTACAAAACAAAGTTCCTTTTCCGAGTGGACTCAAACTTAAATATGAGCTTACTCGTAAATGCAAGTTAAAAAACAAACCTACCGGTGCGGCGGGGAGTAGAATAGATCATAACTAATTGAAAATCAATACATAAAATAAAAATATTGTAGCTATTGTAACCATTCGCCCCTGGCCAAAAATCCTCTTGTTTTACCCTAGCCCTAAAGGGAACCAAGACGATTTCTGGGCTCTCACCCTTTAGTCCCGATACCTATCTGGAGGGAAAAGAGGACAGAAATTGCCGGACTTTTTTAACGGGTGAAGAAGTTACTAAAAAGTAACCTATCGAAATACAGTCGAAGTCCGCTTTTATTCGGATGGATTCTCTCCCAAAGGTTTGGGAGCGCCAGAACTGACAGGATAAAATGGAACCAATAGACTGAATTTGCTATTTTTAAGCTTGAATTTGATTAGCTCTTTAGCCATTCAACTTAAATACTATTCCTCAATATAGGTAATTATTCTGTCTTCAAATTCGTAGCACGATTTATTGGTAATCGATGGTGAGTTCATCAGCATCAATGGCATATTTATGAATTGATGGTTTGACTTAGGTACTTAATCAATACCAATAAAAGTAGTAAATTAGGGGAAACAAATGACATAAAGATGGAGCAAAGATACAAGAGCATGTCCCTTATGGATTTTCAGAGGAAATTCCCGGACACCGATAACTGCCTTGCGGACTTGGCGGGCCGCAAGTGGGCGGACGGCTACAAATGTCCCAAATGCGGCCATTGCAAGAGTTGTGCGGGATCCTCCCCGTACTCCAGGCA
>Ga0208768_1001542_pt1 | contig 11852 bp, 18 predicted proteins | sample AntAceMetag02UK1_FD_184760 | JGI IMG/M metagenome (GOLD analysis project Ga0208768, IMG submission 184760) | Saline lake microbial communities from Ace Lake, Antarctica - Antarctic Ace Lake Metagenome 02UK1 (SPAdes) (version 2) | ecosystem: Environmental > Aquatic > Non-marine Saline and...
CGAAACCAATTCTCAATGCTACCGATCCCGGTGCTCCTTCAGCCAACACGACTGCGACTGATCCAATTATTGCTAACGGATACGCAACTGCGATGGTCTGTCTTGCGATTGATTTACCCAGTAGTCTGACGGTCAAGTCAGTCGCTATCACTACCAATGGGAAAGTGAATGCCGCCCACGTCAGTTTGAATCCAAGTATCTCTACTGGAATTGCCACCAACGCATTTGAAACTGTGATCACTATCACGTGCAGTGCCACCAATTTCATCAGCATTGATTTGTCTATGTCTTTGAACATTAAATCTCCTATAGGTTTTTATTAATGTCAGTAATTGTAACAGTTCTGGATGGAAAGGTCTATACAACCTTTGGTTTATTTGTCCCATTCTTCCCATGGGAACACTATCCATGCGGGCATTTCGTCCTTGTTGATCTCGTAGCCATGGTAGTCCACTTTGACCTCACTTGGCTTGTTGTGGATCAAGGACGCGAACTTGATACGTTGTTCGTGTTTGCCGAAGTTCTCCAGGATGTATTTGAATGTCGCTCCGGAGTCGTTGATGTCGTCTATGATCAGTATCTTCTTCTGGTATGCGAATGCTTTCTCTAGCGTCTGTAGGTTTGGCTTGGCTGTGTGATCCCTCAGTCTAACGTCAAGTGCTTCATGTGGTACTTTCAATCTGTGTGATAGGTAGACCCCTGGTATGCAACCACCCCTGTTGATCCCTAGTATGACGTTGGGCATCCAGTTGGAATGCACCATCCGGTCTTCTATCTGCATCAGTGCGTTACGCATCTGTCCTGTTGTGAAATAATTCTTGTTTACGTCAGCCATTATATCAGCCCAAAGTGTGAGATGTAGAATCTAAATGCTCCTGAAACCAACATGGCCAGCAGTATGGTGTTTAATATTATTAATGCTCGATCATGCCATTTGAATCCAACCCATAGCCAACCCGCCGTTCCAAATATGGAACAGGTTATGTCATATATCTTAGGTATCTCTTCCACAGATCTGAATAGCACTGCCACGCAGACGAATGCTACAGAAACCCATTTGACGTACCAAGTTGAATCATGCACGGGTGTGACCTTACGCACTGCACTCAGAGTTTCCTCGAGTGTCCCTATCTTTTCCTCTATCTCGTCTATTCTATTTGGTGTAACGCTCATATACCCTATTGATCACGTTGTGTGTTGTTACGAAACTGGCACACTTGGCCATGTCCTTCAATCTTCTTGCACCGATGTACGTGCAGGCACTCCTCACTCCGCCCACGATATCTTCCAGTGTGTTGTTCACGGCTCCTCTGTAAGGTAATGATATCAGTCTGCCCTCGTTGCCTCTGTATCCATCTTTCCTCTTGCCGTGTACTTCACGAGCCCTGTCCGAACTCATGCCGTAAAATTCTATTCTGTCATCAACCACTGGTTGTTCTGATTCATCGTGTCCGGCCAACATACCACCAATCATCACCATGTGTGCCCCGCCACCGAATGCTTTCGCTATGTCTCCTGGATACACACAACCACCGTCGGCCATTATGTGTCCACCAACGCCATTCGCCGCATCTGCACATTCCACTATTGCCGAGAACTGTGGTACGCCAACGCCGGTCATTGTTCTTGTTGTACACACTGATCCTGGGCCTATGCCCACTTTGACCACGTCAGCGCCATTTATGATCAATTCTTCTGTCATCTCGGGTGTCACTACGTTACCTGCTATGATGACCTTGTCTGGATATTGGTCTCTGACTTTCTTGATGAAGTCTACCATGTTTTGGTGGTATGCGTTTGCGACATCAACTGTGATCATCTTGATGTCCGGAAACATCTCTAACACTGTTTGCATTGTGTCCCAATCTGGAGCATCTGGATCAAACAGAACATTGGTTCCTGTGCATACTGACACTGATTGCATTCTTAGTCCTGTGCCCGCGGCCGCCTTCCACTGTTCTGGCGTGGTTGACTTTGTTATCACGGTCATCATTTTATGATCTTGCATGGCCCTTGCCATGGAGAATGTTCCAACACCATCCATGTTACTTGCGAATATTGGAAGGAAGTCCATCACCTTGGGTGAATTACGGAAACTGAACTTACGGGTCATCTCCACATCTTTCCTCGATGATAGTGTGGAACGTTTGGGTTGCAGTAGCACGTCTTCGAAGTTTAGTTTTGGATCTGTGTTAATTCTCATGGCTTTCCTTTTCCTTTGAAACACATAGTTGCTTCACGTTGTTGTAATGTTCCCATGCATCTTTCAATGCAGGATACTTGTCCCTCAAATCGTTGTCGTAGTCAAAGTTCAACTGTCCTAGGTCGCCTATGTCGTAACTCACTGATCCAGGACCCACCTGTGTGAGTACATCTCCACCCCATATGACATCCTTGTAATCAGAGGTATACACTTGTTCTGTTTGTTTCTTCTTTTTAGCCATACTATCTGGGAGCGAACTCCTGTTGTAGTTTGATGTTGTCAAAAAACTCTTGTTTGGTGCCCTTGTCTTCTTTGAATGCACCTTTCAGCACAGTGGTCTGTGTCAGACTGCTGTGTGCCATGATTCCCCTGTTCTCACAACAGCCATGTGTTGCTTGGAGATACACGCCAACGTCATTACTGCCAGTTGCTTTCATGATCTCTCTTGCTATGTTGTTGCATAATTCTTCTTGCAGTGTACCTCGTCTCGCACACCATTGGGCGATCCTTGTGTATTTGCTCAGACCAATCAGTTTTTCCGCCGCGAGTATTCCGATGTATGCGACACCGCTCACTGGTTGGTGGTGATGTGAACAAACACTTTTAAGTTCTGAACGCACTGTCAGTATGCCTGTGTATGCTTCTGACATCTCTTGTGGGAACGCAGTTGCGTTGGGCATTGGATTATAACGTCCAGCCATCAATTCATTGATGTACATCTTGGCAAGTCTCCTGCCGGTGTTAGTACTGTTGGGATCATTCTCCCTGTCGATCAGTAGACTGTCAAGCACAGATTCAAACTTGGGTGTAAGCTCTTCGATGAGTTTTTGCTTGTCGCCCTCTTCTAGGTACTTGCTGACATTGTCACCTGCCCAGAAACGACCATTTTCCGCTTTAATTTTATTTCTTATTGTCTTTGATACGGGCTCGTCCGGCATCCAACTGTCTTTTAAAATGTCCTCGTCCATCATAGTACTCCTATTATATTTGTATTATTGAATTTAGTCAACTAAAAAAAATTACCGTTGCATTTTTTCTCATTGAGACAAATTTCTTTGATCAACATCGTTATCTTGTCGCCCTTTTCAAATTCAGGATTTATTCCAAAACATTTAAATTTCTTAGCAAAACTTTTCATAATAAGATAGTTTGTGAATTTATTACCACTGTAATCTGGATGTTCATTCACTCCTTTTTTCCTGTGGTCTACGTAGGATGATAACATCCAACCAATGATTGTTTCGCTGTGCAGATTTGTACCCAATGTCTTTATTAAAAAATATGGTAATTGGCAACTTAACCAATAGCTCTTGGACCAGTCTTTAATTAGACTCCATGTGTCGAGCGTCATTTTAGATTCCAAAAAATTTTCTTGTGACAGGCTAGATGCATTCTGGTTGAAAAATATAAAGTCTATTTTATGGTCAATTTTTACGAGTATCTTGTGTAATCTTATGATATCTAATTCCTTCCAACCTATTTCAATGTTGTTGACTGTGGGTATAGTAGAGGTGCCTGCCCCTATGTTTGTCACGGAGTAACCGGCCTGTATACATCCATTCACGATACGCTCGCCTCTTTGGTTCCCACAACCTATCAATAAAGCATTTTTCATGTTAATTCCGGATAAAGTTTACGCCAGTCAGATCCTTGTAATATGTCAATGTCGTCGAAGTATTTCATATATTCATTACTACTACCCTCGTTATCTAATTCCAGCAAACAGTTCTTTAGATTGCCGGCAATGTTTAAATTATGTTTGTACTTTTCAAAAGTATTATTTAGATTTTTTCGCACTAAGCTCTTAATTTCATTAGATAAGTTACGGCAACGTAGGTGGTATTGTCCCATTCCGCAAGGATTAATTGTGTGATCAACACTGCCAATTTCTTCCATGAAGTAATCAATAATTTCAGGCAGTTGCTGGGCTGTCAACACAAAGAACACAGTGTTGGCTCGAATGTCAACGTTCGGCTGACTTTGTAAAAATTTAATGTTTGAAAGTGTTTTGTTCCAATTAGCACCTCGTCTGATGTATTCAAATTTTTCTCCCGTTCCATCTATACTACATGTGAATAAGACATTTGGAAATTTAAGTATTTCTTGCACTATTTTGTTGTCTTGATCCCACTGCATGTTTGTATTAACTCTAATGATTAGATCAGGCCTTTTTTTGATCTGCTTTAATAATTTTAGATTATATTTGATTAATGTGGGCTCGCCTCCGCTTAGGTAAATTTCTTTCAATCCACCTTGATTAGCAGTAACAAAATCGATAATCCGGTTAGCAACTTTGGTCGGGGTATGATTCACTGGCTTGTTTTGTTCCCGGGCAATACTACTACTTTGCCCCGCCCAACAAGTCACACATTTTAGGTCACATATACTACTCCAGTGTAAATCTAATGCCGAGAGTTCAAATTTTGAAACGTCTGTGTAATTTACACTGCTGTGTACACCCAGACCGTTGTAATGGTTTCTTATGCCGGTAAAATTACCAGCACTGGAAATGTTCTCCCTCTTTAAACAACTCCTACAGTTATTCGTAATGTTGTCTTCGAGTATTTCTTGTCTTAATGATTTAAATGCCTTGTTGGATAATATTTCAGCGATATCATGCTCCTGTAATTGCCCCATAGTACTTCCGTGTGTACACGTTTTGACTGTTCCGTCCATTCCTACATACAATAGGTTCCACGGAGCAGTGCAGAAATGTTTGTGTTTTTTAAAAAGTTGATATTTTTTTTTTGGATCCATCACGTATTTTTAAGTAACCATGTATAGAATGGTGTGCCAAATTCTATTATCCACTTGCCATTGAACCCTAGGTCTCTCCATCCTTTTTGTTTGTCAGGCCAAAACTTTCCTGCTTTGATCTGTTGTTCGTGCCATTGTCTTGGATACTCCGGGTAACAATAAACATGGTCTAAAAACTTATTTAAATTAATGCCATCTGCTTCTAATTTTTTTATAGAGAGTATTTGTTGACCTCTGTTAGAATGGTTGCCTCGGATTATGATCAATTTGTAATTCTGTTTTTCTTCGAGATCTAAATTAAAACTTATTGTTTTACTTGTTACGATTTCCGTTGCTTTGACCTGTGTCTTATCGTTTAGTAATATTTCAACTGTTGGATATACATTATTTGTTGTTGATGCACCAAGAGTAATGGCGAAATTTATTGTTTCCATTACTGTATTTCTTTCTTGTGTGTCTTGTTATACCATTGTACAGCAGTTGATACCACGTTGTCAATTGAACTCTGTGTGGGCACCCAATCTAATATTTCTTTTGCCTTGGTTGTGTCAGCAACGAGGTAAGCAGGATCTCCTGGTCTGTTGTCGTGCATCTCTATATTCATTGAGCCTGCATATTTCTGTACGGTATCAACAAGTTGTCGGTTGGAAGCAGGCTCACCTGATCCCAGGTTGAAAACTTCTGCCACTGTGTTCTGCGAGGCGTAGTTCAACGACTTGAGGTGTGCGTCTGCTAGGTCCATCACGTGTACGTAATCCCTCACACACGTTCCATCGTCTGTGGGGTACTTGTCTCCGAATATCTTGAATGTGTTGCCTTGCTTGGCGGCCGCTATGGCCAACGGTATGATGTGTGTTTCATTTTCCCTCAGTTCTCCCACGTCACCCTCTGGGTCTGCACCCGCGGCGTTGAAGTATCTCAGTCCCACACTGGAAAGTCCATATGCTGTCTTGTAATCCCGACACACCTGTTCGATCATCAACTTGCTGGCACCATAAGAACTGATGGGATTTGGCACATCGGTCTCCATGCACAGTTGCATTCCTGGATCTCCGTATGTGGCCGCACTCGATGAGTACACGAATGTTTTCACTCCACACTCGATCAGTTTGTCCAACAATGCTATTGTCGTTATCAGGTTGTTCTTGTAGTACAGTGATGGGTTGGCAACACTCTCAGGCACACTTGTACTGCCCGCGAAATGTATGCAACTGGTTATGCCGTATCTGTTGACGATCTCATCTAGCCTGTCCATCTCCTGTGGGAGATTCAAGTTGTAGTTCGGACCGAACGAAACTAATCCTTCTCTGAAGTGCCTGTCCACAGTTACAGGAACGTAGCCGTTCTTGACCAACATTTTGCAAGTGTGTGAACCCACGTAGCCCGCACCCCCCGTTACGAGGACTGCCTTGCTGGATCCCTTAATATTTTGCTTCGGAAACTGGTGTCCTGTAGTATCTTCCATCTCTTCTCCATTGTTCTCCCTTGCCTGTCATGATGTCTATCATCCTGTCTATGGTACCGTTGGTCCAGTCAGATAATTTACCTATGCTAGGGGATGGTTTGCTTAATAATACTTCTAGCTTGTCTATTGCGTCCTGTTGCGACCATGGCACATACATCCTCGTGTGGTCATTCGCGAATGTCTCTGGGAATGATCTGTATGCCGGAAACAGTGTGTTGCAACCCATCGCATCTGCTTCACTGACTGTGTTTGAAACCCAATCCTGTAAAGCACAGTTGAACATCACCCTTGAGTCCGCAAGTATCTCGTAGTACTCATTCTTCTTCAAGTTCTCATGTATTGTTAAGATGCCTTCTTTTTCAAGATGCTTCGCTTCATCAACGTAGAATTGATTGTTTGATCTCAAAGGCCCACCTTGGCATATGGCGAATTCCACCTCCGGGTGCGTCTCTTTGAATTTCGTTGCCAAGTCCATGTAGAACTGTGGTTGTTTCTCTTGATCCCATCTGGCACCAAACACCACTCTCTGTTTTCTTTCAATGAACGGCTTCCTGTCTGGCACTCTGCCTTGCACTTCTGCCTTGCCAAAACTCAATCCTGATATGTTGTAGATGGGTGCTGACCAGTTTGCTATCCTCATGTGTGCCACCATCTCTTCGTTGGTTGCCAGTATGTGTACGTTTGGTATCTCGTTGCACATCTGTTCATACATGCTCATCCACTTGCTCATGCCCCAAACGTGTACGAAGTCATCTGGATCTATGGACTGCGCCAAACATCTAAGATAAATTTTTGGTCTGTGGCTCTCTTCCACTTGATTAAGGATGTAAGGCAATGATTCCATGCCTGGTTGGAACATATCCTCGAAGAATATCACGTCGTCTTTTGTGACTTTGCCATCACGCATCATCTGTACAAGATTCATCAACTGGCTCATACCAAAGTATGATCTACCGTGTGCGTCTAACACCTGTCCAACACTGATTGCTTTTGTGTCATCTATGGTTGTGCCTGGCACGACTACATAGTCAATGCCTCTCTTTTTAAATGCTCGTTCTGCCCAGTCTGTTAGTTGGAAAGTATATCTTTCTTCGTAACTTTCGAGGCCCATGTAGACCAACTTTCTCATTTATTACTCCTTTTTATTAATTCTTTATAAAGATAACCTTCGTAGGGCTCTAGCCCCATGTAAAATATTTTCATTTAATTCCCTTCCTCGTTAAAGTCATCATATAAAGTATATTGTGCAGTTAGTTCGTCACTTGCTTTAATTGGTTTAATTGTTATTAAATATTTTACTGGAAGTTGATGCCAAAATCCTGCAACATTTTTACAGTTTGGATTATCTGAATGATTATAAAATGCTCCTAAGGCAGTTCTAATGCTACCATGAGGGAAGTTTTTATTTAGAACGTGTACAATACCTAACACTACATCTGCATCAAACTGGCGTGTAGCAAATAAACCTAACCCTTGTAGAGCTGATTCTTTAATAGTTAATCCATCCGGTAGTGGTTTATACATTGTTGACTATTTGCTCCTTGTAATTCTTCTCTTTCAAATATTCTAACATTGTATCAGCGTCACTTACTTTAAAAGGATCATTGTCATCGCTGGCATTGTTCTTGCCATCTTCAACGAATGTTTTCACAACTTCGCCGTTGTCCACCAACATGGAGTATCTCCATGATCTCATTCCGAACCCCTGTCCGGGTTTGTTGACCAACATTCCCATGCCTTGCGTGAATACACCCTCACCGTCACCAATTGGTTTGACTTTCTTGATCTCTTGGTTGTTGAACCAAGCATTCATAACAAACGCATCGTTCACTGATAGGCAATAGATCTCATCCACGCCCTGTGCTTTGATATCGTCATACAGTTCCTCGTATGCCGGAACCTGTTGTGAACTACAAGTGGGAGTGAACGCTCCAGGCAGTGCGAACACCACCACTCTCTTGTTGTCAAAAATTTCTACTGTGTCTACCTCTTTCCATTCACCACCTATGAACGCACAACCGCCTACCGCGTCGTTGTCACCCGTCCTGGTCTTGAAATTGGTGTATGGTACTCTCATCTTATCTTCTCTCCTTGATCAGTTTTATTTGGCCCGTGTTTGTGTGTTTTATCCTGTGTTCATTCTGCAGTGCAAGATGCAGGAAAGATTCGTACTTGTCTTCCTTGACCAACAGGGTGACACATTCATCATCTTGGTCGTCGTAGTCTGTGTGGGACCAGATGAAATCCTTGCCGTACTTCATGCCGAGATTGCCTGCCGTGGCACAGATGTTGGCTATCGCGTCCACTGTTGTGTATGAAGCATTGAGCCCACCACCCTCCACGGGCAGATGTCCCATTCTAGATGTGGCCCTCTTCTCTTTTATGTTGATCTCTTTCATGTTATATTATTTGCTTTGGTACTGGTTGTTTCGTGTATACTGCGTGTGACCCGTTCTCCCCATCTTCGGAAACATCTATCTCAATGTTCCTGCCTGGGTATTTCTTTGCTATCTGTACATACAGGTCATCACTCATCATCTCACAGCTCTTGTAATCATTCTGTAGGGTGCCTTGATTGTATAGATTCAATATCCATCTCTTGAACTGTATGAATTCTATGTCCCTGTCATCATGGAACACTTCTATCGCTATCTTGAAATGGAACATGTGTCTGTGCGGATGTCCCAGGAATGACACATCATACTCGTCACCTGTTGCTAATTTTGGATCTGTTAACGCCGCTGGGTATTTGTGCATGCCTTCCTTTTGGAATGTCACCCAAACCATCTTACTTGCGTTGTCAATTTTTATTGCTTCACTCATTTTTTCGCCTTCCTTTTTAGTTTTGATTCTAATCGTTTTACTTTTGCTTCTAGTTCTTCTACCCGTTTCACGTAGTAGTCTGTGCCATGTAATCCCATCTTCTCAAATTTTTTATTCGTTTCTTTCCATAAATTAAAACTTGCTACACCCTCTTTATATTCTATACTATCTTCTATTTCAGACAACTTCTTTGGCATCTTTCTCCTCCATTGGTTCATCTTTCTTGTATTCATCCCAACTGGTGAAACCAGCGGTCTGTTTGAAGTGATTCATGCTCATAGTCCAAACACCCGGATTGGTTGCTTTGAAATCTGTGTCATCGACTTTGATGCATAGGTTGTCATCACCCTCAGAATTTGGGAATATCACAGAACAGAAAGGTATGAATTTCTCGTGTGTCCATACGGAACTGAAATTCTTCTTAACTTCTTCGTGTATGGAGTGTGGATAGTCTATGGTCACCCAATAGCCCTTGTCCAATAGTCTTTTCATCTGTGTCAGTTGCGTTGTAATATTTGGCATGAACATCCTGTTTGCTCCAAAGTACACTGCCTCTGCTTCTGATTGTTCAGCTAAATCAATTATCTGATCAAACACTAGATCATTCCTTGCAAGGAATAAGGTCTGTTTACCATAAGCAGGTGTGTGTTCTATTTCTAAACCTGAAAATACAGCTACACTCTCGCTTTTGCCTGTTTTGTAATCTCTGTCCATGTTACTATTATACTACTGAAATATTATTTTGTCAAACCAAGTTTTACTTTTGCATTTATAATTGCATCTTTGATTGCAAGTTTGGTTTTCTTCAATGTCATTAGCACAGTCTTACTCTCAGAACTCCTATCTTTTTTCCTGTCTTTGGTAAGTTGATCTACCTTCCTATTTAGGTAATCGTGGTGCATTTGTAGTTTTTTTATCTTCTTGTCTCTTATTTTTACCATGTTATCCTCCTAGTTGTGTTAATTCTGGTAATACGTCAAACAGTCGTTGTCCTCTCAACCTGTCCAGTATTTCCATCCTCTTTAAAAACTCGTCCACGTGTTGTACGTTGTCCATGTTTCTAACCAAGAATTCCTTTGTTTGTATCAAACTCTGTTTCAGTTCCCCGTAAAGTATGTTGTTGTATTTTTCCTCATTAAGGAATGGTCTATTTAGGAAATTATCAATGTCGCTGACACACTTCTCCTTCATGAACCTAGGGGCATATATTGGATCGAGATAACAGGGATCAGTCACTAACTGGAACCATATGCCTCCAAACGCTATTCCGCAGTTCTCTATGTAATCAAATATCTCATTCAATCTTGTCATGTTCAGCCATTGTATGGTTGTGTTGAAAGAGACACCATGCTTGATGTTCTTTAGATTGTTTTCAATAGTTTGCCAGTTAGAAGGAAATCTAATGTAGTTGGCCAATGGACCAATAGCATCAACAGACACGTTGAAACTGACACTTTTAAATTTCTCACTAACTTCAATAAATTGTTTATTAATGTTAGTAGCATTAGTAGTAAAAATTAATTCAACGTCTTTGCTACGACCACTAGCAACAATTTTGTTTATGTAGTCTAAATTACGTTTTATTATTGTAGGTTCACCACCAGTCATGAATACCCTTCTCACATGAGGAAGCCACAGATCTAATAATTCCCAGGTGTCATCGTTAATCTCTATCACTTTTTGTGTGGGAGTATCTATCCAGTCTTCGTTTGGATTGTCTAGTATCTCCCCTGCAATTTGACTGCTCCATTCACTGATACACATCCTGCATTTTAAGTTGCATAGGTTCCCTAGTCGTAGGTCAATGTAAAATGGATGGTCTGCTTTTTTATTCTGTTTGATGTCTTCTACGTGGGCTTTGTATATCTGATTGCTGTGTTGTCTCAGACTGCTGTATCCCCTGTCTTCCTTCTTCCAACAGATAGCACACCCGGTATCACGCACATTGTCCAACATGTTTTTTTGTATGTTTTTTAATTGATCGGAATTCCAGTACTGTTCTTTTGAATTTAGTTTGATGTTGCCTGTGTATGCACAGCAAGGACTCACAATGTCCGGTGTAACAAAGCTGTGTACAAATGGCATGATACAAAAATTGTCTGCCATATATGATTATTCGAACAATGAACTGAAATTGTTCGTACCTTTACCACCTCCTGTGGCCCTGGCCCATCTGTTTCCCCTTATGTCTGCTAGGAAACTTGATGCGTTGTTGATCACTTCCATTGGTTTCTCGCTGGTGAACACTTCTTCAACGAACGTGTTGAAATACAGTATGTTCCTTGGAACGAATATGCTTGGTTCATCTGTCTTGTCTGATGCTTTGGTCTTCCTCCAGTGTCGGACCTGTGGTTTGTATTTCGTTGCTTCTATGTCGTTGAAGTCATTGGCGACCTGTATCGCCCTGATCTGATTCTCGACATTGTGTGCCATCATCAAACAGTAACTGAAACTGTCCCAACTGGTCGCTCCAATCTTACCATTCTTGTTCACATCATTCTCACCGTAGTAACACACATCTCCCATGTTCAGTCTACTACCAATTCCACTCTGGAATGGGAATGGTATCTTGGATCCTTTTAAATTCCTATCATCTGGAGCCTT
>Ga0208768_1001546_pt1 | contig 11825 bp, 14 predicted proteins | sample AntAceMetag02UK1_FD_184760 | JGI IMG/M metagenome (GOLD analysis project Ga0208768, IMG submission 184760) | Saline lake microbial communities from Ace Lake, Antarctica - Antarctic Ace Lake Metagenome 02UK1 (SPAdes) (version 2) | ecosystem: Environmental > Aquatic > Non-marine Saline and...
TATGCTAACAAGTATGTTCAATACACTTTTTCCATCTACTAAGAAGGAAATAAAAACCATGGCAAACTCAACACAATACGTTGTATACACAAGAAACTTCAAATCAAAAGCGAAGCAGATCGGTGTGTTCGCGGAGCCGGCATCTACTTACAAAGTAAACGGTGAAGTACACGGTGGTAAAATCAAGTTCAGAAACCTAGCGGTTAAATCAACTGCAAGAAAAACAGCTACCAACAAGTTGTTATCAAAAGGCTTGGACTTTACAGTAGAAGTACTAGGTGTTGCACCTAAGAACTCTGCTTTGACTATGAAGTCAAACATCATTTCTCTATTGAAGAAATCAGGAAGAAAAGTTATTAATTACAGTGCGTAATTAATATCTAATTCTAAAAGGGGCGGTGCAGAAATGTGTCGCCCTTTTTTTACGACTGTGTTATAAATTAGCTGTTGATGATACTGAACCGTCTTGGTTCAACCATTCCGTCTTGAAGTGTTCCACCGTGTCAGATGAATCTGCTGGTGCGAAAGGTGACGAACTGTCTCCCCAAGCGCCATCGATTGCCGCCTTGAAAGCGGTCTGGTCTGACTCTGAATTGAATTCGTAAGTTACTACTAAGGTCTGGTCTGAATCTGCAAGAACCTCCGTCTTGGTTGGGGATGATGTGCTGTAAACAGATGTGAATCCTATCTTAGTGTTTGCGTCTGATGTAGAGGAGAAAGTCTTCAGTGAGCTGTCTGATCCTCTTAGATTAAAATATCTTTTACTTTTCCATTGTGCGGCCATTTATATTACTCCTTGCGTTGCGTGTATTTATACTCGTTAAATACAACTATGCCCATTACACAGCTACATATTGAAGCGTCAAGTTTCTGTAATGCCCGTTGTCCTGGCTGTCCGCGTAATGCGTATGGATATCCTTTGGAAGGATTTTACAAACAAGCACACCTAAAACCTGAGAAACTAGCAGAAATATTACAAAAATTTCCTGGAGTACAATCTATTTTGTACTGCGGAAACCATGGTGACCCCATGATGAGCCCTTACATCGTGGAACTTTGTCCTGACAACATAGATGTTTCCATAGCCACTAATGGGGGGATAGGAAGGATAGAGGATTATGAACACCTGGCACGTAAGAAAGTCCACATCACATTTGGAATAGATGGGTTGGAAGACACAAATCATCTTTACAGGCAGGGTGTTGTGTGGCACAATCTAATGGCACGTGCGGAGGCCTTCGTATCAGCGGGAGGATCAGCAACCTGGCAGTTCATCAAGTTCAAGCACAACATGGATCAAGTAGCCCAGGCTAAATCTCTGAGCGAGCATTTGGGTTTTCGAGATTTCTTTACCTTAGACGTTGGAAGGAACAACATGCCCGCAATACAATCTGACAAGAGCATCAGTCACTGGATACTGCCTCCAGACAAAGATGCACAACCAACGGACTTCAACGTAGACGAATATCTAAAGATGAGATACAAACCTTTTGACATCGATCCACCAACTTATAATACTCCTAAGTTGATTTGTGAACACCTCGATGGCAGTGTGTATGTCAACAGTGAGGGCGAACTGTTTCCTTGTTGTTACCACGGGTTTGGTCATGTGGACAGACCAAAGGTACATTTGAAAGACTTTGAAAAAATTAGATCGACTTGGAAAACTAAAAAATGTAATCAGGTCTGTGTAGAATCCTGTGGAGCACCATAGTACACAACATTGTCCGCTTTTGGATATGATCTCCATGGATCAAATATTATTATCTTGTCGTCTGTTTTAAATTCATCTGACTCATGCACCCTCACTATCACTTCAACAGGGTTGTCTATGCCGTTGACCAGTTGTCCCCCGTGTTTTTTCACATAGTGTTGCACCAACAACGAGCTTGATCCATCCACGAGGTCCGTGCCGGGCTTGTAGCTGTCTGATGAGAACCATATGTTCGTGCCGTGTGTCAGTATTGCCCGGGCCATTGTCTCCGCCTGCTGTTCACGTGCTGTCATTATGCTCTCGAACATGTCGTATCCGAGGTCAAGTTCTTTGGCCAACCAACGCAGTGCGATGTTGTCTCGGGGGTGGCATGCTCCGCCATCTCCCATGCCCGCTTTCATGTAGGCAGGACTCACTATCCGTTTGGTGCTTTTTGCGAGTGCTTGTGTCACTCGGTCAACGTCCATGTTGCCCAGTTTGTGTGCGACATCCTGTATCATGTTGACCAACCAACATCTTGTTTACTAATGAACATCGGTTGTCCTATTATCCTGCAAGGTAATCTTTCTCCATTGCCATGTTTGTTCTTGTATATAAATTTTGGATCTGTTGTGCCGTCCGTGTTTCTAACCTTAAAGAAAACAACAGGTCTTGAGGATTCTATCCATTCGTCGGGAACAGGTCCTATTATCTTGCACTCAGGATCCATGAAGCACAACCGTTCAAACTCGTTATCCGATATGTACTTGACCATCTGTTCCAGTATTCTGTGATTGATGTTGCTGATGTCTTTCTTGTTGTCTATCGTTATCTTGTCGAAGTCATAGCCCAACCGTTCACAGTCCTGTTGCAAGGATGTTCCGTATGTCTGCAAGTAGTCTGCAGTACCCAGTGTCAGTATCCTAAGTTTTTTCATAGAAATCACGCACGGTGGAGATTACTTTGTCTTGCTCCTCTGTCGTTAAAAAAGGACTGCATGGTAAGGACAATGTGGTGTTGGCTATCTGTTCCGACACAGGTAACTGTATTGTTGCATCTGTTGTGAAAGGGTACCTGTGTAAAGGTGTGTGCCAATGTATCAGCGTCTCAATATCATTTCTGTTCATGTGTTCTCGCAAAGAATTTCTTTCATCTACTAGTATAGAATATAAATGGTATGGGTGGTAATTGTTTGAGTTTTCTTGTGGCGTATGACCTACCAACTCGGAAAGTTCTTGGTTATATCTGAATGCGTGTGCCCTTTTCATGTCGTTCAACTCGTCTAGGTAAGGTAGTTTGGCCAACAGGAATGATGCCTGTAAGGTGTGTGCATTCCTATTCCACCCTAGAGATATGAATCCATCTCGGCCTGTGCCCTTGCCACGGCCGTGGTTTCTAATTTCCCTCACTTGATCACATATTGCCTTTGAGCCTGTGATACCTCCTGCTCCTCCTATTGCTCCCAAAGGTTTTACAGGACCAAAACTGAAACAAGTGATGTCTGCCAGTGTGCCTACTTTTCTGTCCTTGTATGATGCTCCCGACGATGGTGCGGCATCCTCCACAGTCCATAGGTTATGTTTCTCTGCTATGGCTAATATCTTATCCACATCTGGTGTCTGTCCGTTGATGTCTGTCCACACAATCACCTTGGTCTTGTCTGATATCTGTGCTTCTATTTTGTCTTCATCTATGCAGTAGTCTGATACTTTGCTGTCCACATATTTTATGGTTGCACCTGTGTGCATGAAAGGTTCTATAGTGGCTATAAAACCATGTGCCGCCATTATCACTTCGTCACCTGGTCCTATTCCTGTTATCATTGCCGCCGTGTGTAATGCATCTGTGCCACTTGTTATCATTGTACAGTCTTCTGCACCTGTGTATTCCGACCACTGCTTTTCAAATTCTTGCACTGCTGATCCACGTAGGTAACATGATTCATCTATCGTGTTCTCGTATGCACGATCCAGGTCTTTCTTTATGTGCTGTGAAATCCTTTTAAGATTGTGTAGTTTGATCTTTTCCATAGTATATTACATTATCTGCTTTTGGATAACTCCTCCACGGATCAAATATTTTTGTCTTGTCGTCCGCTAAAAATTCATCTGTTTCGTGTACTCTGACAATTACTTCTACTGGTGTGTCTATGCCATTGGCCAGTTGTCCTCCGTGCTTCCGTACATAGTATTGTACTAGAAGACTATAACTTCCGTCGACCAGATTTGTTGTTGGTTTGTAGCTGTCTGATGAGAACCATATGTTGTTACCGTGTGTCAGTATGGCCCGTGCCATGTTCTCTGCCTGCTGTTCACGTGCTGTCATTATGGTCTCGAACATGTCGTAACCTAGTTCTAGTTCTTTTGCAAGCCAACGCAGTGCGATGTTGTCTCGGGGATGGCAGGCTCCTCCATCACCCATTCCTGCTTTCATGTATGCTGGACTCACTATCCTCTTTGTACTTTTTGCCAGTGCCTGTGTGACTCGGTCCACATCCATGTTGCCCAGTTTGTGTGCGACATCTTGTATCATGTTGACCAGTGCTATCTTGTTGCTGATGAATGTGTTATAGAATATTTTCATTGACTCAACCTCTTCCCATGTGCCGAACTCCATCCTTGGCATGTTCTCACACACCTGGTTGTAGAAGCTCTCCAACAGCTCGGATCTGACCCGACAGTTCTTGCCGGACATACCATTCTTGCTACCTATCATGATCATCTCAGGGTTTACCATGTCGTCCGCCACTGTGCCCATGGCTATCAGGTAAGGGTTGTACATCAGCCTGGTGTTGGTCACTAATGGATCAAACTCCCTCCTGGTCGTGCCTGGAAGCACAGTTGATATCAGCACCAGTGTCTGTGCCTCTGTCATGTTGTCATTGCATTTGGTCAACACTTTCTTGACCGCGTCGTAGTTAAAATCTTTTACTGGCAGGTGACTGGTGGGCGTCCTACCATCGTACCCGTCCTCGTGTGGTGTGGGTGTGGCCACGAAAACTATGTCTCTGTCTCTGCACACGTCCTTGATTGAATCTCTTATTTCCACGTATGAACTTGTCTTTGGTACTATGTCGTACCCTGTCACATCAAAACCTTTCTTTACCATTGCCTCAGCACAGGGCATACCCAATTTACCAAGTCCTATGAATCCTATCTTGGTTGCCCACAATACTTTCTTATCAGATCCAAACATTATTCCCTCACTAGATCGTTAGTGACACAATGGAATCCTCCACCCAGTGTCCTTGATTGTCTCATTGATGTTGTAATTACCTGGAAACCGTTGCTCTGCAAATTTTCTACCAGTCCCGTCTGCACATCATCTACGATCACAGTGTCGGGGTCTATGGACAGCACATTCATACCTATCCATTTAGATGCATAAGGAAACTGGTGGAAGTTTCTTGGTTGTACATGATCCACCCATATTTTCTTGTAATCTTTCATAAAGTCTGGTAGTTGATGATCCTTTACCCTGGATGCGTTGATCATGACTGTGTCCTTAGACAAAGACAACAAGGTTGAATCTATATGCGTGATATCGTGGTCGACGACTTTCCATTTGATCACTTCGAAGTCTGTTCCCACTTGTTCTTGCAACCAATCGGCACCGGATTGGTTGGCCGAATGTGACAGTGAATACAGTAGTTTGTCATCTAACTTCAACACATTAGCGGCATCGAATATAGGATCTTCATCAGTGTGTGGTCTGGGTGCTTTAATAATTTCACAGTCTGCTTGTGACAGTAAAGGATACAAATCTAGTTCATCAGCACGACTGGAGAACGGAGTTGGACATTGTATAACTTTGTTGCCAGCGGTAAGGAGTATATCTCGTGCTGAGTAACACCAGTGAGGACCGGTGATGGTTGGTCTGTGAACTTGTACTCCTCTATCCTCTAACATAGATGACAACTGTTCTAGATCGGCGGCGGCCTCTGACAACACAGTTGGATTGGGGGTTATATTTTTTAAAGTTTCGTGATATGTTGACCTAGCGATTCCTCCATCAAACTCAACATCACCTTTGGGCCAACTGAAATTTTCTACAGAGCCCACGATGACCGATAGCAAACTTCCATATTCATTTCTTGTGGATACTCTCATACAAATATTTAACTGAGTACATAACGATTAAATATGTTTATGGAGATAACTTTCACAGACAACATAGGCAATACAGAATCGATAAATGTCTTGCGAAGTAATATACAGACCGAACTGAACCAGGGTAACGAAGTTTTGGTGAAGTTTCTTCAGCCTGGGGCCATGTACGAGTCGGGAGGAACCTATAAAACCGTGATTGATTTCATGAACGAATGGAAAGACAGCTCTGTCAGTTTCCAATCCAACCTCGTGCCAATCAAGAAGTGTGAAGCAAAGTTCACGTATACCAACGACATGTTCTTCACAGGACCACGACTGTACCAGGAAAACAAGATGTGCGTTGATCTGCTTTCAAAGTTGAAGGGTGTATCGGAAAAGCACACAGGCAGATACTGGGATCTACTGCTTGGTGAGGCCAGTGGCAACAAGGATTGGTTGCATGGTGCAATATCAACTCACCCCGTATTAGAGAAAACATTCCTGACTTATTTTGGTCGGGACACCAACAACGGACACTGGAGTGATCACGTGGTCCGTCCAAAAAAACACACAGCGGAAACAGTGGGGCCTCTAGAAAATAGATTCAAAACACAGATTAGATGTAGCGACCTACTGGACCCTGAGATATACAATCAAACTTATTACACAGCAATGATTGAAACTACGATACACAACGACTTCGCTATGTTCAGCGAAAAAGAGGCTAAACCAATAGTGGCAAAAAGGCCGTTTATCATGTTTGGTGCGTGTAGACAACTAGAAGCATTCAGGAGTCTAGGGTTCAAAACATTCGACGGCATCGTAGACGAAACCTATGACACAATAGAGGACAAGGAACAGCGTTGGCACAAGGCATTGGACAGCATGTTGCTGTTGACCGAGAAAGACCCGGTTGCAGTTTACGAATCTTTAGAGTCGTCCTTAGAGCACAACAAAAAGCATTTTGAAGACAGTGAATGGAAACGTTGTTTATCTTGGGAGCATTATGGATAGTTTTAACATCAAGGTACAGAATGAAAAGATATTGAATGTGGCAGACACACTGGCTTATATTTTTGATTGCATGACAAAAAATCATGATATTTTCCTTTTTATTGATGAGTCACCTGATCTTGCAACTGTGATGCTAGGAGAACAGACCTTGATCACGTTGCTTAAAACACTTTGTGAAACATCCAATTACGATCCTAACAGGATATCTATAGAAATAGAAAATCTCGTGCAGTCAGATTGTTGGCCTAGCATCACAAAATGTTATCATAGTGCAGATGTATTCCACGGGCAAGACATAGATTTCACAGTTGATAAGAAAATCAAATACAAGACTTCGATGTTTGTTGGAGGCAGTAGGTGGCCCAGGTTATCTTTAGGCAGTTATCTATACGAACGATACAAGGACGACTCGATGATAAGTTATTGGCAGAATCTAAAAGACAAAAATCAACCATGCTATCTTTATCTAGATGATCTGTTCAAACATCACATGATCAAAGGCATAGATCATGAATTTTTTGATCGGGTAAACGACTTTGTACAAGCACTGCCACTACATATTGACCCAAGCGACAGGGAGAAAAACAATAACGGTGGCTATATTGATTTTACCGAAGCATATGATCTGGCACCAAAATACAACCAGGTTTTCTGCGACATAGTATGTGAAACCGTACACAACGGACAAACGTTTGCCTTCACTGAAAAGATCGCCAGGTGTTGGATGACAAAGACCCCGTTCTTGGTGTTTGGTCCCAAGAATTATTTGGGAAATCTTAGGAAACTGGGTTTCAGGACGTTTACATCTTTTTGGGATGAATCTTATGATACGTATGAAAATGTCACGAGAATAATGCTGATGCAAAAACAGATCGATCAGATACATCATATGGATCATGGGCAGATAGAGGAAACATACCAGTGTTCCGAGATGCAAGATATACTTGGCAATAATTACGAAGTTTTTAGAAGTCTTGATAAGAAAAAGATATTAAAAGCATTTGACATCACTTAAATTCTATCGAGCTCTTGTGATCAACGAGGCTGGCGGCATCTTTTTTTGTAGGACACTGTCTACACATGGCATGGGGATTACCAAAGTTCCTAACAAAACTTTCTAACTCACTTTCTGTACAATCCACAGACAGTCCGGTGTCTAGGTAAGGTGCCCATGCTTCTTTGTTGGGTTCGTTGAATCTTTTGTGTAGTAATGGTGTGAGCCCGGCGATGGAACACTTGAATAGTTTGTCATCATGCATGAAGGCACAACGCTGGCACACACAGATATCAAAGGCATCCTTTGGGTTGCTATCGTGTGGTTCCATGTTTACATAATCATTCTTGTAGGATTGTAGGAACTTTGTAGGATTATTAATTTGAAATTTGAAGTCGTGGGGAGTCGACCATCTGTTTATACCGTATTCTGTAACGGGACTAAAATCATATGCACCGATGATCTGTTTTACTATTCTCCTGAGGGTGGTATTATCCACATGATAAGAAATTTTCAGTGTGCAATTTCCTATATCGTTCATTAAGTCAACTAGATCCATGTGTTTGTGTAGCAACAGTCCATTGGTCGGCAATCTTATTTGGGCATTTGGGAGAAGTTCCCTTAGTCCTACTAACCATTTCTTAAGTTCGGGGTTCATCAAAGGTTCGCCACCCATGATGCCAACACACTCGAGATCTAATCTTTTTAACCAAGGAAGTAGCTGTTGTTTTCCTTGTTCCCACGTTACATATCCCGAATGTTTGAGATCACTGAAAGTGGCACAAGCCTTGCAAGACAATTGGCAGGAATTGATCACCATCAATTCCACATGTTCTAATCTATGCTTCATTGCTTATCTTTCCTGTGACTTGTATCACGTACCTATCCACTTCACCCAGGTTTGCCGCCATGTGTTTGGTTGCACCCTGCCAACTGAACCAAGTGCCTGCAGGTCCTGTACACATCTTGTCCTCTATCCACAGTTGATGGCCTGGTGCAGGATCGTGTAGGAAGATCATTATTCTCACTATCTCTTCTACCCGGGCTTTCTTGTTCCTTGCGTATGTTGGGTAGTTGTCTCTGTGCCATGGTAATATCAATCCCGGGGTGTACTTTGCGAAAGCATAAACACTATCGGTCAAATCAAACTGAGACAGTACATAATTAAAGATTGCATCAACATCATCAGGAACAAACACACCTTTACCCACTTCTTCAAACTTGGGTATCAGGCATCCTACCCTGTCCTTGTAGATACCATAGTTCTCCTCTGGAGTCGTGAAGCCTTGCCTCTTGTCTGGGTTCTCGTACCATGGTAGACTTTCATAGTCATTGGCATTCCAATTCACAGGTATTGTACCTTGCTTGTTGTTCCAGTCAGAGTGCGAGTACATCATAATATATATAGATAATTATCATTATATGAAATCAATAGGATTCTTTGGAGACAGTTTCTGTGCCAGCAACCAACCTGAGAGTTGGTGCAACATCCTACAGGAGAAGTTGGGTGCAGACAGGATAAGATGGGTTGGCGAACCGGGCAGTAGTGTATGGAGTGTGTTCTTCCAGTACAACAAACTGATACAACAGAATGAGGTGCCAGACATATCTATATTCTGTTGGACCGAGCCGTACAGGCTATACCATCCCAAACACGTGTTAAGTGCCAACACCGAACCACTGGAAGGTGTGGATCCCAACATGTACCGAGCACTAGAAGAATACTGGATCCACCTGCACAACTACGACAAGGACGAGATGGCCTATGAGTACGCACTAAAACATTATGATCAAAACATACTGTCCGAGGTCGACAGCGAGATCGTGCAGATGTGGAGTTTCCGACCTTTCGAAACGGCAGGCAAGGACGCAGGCATCAAGTTGAACACAGGAACGTTCATAGATGAGAGTGTGTATGCTTTCAGTGGAGGAAAAGATGCTTGGGGCAAGGGCAACATAAATCACATGACTATAGAACAGAACAAGGAATGGGCGAACAAAGTTTATGACAGACTTCTTGGATAGTTTATGATTAAAAGAATAGGTATATTTGGCGACAGTTGGGGTTGTGGAGTGTGGGATAATATTAACGACGAATATAGAGTTAGTCACATGGGTATAAATCATTACTTGTATAGAGATAACTTTCACTCAATTAATTTTTCACGTCCTGGCTCGTGTAACAATGAAAATTTAGAGAATTTGAAAAGGTATAACCAAAATTTTGATATTAAGATCTTTATAGTAACTGAACCTTTCAGAGACTTTTATTATAATCCACAACAATACAACAGCAACAACACATTTGAAAATAATTGTAAAAATATTGTAAATTCTCAGTTATCGGAAATTGAAACATTATGCGGTGAGTCTTGCATGGTTATCGGTGGCTTGCATAAGATTAATACAGATAGGAAATTTATGTACTGTGTAAATTGGTGTGAATTAATAGATAGCGAAACAGATTGGCCAGTATATTACGCTGATCCGGGACAACTAGGACAAAAACTAAAAAATAATGATATTGTATTAAAAAATCTATTAGATACTCAACAGGATCAAGAATCATATGAATATTTTTTTAAACTTTTAAGAAATTCAAAAAAATACTTTTGGCCGGACGGCAGGCATCCTAATGAACTAGGACATAAAATACTATACAAGGAAATATATGACAGGATCAGTTGAGACATTTGAAAATAAGTTAGCAGAGTTTACAGGTGCACCTTACGTGGTGACCACAGACTGTTGCACACATGCCATAGAACTGTGCTTCAGATTGTTGGCTATCAAGACGTGCAGGTTTTCCGCACACACCTACATCAGTGTGCCCATGACAATGAAGTTACTTGGTGTAGACTACCAACTGTCGACTACCCCATGGAAAGACGAATACCAATTCCTAGGAACTCCTGTGTGGGATAGTGCAAGGTGTTTGAAGCCTAATATGTACATAACAAAGCAGTACCAGTGTTTGAGTTTTGGTTACAGTAAACCACTAGACAATGTTAGGGGTGGAGCGATACTGCTTGATAACAAGGAACACTACGAGCAATTAAAGATGATGTCTTATGATGGCAGGGATCTATCGTACAACAATTGGATTGACCAGAAAGTCTATAGACAAGGGTTCCATTACATGATGAGATACGAGGAGTGTGAAAGTGCTACACGATTACTAAACGATTACATATCTGCACAAATATTCGAGCATGAATACAAACCTTATCCAAACATAGAAGAGATAGAAATATCATGAATGTAAAAGGATACGCTACATACGACAAACTAAAGACCTGTCTTGTGGGTAGAACTTACAGCAGGGAACAGTTCAAGGACATAAAGAATCAAAAAGTAAAAGATGTTCTATTCAGAATACTTGACGAAACGGAGGAGGACTACCAGAACCTCTGCGATGTGCTCAACAAGGCCGGGGTGGAGACATTAAGGCCAGACATGGTTGATGGAGACCCATCACACAGGCCCGCCAACCAGCCCAGGGACGACATGGCGGTCATCGGTGATACCCTGTACGTTAACAACAACAGGCCCGAGTACAAGTCCATACTGGACAGCATAGACGACAAAGTTATCGTGGAGGAGTGTGAACAGAAAAAATTGATAAGCACAAGTTTCATACACAGGCTAGGAACAGACCTACATTGGGGGACCAACCAGCCCACTTGGAGGGACAGCGAGTTGGTGAAGAAATACGAACGACAATGGACAGCGGAAGGCTTCAACGTCAATGTCATGGAACACGAGGGACACGGGGACTGTACCTGGTGCGTGCCGAAGGAAGGTTGCATAGTCACACTGTTCGAGATACAGAATTACAAAGACAAGTTCCCCGGATGGGATATATGTTACATAGAAGACAAGTACTGGGACCAGATGTCACCGTTCCGTAAGATCAAACAGAAGAACGGGGGCAAGTGGTGGGTACCGGGCGAGGAGGACAGCGACGACTTCTCCGAGTACGTGGAGACATACTTGAAAGATTGGGTAGGATACGTGGAGGAGACCGTGTTTGAAG
>Ga0208768_1001551_pt1 | contig 11806 bp, 14 predicted proteins | sample AntAceMetag02UK1_FD_184760 | JGI IMG/M metagenome (GOLD analysis project Ga0208768, IMG submission 184760) | Saline lake microbial communities from Ace Lake, Antarctica - Antarctic Ace Lake Metagenome 02UK1 (SPAdes) (version 2) | ecosystem: Environmental > Aquatic > Non-marine Saline and...
TACAAGAAGAAGTTGCCGACCTCAAAGAAGGCTTGGCGTTTGTAAGCGATGAGGCACTGCGCATGCGCAAGCACTTACTGCGAATTCAAGCCATATCGACCATAGCGCTAGACACGCCCACAGTAGAGAAAGCGCGGTAAACTCATTTTGCTAGGCATCATGAGAGCAGCCACCAACCCGCCTTGTAGATGTGGGCGTAGCCGCAGTGCGTAGCGCCTAGCTTGTTTGATCTACGCACATCCTTTCGCCCGTGAACAGAGGGGGCGCGGAATCTACATTTCCCCCTCACCTAACTTACTTATTCAGGAACATCATGGACATCCTCACACTCGACTTCGAGACGTACTACGATGCGTCATTCAGCCTTAGCAAGATGCAGACAGATGCGTACGTAAACTCGGACTTATTCGAGGTTGTAGGCGTCGCGGTGTTGCGCGAAGGCGAGCCTGCTGCCCAGTGGTTTAGCGGCACTATGGACGAGACAAATGACTGGCTCTGGGCTAACTACGACTGGGCTAACTCCGCAGTTCGCTGCCACAACACACTGTTCGACGGGTTCATACTGACTCAGCGCTTCGGTGTACGTCCCAAGCTATGGATGGATACGCTATCCCAAGGCCGTATGTTGCTGCCATACCTAACGTCGCACTCGCTCGCCAACTTGGCCAAGCAATACAAGCTGCCCGATAAAGGCACAGCCGTGGTGAAAGCACTGGGCAAGCGCCGTAGTGAATTCTCCCCCACAGAGATGGCGGAGTACGCGGAGTACTGCAAGCACGATGCGTGGTTGTGCGCGGAGCTGGGCAAAGCGTTCGACCCGTTTACGCCCGCTATCGCAGCCAAACTTATTGACATGACTGTGCGGATGTTTGCAGAGCCTACGCTCGTCGGTGACGAGTCTAGGATGCAAGAGCTGTATGACGAAGAAGTTGTGCGCAAAGAGACCCTGCTAGCGACGGCGACAACCAACCGCGAGATCATCATGTCCAACGACAAGTTCGCCGCGTCTCTGGAAGCGCTTGGCGTAATCGCGCCGCGCAAGGTCAGCAAGGCCAACCCAAATAAGATGACGTGGGCGTTTGCCAAGAGCGACAAAGACTTCACTGACTTGCTAGACCACGAGGACAGCGACGTGCAGAACCTAGTGGCGGCACGACTTGGCGTGAAGACGACCATCGCAGAGACACGCGCACTGCGCTTTGTGGAGACAGCCAAGCGTGGCCCACTGCCCGTGTACTTAAACTTCTGGGGGGCGAAAACTACAGGGCGCTACTCCGGCGGCAACTCGATCAACTGGCAGAATATCCCTGCACGTGGGCCGTCCGCTGGTTTGCGTAAGTGCTTAATGGCGCCCCCCGGGTACAGCGTGCTTGTCGGCGATTCGTCGAACATTGAGCTGCGCACAGTCATGGCTTTGGCCGGGCAAGCGGACGTTCTAGAAAAACTGCGCGACGGCGTCGACTTGTACTGCGACTTTGCAAGCAAGTTGTTTGGACGAACTATCACAAAAGCGAACAAGTCGGAGCGGCAGCTAGGCAAGGTAGCCATGCTGTCACTGCAATACGGCGCGGGTGCAGCTAGGTTCTGCGAGATGGTTCGCGTTGCTGCGCGCACAGACAAGAACTTGACCGTAATCGACGAGCCCCGTGCGCAAGCCATTGTGAGTCTGTACAGAAGCGTGCACTACAAGGTTGTGGAGTTGTGGCGTAAGTGCGATAAGGTGCTGCTACCCGACATGGGCAACGGATGCTCGCTGATGCCAGTGGATGAGAACGGCTGGTTTATCACACAGTGGGACGGCTTTGGCCGTCCCGGTGAGCCGGGTGTTATGTACCACGACCTGCAGTTCGACGGCTCTCGCTGGACATACCAGATGGGGCGACAGCGTGTGACGATACACGGCCCGAAAATGGTAGAAAATTTATCGCAACATGCGGCAATGCTCATAGTTATGTGGCAAACTGCACGTATAAACCAGCGCTACCCAGTGAAGTTGTCGGTGCATGACGAAGCTGTGTGCGTGGTACGTAATGACGAAATTGATGACGCCCGTGCTTACATGGAAGAGTGTCTGTCTATGACGCCCAAGTGGTGTCGCAGCATCCCCGTGTCGTGTGAGACTGGTGTAGGAGTGAGCTATGGCGATGCAAAATAATTCAGCGGTGATGCCGCTGTCGTTCAGTCGACTGTCAACATTCGAGCAGTGCCCTGCGCAGTTCGACTACCTGTATGTGTCCAAGCGGGTGCAGAGCACGTCCAACGAAGCCGCCGACTACGGCGACCGCGTGCACAAACTACTGGAGGCTTACGGACGGTGTGCGACCGACGACGAGCGAGCCCTTATGCGCGGTACGGCGTCACTAGAGGGCAAGCAGACGCTGGACTCGTGGGCAGGTATGGTCGACAAGATTTTGGCGCGCAGTGGCGATAAGCTGTTTGAGCACCAGATGGCCGTAAACGCTGACCTGCGGCCTACTGGCTGGTTCGACAAGGACGTGTGGATTCGCTCTATCGCGGACGTGCTGGTGATTGACGGCAGCACTGCGTACTGCTTAGACTATAAGACCGGCAAGGTTAAGGACAACCCCACACAGCTGCAACTGTTTGCTGCGATGGTCATGTGGCACTACCCAGAAGTGCAGACTGTAAAGACCTCGTTCATATGGCTGCGGTTCAACGAACTCACTAACGTAACGTACGAGCGCAGATTTCTGGCGCCCCTGTGGAACGCGCTGTCTCCGCGCTTCTACGCGGTGCAAGAGACGATAGACCTCGGCGTATTTAAGACCAAGCCATCGGGCCTATGCCCTTGGTGCCCTGCGCAGGCGCTTTGCCCAGACGCAAGACTAAAAAGGAAGCGGTAATGAAAAATGAAGGCGATGTTAAAAAGCGTGTTGCGGCTGTGTTCAAAGACACTAGTCATTGTTGGTACTTCATGCCTCCTGCTAATGGCTACGGTCGCTCTGGGATTCCTGATTTTGTTGGCTGTGTGCGTGGAAGTATGTTCGCAGTTGAGACAAAGTTCGGCAAAGGTACGACTACAGCTAACCAAGAGCGTGAAATCATGGCGCTGACCCACAACGGATGCCGTGTGTGGGTTGTGCGTGACACGAACGTCGACACGTGGGCGGCAGAGTTTATGGAGTGGGCAGCTAAATGCTAGTCATCCCAGAGAAACGCCGCATCATCATCAACAGCAACGAGAACGAGGCTGTAGCAAAGCTGATACCGCACGCCAAGCTGTTTGAGCACAATGGCGACAAGTTGCTGGGTATGCCGTATGGCATTGAAGAGGCGATGGTGCTTCGCAACCTAGGCTTTAGCGTGCCGTCTCCAATAATGGAGTACTACAAGTGGCCCGCTCGGTTTGAGGCAATGGCGCATCAGAAGGCAACTGCCGAGTTTCTGACCACGCATCGTCGTGCACTGTGCTTAAACGCGCCGGGCACTGGTAAGTCGATCAGCTCGATATGGGCTGCGGACTTCTTGATCGATGAGGGTATAGCCAAGAAGGTGCTAATCATCGCGCCGCTGTCTACGCTGAAAGTGGTTTGGGGGCGAGAGTTGCGCCACCACCTGCCGCACAGGTCGTTTGTCATATGCACAGGCACGCGCAAAAAACGAGAGGAGCTGCTAGAGACACCCGGTGTGCAGTACGTCATCATTAACCATGACGGGTTTACCAACATGGCGTCCGCAATAAGTGGATTTGACGTGGTTATCTACGACGAGGCAACAGCGCTTAAGTCGCCAAGCTCACAGCGGTACAAGATATTCGCCAAGTGGTCGCAGACAAATAGGCCTTGGCTGTGGTTGCTGACGGGTACGCCCATTTCGCAAACCCCTGCAGATGCGTGGACACTTGCACGCCTAGTAGATTCGCCGCAGTGCCCTCGCAGCTTTACCACGTTTAAAGACATGGTGATGCAGAAAGTAACGACGTTTAAGTGGACACCACGACCTGACGCATTGGAGACATGTAGGCGCGTGCTGCAGCCGTCCATCCGGTTCTCATTAGACGAGTGCAAAGACTTGCCCGACACAAACTTTGTGGGGCGCAAGACCGAGCTAACAAAGCAGCAGGAGAAAGCATTTAGGGAGATGAAGGACAAGGCTGTGACTGTGTTCAGCGGCGGCGAAGTGGCCGCGCCCAACACCGCAGTCATGCTAAGCAAACTACTCCAGATTTGTTGCGGCGTGGTGTATGGAGACGGAACAACGATTGCCATAGATGCCTCGGAGCGCTATAATACACTCACTGACTTACTTAATGAGATTGGCGATAAGGCGATCATCTTTGTTCCGCTACGTGGTGTGCAAGACTGGCTACAAGCCAAGCTAACCGCCGATGGGTACGAAGTCGCTGCAGTGCATGGTGACGTGAGCCTTAAAGACCGCGCACAGATATTTAATGACTTTCAGCACGCGGACACACCGAAGATTTTGCTCGCGCACCCAAAAGTCGCCGCGCATGGTTTGACGCTAACTAGGGCTAGAGATATTGTTTGGTTCGCGCCCATCTACTCACTTGAGCAGTATGAGCAGGCAAACGCAAGGATTCGCCGGTTGACAACAACCGGTAAAACGACTGTGTGGCACATATGGGCCACCGGCTTTGAGGCAGAGTTGTACCGCCGACTTCGCGCAAAGAAAAACACACTAGCGGAGTTTTTAGATTTGGTGCGTGGCATCAACAACGACTAACTAACTGAGGATAACAATGAACTACGACATAGCTGCAGAGAAGTACTTTGGCGTACGCAAAGAGGTAGATGCCTTGGAGCGTGCACACAAAGAGGCCAAGGCCGCGCTTACCAAAAAGCTGCTGGTACTTGAGAGCTGGTTTACAGCCAAGGCACAAGAGGATGGCCTAGAGACCATCAAGACACCACACGGTACTGCGTACTGGTCTACACACAACACCGCCACTGTGGCGTCACGCGAAGCGTTCTTCGCGTTTTGTAAAGAGCATGACTCATGGGATATGTTAGAAGCCCGTGCGTCAAAAACCGGGGTCAAGAGTCACATCGAGGCTACTGGTGAGCCGCCCCCGGGCGTAAATTTTTCGTCGACCCGTGTTTTCAATATGCGCAAAGCATCACCCAAGGAGTAAGTAATGAGCACAGTAATGCAAGTCCCAGCACACATCGCAGCCCGTATCGCGGCACGTCAGCAGGCCGGAGCCCGCTCAACCATCGCAGCCGCCGTAGTTAGCGACGGCCCAAGCATCCCCCGCATAAGCATCCGAGCTGGCCGCTACCGATTGGTAGAGGACGGCGTAGAGACCACCGTAGGCGTCACACTAGACACCATCATCGTAGGTGCGAACCCCCGCGTGTCTAAAGTGTTCTACGCCAAGGCGTTTGACGCAGCTGCCACAGACGCCCGCCCAGAGTGCTGGTCTAATGACGGCCTTCGTGCAGACGCATCGATCGAATCACCCGTGCACACAGCGTGCGGCACTTGCCCCAACAACGTGCTTGGCTCCAAAGTCCTGCCGTCTGGCGCGAAGTCTAAGCTGTGTGCGGACCAACGCCATTTGGCCGTGGTTGCTGCGGCTGACCCGTCTAAGGTGTACAGCATGACCATCCCAGTCAGCGGCATGAAGGCCCTGCGTGAGTACTTTAAAGAGTTGGGCAACTACGGCATTGGTCCAGAGGAGGTTGTTACAGAGCTCGGCTTTGACGACGCTGCTAGCTACCCCAAGATTGTGTTCAAGCAGAAAGGCTACGTGCCAGAAAAGGCCATGCCACGCGTCGATGCTATGCTAGAGAGCGATCCCGTCAAAGTAGCTACGCGTGTTATGCCCCCCACTGCGAGTGCTACAGCCTTGGCTGCGCCGCCAGTTGCTGCTAAGATTGCAGCCCCTGCACCGGCTCCTGCACCAGCTGTTGACGATGCCTACGAAGACGAAGTTGTGGACGCCCCGGTAGTTGCCAAGGCCCCTGCAGCGAAGCCAGAAGTAGCGCCGGTAAAGGCCTCTGACGAGTTAGCTGCGAAGCTCGACAGCTTGTTCGACGAATAATAGAATAGTAGCGACCGCCCCCGGCAGTGCCGGGGGTTTTCAATCTTGGGGCATGATTTGGACACCAAAAACTTTTTTACTCGCATATTTGCCCACGCCGACGAGCTAGTCATTAGCGTGCATAAGCCAGACCCCACAGGTGTGAATCCGCGTGGTATGTTCTGGAACAGAGGCTCGTTCACCGACATAGATGAGGCTGTGCAGAACGCACTAGCTTGGGATACTGAGCCACAGACAACTGTGTACTTTGGCATCGGCTCCTTTGCCGGGCATAGCTACACCGCAGCGAACGGGCGCCAGAAGTGGTACCGCAAGCAAGAGCACGCAACATGGTTCAAAGCGTTGGCGCTCGACCTAGACATTGGGGCTGATAAGCCCTACCAAACACAAAAAGAGGGCTGGGCTGCGATGCGCGCCGCCCTGACAATCACAGGCATACCAGCGCCTATGGTGATTTCATCCGGCAACGGTATTCACTGCTACTGGCCGCTGACTGAGAAGATTAGCAAAGCTCACTGGGTGAAAGCGTCAACGGCGTTGCGCCTAGCACTAGAGGAAAACAACGTTGTTATCGACACGTCTAAAATACACGACCCGTCCATGGTGTTGCGCCCCGTTGGCACACACCACAAAAAACAGCAGCCGTGGAAACCAGTCCGGTGCGTTGCGGACTGCCCAGACTACGAGCCAGTTGCGCTATTCCAAGCGCTTAAGCCTTGGTTTGGCAAAGTCGCGGGTGCGACAGCGGCCCCTCGCCGCGCCAGCGGGAGGCCTGCTTCAAGCATACTCTCTGCAGTACTTGGCGGAAACGATGTCATCATTGACGCGGTTGCGCAACGCTGCCAACAAGTCGGCGCGTTGGTCGCTTCAGGTGGTGTTTTCGACGCTGGCGGCAACACGGTAACAGAGCCGCTGTGGCGTGCGTCCCTAGGCCTTGCAAAACACGCAACCGATGTATCGGACGCGGTAATAAAGCTGGCTGGGCGGCACCCAGACTTCGACCTAAACGCCTGCATGGACAAGATTGCGGGCTGGCATGGTTCTGGCCCTACGACGTGCGCCAAGTTCGAGCAGCTGTGCGGCGGCGGCTGTGAAGGGTGCCCGAGCAGGGGCAACATAACGAGCCCAGCGCAGTTGTCAGTGACGACGTTGAGCACGGTGGTAGACGAAGAGACGGGGTTTGTCGCTCAGCTTGAGCTACCCAAGGGCTATGTGATACGCAACGGCAGCATATGCCGTGAGGTTGTTGTAGACACCACTAGCACAGACGCAAACGGTGTGGAGGTACCTTCTACCGCGTCAGATATAGAACCCATCTGCCCGTACGAGATGCACGTCACTGGTGTGTACAACGACCCAGCGAGCGGCGCCTCTGCGTTTAGGCTCATGGTTAAGTACCCCATATCTGGGTGGAAAGAAGAAGAGCACGAGATAACCGCCATCGCGTCACTTGGTAGGGACTTTTCATCGTTCCTACTTAACCGCCAGATATTTGTAAAGGCGGCTGGGCAACAAGAAAAACTTCGGGGATTTTTAATGGACTACTTATCTATGGTGCAGGGACTTGCACCTACAGGGCAAGACTACACTGCGTTCGGCTGGCAGAAGGACGGCTCGTTTATGTGCGGGCGAACTATCATAGGTTCTCCTGACGGGCAGACAGACACACGCCTACGCGGCGCGGCGCAGACCTACGGCGAACTAATCGGCCAGCATGGTTCCCGTGATGGATGGGTGTCTGCTATGAAGCTGCTAGATCGCTCAGGCACAGAAACAATTCGCTCTGCACTCTTGCTGTCTACCATCGGACTGCTAGGCCCAGCGGCGGGCAACTCCACACTGGTGGTGTCCATCTACTCCACAGAAACGACCACCGGCAAGACGCTGGCGCTAATCGCCGCGAACAGCCTCATAGGAGCCCCAAGAGAGCTGTTGCTGAACCGCAAGGACACGGCCAACGCCATGTACAAAATACGGGGCGTGCTGAACCATTTGCCTGCGTGCATGGACGAGGTAACTACAGCAGATGAAAAAGACATCGCCGACATGCTGTATGACTTTAGCCAAGGGCGTGAGAAGATTCGCATGACAAAAGACGGCTCTTTGCGCGACCCCGCCACATGGGCTGGCCCAACGCTGATGAGCACTAACATATCGCTGTATCAGAAAGTAGAGAGCGCGCAGGCTGGTAACGAACCACTCAAAGCCCGATGCCTAGAGTTGCCGCAGCACGACCGCGCTTTTGTCACACCACGAGAAGGCGAGCTACGCAGTGATGCGTATGAGTTTTACGACCTAGTAGCCAAGAATAACGGGTGGGCTTTCCCAGAGCTTATAGAGGCTGTCATGGCCATGGGTGGCCCGCAGTCCGTGTGGGATCGTGCAGAGCGTATGTTCGAGAAGCACTTTGACTTTCAGTTTCTGCCGCAGGAACGCTACTACCGCACAGCGCTCATAAGCTCTTGGGCTCTTGGCCGCATCGGCGCCAAGCTAGGCCTTTTTCCTTTCGACGTAGAGGCTACGATTAAGCACCTCATAGCGCACATAACATCCACACGCCAGTGGGAAATAGACCACAAGGTAGATGTGTTCGACACACTAGGCCAGTTCCTAGCCGAGCACAACGACCAGATCGTTGCAGCGCGCTGCCCGTACGGAACTGATGCAGAGCAAGTGCTTATGCCCGCACCTGAGCGCGCTGTGGCGAGGGTAAAGCTGGTCTACGACGGGCAGACACCCGTCATGCCCGGCAGTGTATTGGCCATTAACGCGGAGAAGCTGCGCCAGTGGCTGAGGCTAAAGAGAGACGGTATAGACCGCATCGAGCGTGAGCTAGAGGACAGTGGAGCACTGGTGCGTAGGCGTGAGCGTGTGACGCTGTTTAAGGGGTGCCCAAAGCATGCACCGGGGCAGGCACAGTGCTTGATCGTCAACCTGAACCACCCACGGTTTATAGAGAGTCTGTCCGGCGCGTCCTCGCGTCCTCAGAGTAGCATCACGCTGGCTGTACTAGGTGGCGGCAAAGCGGCATAATACCCGCATACAGGAGTAATCATGGCTAGAAACTACAAGGCTGAGTACGCAAATTATCAGGGTAAACCCGAGCAGATCGCCAACCGCGCAAAGCGCAACGCGGCCCGCTCAACCCTAGAGAAGAAGGGCGTCGTCAGTAAGGGTGATGGTAAGGATGTAGACCACAAGACCCCTATGGCTAAGGGTGGTGGAAATGGCTCTGGGAACTTGCGCGCAATCCCCAAGAGCCAGAATCGTTCTTTTGCAAGAACGAAGTCCGCACGGATGAAGTAGTTACTTTGGCTTGCCTACATTAGAGGCTCCTTTTACTTCTTGGATTTAGCTAGGCACTTGCCAGCAGCAGTACACTTGGCTTTTGTTTTGCAGCCAGCGCAGGTTTTAAACGCGGCCTTCTTGCCTTTAGCGGGGGCTTTGGCCATCATTACTTTCTTGCCATACATCATCTCAAACTCCTTAGTTAGACTTTTTTGCGTGACGTGACGCCCAATCTGGCATGCTCTCCGCTGGTTTAGACGGTGTAGTTGTCTTAGGTGCTAGCGGCGAGCCGCTGCGACGCGGCTTGTAATTCTCCATGTTACGAGCAGCCGGGCTCATATCTTTACCCGCTCGAGCAGCCGCTTCTAGCTGAGCTCGCTCCCTAAGCGCCTTGCTTCGTGCAGCCCCCGCGTCGCGTGCGTCGGCAGACTTAAGTGTTTCTAAGCTGGCGCGGCGAAGATCTGCGTCACTTGGGATGCGCATACGCACGTTGGGCGGGGTTGGGTCAGGCCGAGCAGTTAGCCCGCGCTCTTTATTTAAAAAGGCGCGCAGGGTCATGCCGGATTTAGCAAGTTCCTCTTTAGTTACGATAGGATTGCCGTTTTTGTCCAGCGAGCGATTTTTTGGGTTCATAGCCATAGCGGCTCCTAGGTTAGTTAGCGATACTTCGCGGTTTTTGCAGCAACCTTTTTGGGCTGAGCCACAAACTGTTTACCCTTGGCAGTACCCGCGCGTTTTGCGCGTGTTGTCGCAGCGTACTCAGCAGGGCTGAGGCTTTTAATCGCAGACTCAGGAAGGTACCGCTCACCAGTGTCAGAAGATTTTTTACCACTTTTGGTTCCCCAATTTTGATTGCCCCAGTCTTTCAGGGATTTCTGGGGGGTTTTCATTTCTTTTTCTTTGGCGGCGTATGTGTCAACACCTTGCTGGTCGGTGTGTGCTTGGCACCAGTCATTAGCGTGCCGCCCACCTTGTGGGTGCCGCCTTTGTACAGCTTGCCGTCTGGGGTGTAGTGTGTTTGGTTCTTACTCATTTATAGCCTCCGCCTTTTGCTTTGTAATTTTTTGCCAGTAGCTGTGCTTTTCTAGCGCTCCATTGCCCTGCACCCGTACCCTGCACAGCTCGCGCTTTGATAGACTCAAACAGCGCCTTGCGCATTGTTGGCTTGGTGTAAACACCCGCTGAATTAACCGTAGATTTTTTAGTCGTCATGGGCCTGCTTCGTGGCGTTATTAAGTCTATCCAGCTTACGGTCTAGGCGATCAAACCTGTCCATTAGCTGCTGCATATCCGCGCGGAATTCTGAACGGGTAATGTGGTCTCTGGCTACTTCTTCGCGGGTGCGGTTAAGCAAAATACCCAAGCGGTCGATCTCATCGAATCTGCTTTTAAGTAAAAACCCCATGACTGCTACTACCGCACTAAGAATTACGTTCCAGATCATTAAATCCATTTAGGGTTACCACTTTACTTTGTGCGACCAGTAGCGTGCGGACAACTTATCTGGGCTGGAGTCTTGCGCGTTATGGCGGGCGTAGTATGACTTTTTACGCGCCTTGTCTTTCTCAGACGTGGGGCTTGCACCCGCACCTTTTACACCTTGCTGCCCGAAACGAATTGTCTTCACTTCATCCCCCGATTTTGCCACAACAACGTGGCTTTTGGTAGGGTGGCTAGGCGTTGCTTTAGGCTTGTTGTAGCCTGCAACGCCTACTTTTGCTAGGCGTGGGTCTTTAGTTGCCATCTTAGTTCCTTACAGTAGCGATTCAGCTGCGCGCTGGTTACTCTTGTTAAATTGTACGCCGCCCACAGTTCGACGCTCACGATCAACCTGCCCCAGAGGGGCGCGTAAGAGTCCGGAGATTGCTTGCCTACGGAAACCATTTGTGTCGCGCTTGTCCTGCAACTTCTTCCACTCTTCCCTAGCTTCTGCCATACCACCTTTGTCTTTTTCGCGGGCCGCTTTAGCGTAGTCAGACTTGATGCGAGACGACTCAGAGTTCAAGCTCTTCTCCATGTCGCGCAGGGCTTGCTGTTTCTGATACATAACAGACTGTTTAACCGGCGAGATACCTATGGATTTCCACAAAGTGTCCAAAGCACTTACTTCTTCGGCAGACATGGTTATATCGCCGTTGCGCCTAGTTAGGCCTGAGAAAGCAAAGCGACCGGCTTTCAACATGTCGGCGATACCCTTGGGCATTGTCTGCTCAACACCCTTGTACCAATCACCCTGCGCCATCAAGCCGACACCGTCAGCAATCTTCACGGTCATGCCGCCAGAAGCACCCAAGAAAAACTCCCCGACCGCCTGAGCTTGGCCGGATGTAGTCGTCAGGTCAGCGCGACTATAAGGCATTAGAGACAGTACGTTACCAGCTCCCACTTTGCCGGAGATGTCTGCGCCAACAAGCGTAGGAGTGCCGTACATAATCAAGTCGGCTACGGTCTCCCCAAAGTTGCTTACGAGTGCGTTGCGCACTTTAGACTCGG
>Ga0208768_1001552_pt1 | contig 11798 bp, 6 predicted proteins | sample AntAceMetag02UK1_FD_184760 | JGI IMG/M metagenome (GOLD analysis project Ga0208768, IMG submission 184760) | Saline lake microbial communities from Ace Lake, Antarctica - Antarctic Ace Lake Metagenome 02UK1 (SPAdes) (version 2) | ecosystem: Environmental > Aquatic > Non-marine Saline and Alkaline...
GTTTTGTCCTCTCTTATATGCGCCTTTTCTCTTAAAGAAAGATACGAAGAAAGATGCAGAGGAAGAGAGATACGAAGAAAGTCACAGCTTGTCTTACTCATTTGTCTCATGCGCTTCGCCATTTGTGAAAAAATGATTGCTTCCTTGATGGAAGAAAGCGTAAGCATGAAGTACTGCTTTTCTTTGTGCCACAATAAAGAATCCATTTAATTCTTTCTTACCTCCTTGCTTGCTTCCTTGCTTAAAGAAAGTGCAGTTCCTTCCTTGCTTGAAAAGAGTTCGAAGAGAGTGCAGTTGTTTACTTACTTGCTTGAAAAGAGCTCAGTTCCTTCCTTACTTGAAGAGAGTTCAGTATCTTTCTTCAAGCACTTTCTTTACATATTAAATAATAAGCGAGCAAGCAACCGAACTCTCTTCGAACTCTTTTCAAGCAAGGAACTAAACAAGCAAGAAAGTAAGCAAGGAAAGAACTAAGCAAGGAAGTAAACAAGCAAGGAAGGCACTAAGCAAGGAACTAAGCAAGCAAGGAAGGCACTAAGCAAGGAACTAAGCAAGCAAGGAAGGAACTAAGCAAGGAAAGAACTAAGCAAGGAAAGAACTAAGCAAGTAAGTAAGCAAAGAAGACACTAAGCAAGGAAAGAACTAAGGAAGGAAATAAGCAAGGAAGTAAGCAAGGAAGGCACTAAGCAAGGAACTAAGCAAGGAAGTAAGCAAAGAAAACACTAAGCAAGGAAAGAACTAAGCAAGGAAGGAAGTAAGCAAGGAAGCAAGCAAGGAACTAAGCAAGGAAAGAACTAAGCAAGGAAAGAACTAAGCAAGTAAGTAAGCAAAGAAGACACTAAGCAAGGAAAGAACTAAGGAAGGAAATAAGCAAGGAAGTAAGCAAGGAAGGCACTAAGCAAGGAACTAAGCAAGGAAGTAAGCAAAGAAAACACTAAGCAAGGAAAGAACTAAGCAAGGAAGTAAGCAAGGAAGCAAGCAAGGAACTAAGCAAGGAAAGAACTAAGCAAGCAAGTAAGTAAGTAAGGAAGGCACTAAGCAGGGAACTAAGCAAGGAAGGAACAAGGAAAGAAGTAAGCAAGGGAAGAACTAAGCAAGCAAGTAAGTAAGCAAGGAAGGAGCAAGGAAGGAAGTAAGCAAGGAAGGCACTAAGCAAGGAACTAAGCAAGGAAGGAAGTAAGCAAGGAAAGAACTAAGTAAGTAAGCAAGGAAGGCACTAAGCAAGGAACTAAGCAAGAAAGGAACAAGGAAAGAACTAAGCAAGCAAGTAAGTAAGCAAGGCACTAAGCAAGGAACTAAGCAAGAAAGGAACAAGGAAAGAAGTAAGCAAGGAAAGAACGAAGCAAGCAAGTAAGTAAGCAAGGAAGACACCAAGCAAAGAACTAAGCAAGCAAGGAACTAAGCAAGGAAAGAAGGAAGATACTCAATTCTTTTCAAGCAAGAAAGTAACTCAAGAAAGAAATAAACAAGCAACATCACTCTTTTCGAGCTCTCTTCAAGTAAGGAAGTATGATTCACTCATTCATTACTATTATTTCTTTAATAAAAGAAAGGGTAAGCATTAAAATTCTTTTCAGAATACTCCATCCTCCTCTTCTAAGACCACATGATCGTCCATGGAGAACCAATGAATCATTCCCTCCTTTTGAATAAAATAGAAAATATTTTGCTTTATCTTTCTTCGTCATTCCCATTCACACTCCTATGCTATTTCATTAAGTGATTCATCACGAAGAAAGAATCATTCATGGAGCCTTTAAACAAGCACTTTTCAGTTTTCCTTGCTTGAAGAAAGCTCGAAGAAAGTGCAGTTACTTCTTTGCTTAAAGAGAGTTCGAAAAGAGTGCAGTTGATTACTTACTTGTTTAAAGAGAGTCCAGTCACTTGCTTACTTAGCTGCTTACTTGCTTAGCTGCTTGCTTAGTTCCTTCCTTACTTGCTTAGTTCCTTCCCTGCTTAGTTGTTTACTTACTTGTTTAGTTCCTTAAAGAGAGTTCAGTTGTTTACTTACTTGCTTGAAAAGAGTGCAGTTCCTTACTTCCTTGCTTGAAGAAAGTACAGTTGGTTGCTTATTTCCTTGCTTGCTTGAAAAGAGTTTTAAAAGAGTGCAATTGCTTGCTCGCTTATTATTTAATATGTAAAGAAAGTGCTTGAAGAAAAATACGAAGAAAGGAACTGCACTCTTTTAAAACTCTCTTCAAGCAAAGAAGGAAGCATTTTTTGCGCGTTTTTATTTGATAAAAAAATGAGTGCTTCCTTCATGGAAGAAGGTTTAAGCATGGAGCATTCACATGCAATGAAAGTGTGTTGCATACTCCCATGCGTGTGGGGTGACAAAAAGGACAGTCGCATGAATAAGAAATAATGTGCATTCTTCCTTGCTTGCTTAAAGAGAGTGCGAAGAGAGTTCTCATGCTTGCGCACCTTGCGTGAGAGTCCTCATGCTTGCGCACCTTGCGTGAGAGTCCTCATGCTTGCGCACCTTGCGTGAGAGTCCTCATGCTTGCGCACCTTGCGTGAGTGATGCTGCTTGCTTGCCATGTGACTTCCTTGCTTGAAAAGATGTTTAAAAGAGTGTGAAGAAAGTGCAGTTGTTTCCTTCTTTGCTTGCTTGAAGAGAATGCAACACGGCCTTTTACATTTTCAAAACAATGACGGCTCAAAGCTTTGAAAGAAAAGCGTTCAATGCTTTGAAAAGTGCAATGCATCTTCTCTTAATGAATACATGCATGAAGAATGAGAAAACGTAAAAAAAGGTTTTAAAGTATTCATGCACGAGCTGTATCTCTCTTCGTATCTCTCTTAAAAGATTCTTTTCTTTCTCTTTTATATGAAAGAGAATGCAAAAATAAATGAATGATTCCAAATAAATCCTTCTTCTTTATTCTTCACAAGTGAAGTCAAGGAATTGAAATAGAAAGAATAATCTTTGCGGAGGATTGTTTTTTTTAAGGGCATGTTTTGCCTTCTCTTATATGCGCCTTTTCTTTTAAAGATACGAAAAAAGACATTAAAAAAGATAAAGTGTGACTCTTTTCGTATCTCTCTTCAAACACTTTCTTTACATATTAAATAATAAGCAAGCAACTGCACTCTCTTCAAGCAAGGAACTAAGCAAGTAAGCAACTGCACTCTTTTCGAACTCTCTTCAAGCAAGGAAGGAACTAAGCAAGGAAAGAACTAAGTAAGCAAGGAAGGAACTAAACAAGTAAGCAACTGAACTCTCTTCAAGCAAGGAAAGAACTAAGCAAGGAAAGAACTAAGTAAGCAAGGAAGCAATTAAGCAAGGAAAGAACTAAGCAAGGAAGTAAGTAAGCAAGGAACCAAGCAAGCAAAGAAGGAACTAAACAAGGAAGTAAGCAACTGAATTCTCTTCAAGCAAGGAAAGAACTAAGCAAGGAAAGAACTAAGTAAGCAAGGAAGCAATTAAGCAAGGAAAGAACTAAGCAAGTAAGTAAGTAAGCAAGGAACTAAGCAAGCAAAGAAGGAACTAAACAAGGAAGGAAGCAACTAAGCAAGGAAAGAACTAAGCAAGGAAGTCAGCAAGGAAGTAAGCAAGCAAGGAAGACACTAAGCAAGGAAATAAGCAAGGAACTAAGCAAGCAAAGAAGGAACTAAACGAGGAAGTAACCAACTAAGCAAGGAAAGGACTAAGCAAGCAAGGAACTAAGCAAGGAAGCAAGCAAGGAAGACACTAAGCAAGGAACTAAGCAAGGAAGGAATTAAGCAAGTAAGTAAGCAGGGAAGGAATTAAGCAAGAAAGGAAGTAAGCAAAGAAGGAACTAAACAAGGAAGTAAGCAACTAAGCAAGCAAGGAACTAAGCAAGGAAGCAAGCAAGGAAGACACTAAGCAAGGAACTAAGCAAGGAAGGAATTAAGCAAGTAAGTAAGCAGGGAAGGAATTAAGCAAGAAAGGAAGTAAGCAAAGAAGGAACTAAACAAGGAAGTAAGCAACGCAAGAAAGGAAGTAAGCAAGGAAAGAACTAAGCAAGGATGGAACTAAGGAAGGAAGTAAATAAGGATGGAACTGAGCAAGGAAGGAAAGAAGTAACCAAAGAAGTGACTAAGGAAAGAAGGAAGATACTGAATTCTCTTCAAGCAAGAAAGTAACTCAAGAAAGAAATAAACAGGCAACATCACTCTTTTCGAACTCTCTTCAAACAAGGAAGTAAGCAACTACGCTCTCTTCGAACGCTCTTCAAGTAAGGAAGTAATTACACTCTCTTCGAACTCTCTTCAAGCAAGGAAGTATGGTCCACTCATTCATTACTCACGCAAGGTGCATAAGCATGAAGCACTATTACTTTTTTAATAAAGGGTAAGCATTAAAATTCTTTTCAGAATGCTCCATCCTTCTCTTTTGAGACCACATGCCGGTCCATGGAGAAGCAATGAATCATTCCCTCCTTTTGGGTAAAATAGAAGATATTTATCTTTCTTCGTCATTCCCATTCCTATGCTATTTCATTAAGTGATTCATCACGAAGAAAGAATCATTCATGAAGCCTTTAAACAAGCACTTTTCAGTTTTCCTTGCTTGAAGAAAGCTTTAAGAAAGTGCAGTTACTTCTTTGCTTGAAGAGAGTTCGAAAAGAGTGCAGTTGCTTACTTGCTTGCTTGAAGAGAGTGCAGCAGCTTACTTCCTTGCTTGAAAAGAGTGCAGTCACTTGCTTACTTGAAGAGAGTTCAGTTACTTCCTTGCTTGGTCACTTCCTTGCTTAGTTCCTTCCTTGCTTACTTAGCTGCTTGCTTAGTTACTTCCTTGCTTGATCACTTCCTTGCTTAGTTGCTTAGCTACTTGCTTAACTGCTTGCTTAGCTGCTTGCTTGCTTAGTTCCTTGCTTGCTTGTTTACTTGCTTAGCTGCTTACTTAGTTCCTTGCTTAGTTCCTTGCTTAGCTGCTTGCTTAGCTGCTTGCTTAGCTGCTTGCTTAGTTTCTTCCTTGCTTAGTTACTTCCTTGCTTGATCACTTCCTTGCTTAGCTGCTTACTTAGTTCCTTGCTTACTTGCTTAGCTGCTTGCTTAGTTCCTTCCTTGCTTAGTTACTTCCTTGCTTAATTGCTTCCTTGCTTAGCTGCTTACTTAGTTCCTTGCTTACTTGCTTAGCTGCTTGCTTAGTTCCTTCCTTGCTTAGTTACTTCCTTGCTTGATCACTTCCTTGCTTCCTTGCTTAGCTGCTTACTTAGTTCCTTGCTTACTTGCTTAGCTGCTTGCTTAGTTCCTTCCTTGCTTAATTGCTTCCTTGCTTAGCTGCTTACTTAGTTCCTTGCTTACTTGCTTAGCTGCTTGCTTAGTTCCTTCCTTGCTTAGTTACTTCCTTGCTTGATCACTTCCTTGCTTAATTGCTTCCTTGCTTAGCTGCTTACTTAGTTCCTTGCTTACTTGCTTAGTTCCTTAGTTACTTCCTTGCTTGATCACTTCCTTGCTTAATTGCTTCCTTGCTTAGCTGCTTACTTAGTTCCTTGCTTACTTGCTTAGCTGCTTGCTTAGTTACTTCCTTGCTTGATTACTTCCTTGCTTACTTGCTTAGCTGCTTGCTTAGTTACTTGCTTGATTACTTCCTTGCTTAGCTGCTTGCTTAGTTCCTTCCTTGCTTAGTTACTTCCTTGCTTAGCTGCTTACTTAGCTGCTTACTTAGTTCCTTACTTACTTCCTTGGTTAGCTTCCTTGATTAGCTTCCTTGCTTGAAGAGAGCATGGTCCTTTACATTGTGAAAAATATGGCGACTCAAGGCTTTTAAGGAAAAAGCTTTTGCTATGAAAAGTCTTCAATGATTTTTCTTTTATACAATGAATGCATGAAGGATTAGAAAACGTAAAAAAGGTTTTAAAACTGTGAATAACGCATGGTTTCTTTCATTTATTGTTTAAGTCATTAAAGGTTTTTTCCCGTTTCTTTTATATGATTTGAAACATTATGAATAAAAGGATCTCTGTATCTTTCTTCGTATCTTTCTTCATTCTCATGCGCCTTGCCTTTACACTGCCTTTCTTCGTGAAAAAATGAGTGCTTCCAATTTGGAAGAAAGCCGTAAGCATGAGGACTCATTTCTTTTATTTCTGCTTACTTGGTGAAATTGGTAAACACGACAGACTTAAAATCTGTTCCTTGTCTGGTTGTCGGTTCAAGTCCGACAGTAAGCATTTTCTTATCATGAAAAAAGGCAAAAAAATGAGTGATGATGCAGGAGCGGGCTGAGCCCTTGGAAAGTGCTTTTCTTAGTGCTTCATGCTTACGCACCTTGCGTGAGTATGTGTTTCAAACCCAACATCACTCTTTTAAACTTTGACTTTGACAATTCAATACCCTGAAATGACCGTGTCAACATTGGACTCGCAGGCAAGAGCACAGAAAAAGATAAAACAAATGATGACTCTGTATCTCTCTTCGTATCTCTTTTCAATCCTGAAAAAGTATACTGTTTCATTCGTATTTTAAAATGAAGGAAAGTCTGGACTATTATGAAACGCTCGTGCCTACCTCGATGGAATAGACTCTTTGAAGCGATTGTGACGCTTGTAATAAACGTTGTAAAGGAATGATTGAAAAGGAAAGTAAAGGAATGATTGAAAAGGAAAGCATTGAATGCTCATTTTGCAGTGCACTTTCTTCATTTCTGAAAAAGAAGATGCAAGCATATAAAAAAGAAACGAATATGTTCATTTCTTCCCCTCTGGAACAATTTACAATAGTGTCGATCGTGCCACTGTCTATTGGTTTGTATTACTTCTCATTTACAAATGCTTCACTTATAATGAGTTTAGGCACAGGTATTTTTACGGGCTTGTGTAAGTCTGTGACCGCCTTCGGTGGCGAATGCGTGCCGAGTGAATTGCAACTCCTTCTAGAAGGAATGGTGCTGTTTGTAATGGACCTTGTAAAAGAACAGGTAGGTAGAAAAGGAAAGCAATAAAAAAAAGACATTTCATTTGAAGGTATCATTCGGTGGGCATTAAAAAGAGATAGGAAAGTAGTTCTAATGGTAGAACAATGGTCTCCAAAACCAAAGGTTAAGGGTTCGAATCCCTTCTTTCCTGCATTCACACAAACTGTATTATCCGTTGACAGAAGTCATTCGGAGCTTTCACATTTTCTCGAGACTTTTCTGCTTCTTAGGCTCTCTTAAAGTAACGTTTATGATGTTTAAGTCACGCAAGGTACGTAAGCATAAAGCACTGCACTTTCTTCATTTGCAAAGAAAAGAAATAAAAAACATTTTAAAGAAAGTGAAACATGGATGCAAATCGTAATAAAGATGGAAAGAAAACAAGGTGTCTTGTAAACGTAACGTTTGGCGTTTGGGGTTACTATTTGCAAAAAAGAGTGATAAAAAATATCTTTTTTTTAAGTAGGACGTGGATGCAAATCGTAATAAAAATGGAAAGAAAACAAGGTGTCTTATAAACGTAATGTATTATATATTCCTTGCTTCCTTTCCTAAAATATAATTATCTATATGGTCTTTTCGGGGAAAGAATGGTAAAAAAAAGAACACATATGTTTGCAAACTGGGAAGGGGAGATTATTCCATTAGCGATATTTCAGAATGACGTTTACTCGTTATTTCCAGAATTATTCCTTACTGTGATCATTCTTATTTGTTTAGTTTTTGGCGTGATATGGAGTACATCAAAAGTAAACCATACTTACCCCGTGCTCACACATACAGTAGCTTGGTTAGGTGTATGGACTCTTTTTTGCACATGGATGCTTTCAATGCACATGCCTTTTACTACAATGGTGAGCTTTCACACTACTATTGTGATTGATCCATTGACTACCTTATTGAAAACTATGGTTTTATTTAGTGCAGCAGCAGCCATGCTCATGTCACTGGACTATTTGAAATCATCACTGATGAACGTTTTTGAATACTCTATTTTAGTACTTTTCTCAACGTTAAGTATGCTACATCTTATATCTTCGTATGATTTTATTACGATGTATTTAGCTATTGAAATGCAAAGCTTATGTTTTTATGCGTTAGCAGCGTCTAAGCGTCACTCTGAGTTTTCTACGGAAGCAGGTCTCAAGTACTTTCTTCTTGGCGCGTTTTCTTCAGGAATCCTTTTATTCGGGTGTTCTCTTATTTACGGCTTTGCAGGATCTACAAACTTTGAAGATATGGCTAAAACTCTTGCAGCTTCATATCATCTAGAATGTGATTCATCATTGGGTTATCTAAACAATGGAGAGACTATTGATTCACTTCCACGTTTACTATACGATTATCAACTCGTGCATGTCGGCATGTGTTTAATAGCTGTAGCGTTTCTTTTCAAGTTAACCGCAGCGCCTTTCCACTTTTGGGCAACCGATGTGTATGAAGGAGCACCGACGAGCGTGACTGCATTCTTTTCTATTACGCCAAAGATCGCGCTACTGGGTGTTTTCATGCGCCTTTTGCTCTTTTGTTTTTATGACATGCTCTTTTCTTGGCAATATGTCATTTTCTTCTGTAGCGCGTGTTCACTCCTTATGGGTGCTTTCGGTGCTATGGCACAAAGAAAAATCAAGCGACTCCTTGTATTTAGCTCAGTAGGGCATATAGGCTATTTGCTTATGGGACTTTCTTGTGGAACGGTAGAAGGTTTACAAGCTGTGCTTCTATATCTTCTCATTTATGTGGTTATGACAGTGAACATTTTTACAGCTCTTTTAGCGTGTGTAGACGAAAACAACACATTTCGCGTAAAGTATATCCAAGATTTTGGTTTACTTGGAAGTGCACACCCAGTATTAGCGGTGAGTATGAGTGCAACTTTATTTTCCATGGCGGGAATTCCTCCGTTAGCAGGCTTTTTTAGTAAGTTTTACTTAATCTTTGCTGCAATGGGTTCTTCTCTTTTTTGGCTTGGGTTACTCGCTGTTTTATGTAGTGTATTGAGTTGTTTTTACTACATCCGAATGATTAAAACATTCTATTTTGAGCAACCATCCCAAAGGGTGACTTTCAAGCAAATGGATCATGAGAAAGCTATTCTCTTAGGCCTCACAACATTTTTTATAGTGTTTTTCTCCCTTTGTCCTCAAAGCTTGTTTTTATGGACATATAAAATAGCTTACATTTTTGTAGGCTAAAAAGAGTGAAATAAACCTTAATTCCCGCCCCACCAATAGATGGATACAAACAAAAATAACCACACAACGTCGACAAAATGCCAGTACCACGCAGCTGCTTCGAAGCCAAAGTGATGCGTGGGTGTGAAGTGGTTTTTGGTTACTCGTATTAAACACACAAAGAGAAAAATTGTGCCAACAAACACGTGAAATCCGTGAAACCCTGTTGCAAGGTAAAAGGTAGAGCCATAAATACCGTCCGAAATAGTAAAAGGCGCTTCAACGTACTCCAAGACTTGGAATCCTGTAAAAAACAGCGCTAATACTATGGTCGCTTGTAGACTCACTATTGCGTGAGAACGTGATCCTGTAACAATAGCATGATGCGCCCATGTGACAGATGCACCAGATGTTAAAAGAAGGACTGTGTTTAAAAACGGAATGTCCCAAGGATTAAGGACATCAATACCTTTTGGTGGCCACATTGCTCCAATCTCAATGGAAGGTGCCAGGCTTGAATGAAAGAAAGCCCAGAAGAAAGCGAAGAAAAACATTATTTCTGACACGATGAAAAGAAGCATACCATAGCGTAGACCTGATTGTACGGTTTTAGTATGGTGTCCTTGGAAAGTGGCTTCGCGAATAACGTCTCTCCACCATGTATACATTGTGTATAATACCATAGCAAATCCGAGAGAGACAAGCATCTCTCCTCCAATATAACCGTGCATGCACATTGTGGCACCGATTGCTGTGGAAAAAGCACTAAGGGCAGCAAAGATAGGCCACGGGCTTGGATCCACAAGATGGAAAGGGTGTAGTTGCTTAGTCTTCATCATAAATCTCTTATTTTTCTTTTTCTCTCAAACTTTTTTTAGAATGTGTAAACTCTTTAAATGGAGTGTTTTCAACGCATTATTATTCATCATCCACCAAACATCACAATTTTATGCATCTTGATCATACGCTTGAGTAAATACATTATCAACACTCACGCAAGGTGCGTAAGCATGAAGCACTGAACCTTCAGACAAGAATAAAAAGAAAGATGAGACGAATGATTACTTGAATCCTGAAGTATCGAAGTGTTCACTCTTCATTTTTGAATGAAGCAAAGTCTGAGCTGTTTTGAGATACAAGTTAAAAATATATGAGATTGATTTCAGGGAAAGTGTTACAGCATCGAATCTTTCATTTGCAAAATGCTCTCACACATTAAAATTGTAAGGAATAATAATCTTTTAAAAGAAACCCTATCTTTAGCAAAACAGATAATCATGTTTTAAGAAAGAAAGAAAGTGGGAAATACATTGAACATTACGTTTATAAAACATCTCATTTTCTTTTTGTTTTATTACGATTTGCATCCATGCTTTATTTTAAAAAAGACATTATATATTTTTCTTTTTTGCAAACAAAAGCATATAACCAGCTAAACGCTATAAACCATACTTTAAGAGAGGCTAAGAAGCTGTAAAGTTCCCAGAAATGTCAAACAATAAGTGACTTTTGTATACGGGCGCAACGGTTTATGCAAACCATTGAGTTTGCTTTTAATGTTTTGAATACTGTTTAATTAAGGCTTATTCTGAATACTTTTTCGGTTTAGCGGAGGTGTGACAAATAAATAGAAAGAATAGTGCTTCATGCTTACGCACCTCTTACGTGAGTGCATCTGAATCATATGCTTGTATAATTACTATGCCAACACAGGACCCACAGCATAGAGGAAAATGAAACAAATGATTACTTCAATTCTTAAATAGTGGAGTGAAAGAAGTGTAAGCAACTGCACTTTCTTAAAGCTTTCTTCAAGTAAGTAAGCAACTGCACTCTCTTCGAAATCTCTTCAAGCAAGTTTATCGTCCATCTTTGAATAAAAGAAAGTATGGGCTGTTTTTTAGATCTGATTAAAAATGTGCAAGAATGCTATCAAGGAAAGTATTACAACGTTAAACCCATAATTGAATAAATCTAATTATTCATTAAAATTGTATTGTAAAGTAAAGTCATTCTTAAAAAAAATGCCATCTTTAGCAAAACAGATAGTGATGTTTTAGGAAAAGAGATGGGAAATACGTTAAACATTACGTTTATAGGACACCTTGTTTTCTTTCCATTTTTATTACGATTTGAATCCATACTTCACTTAAAAAAAGATATTCTTTTTCTTCGTCACTCTTTTTTGCAAACAGTGCTTCATGTTTACGCACTTTGCGTGAGTGTTCAATTAAAACTTATTTTTAATACTTCTTTGCTTTAGCAAAGGTGTCATAAATGAATAGATCATCCAAATCGTACGCTTGTATATGTTTTAGGAAAGGAAGTAGGAAACACATAAAACATTACGTTTATAAGACATTTTTATTGCGATGCGAATTTATGCTTTATCTTAAAAAAGATATTTTTTTACAATTCTTTAGAAGAGAAAAGAAACTATGCTCTAATATGTCCTACCACATGCATTCAAGGAGTATACACACATGCTTATTCATTCTTTTAGCATGTCATTTAAAGGTAATTCTTTTCCGGACATCAGATCATTCATCACCTATGCCATGGTGAGAGGTCAGAAATCCTTAAGGCAGCAAAGCCTCTGAAAAGGTCTTATAGGACACCACCTTTCCACCTTCGATGCTTTAATGGCTGAGCTTAACCACTCAGCCCGTCTGGCATCATTGAAGGTGTTTGCATTCCGGGTCAATTATTTAAAAACACAAGACCTTTAAAATGTGACG
>Ga0208768_1001553_pt1 | contig 11797 bp, 13 predicted proteins | sample AntAceMetag02UK1_FD_184760 | JGI IMG/M metagenome (GOLD analysis project Ga0208768, IMG submission 184760) | Saline lake microbial communities from Ace Lake, Antarctica - Antarctic Ace Lake Metagenome 02UK1 (SPAdes) (version 2) | ecosystem: Environmental > Aquatic > Non-marine Saline and...
CACGGGTGGGGACCAGCAAACACATCAGAGTTCGTCCAAAGTTTCATCAATGGTCAGTGACGGGCGAGGTCATGGTTTTGAAACCTGAGATCACGCCGGAGGTGCTGCAGCAATTGTTTGAGCTGGCTGGCAAAGCCGGTCTTTGCGACTGGCGGCCAGCGGGTAAAACTCCGGGGCCGTATGGCCAGTCCGATGCCGTGGTCACTGAGATCTGATTCAAGACACGGCCCGGCCCGGCAGGGCTGGGCTTGGCCGGGCACGGCACGGCCTGGCAAGGGCACCAATGGTGCAATGGTGGCGTATCCGCGATTTCTGGCGAGGCCAGGCTGGGCCGGGCCCGGCCGGGCATGGCGGGGCAGGGCAAGGCGAGGGCACCAATGGTGCAGGTGGCGTATCCGCGATTTGCGGCATGGCTCGGCGTGGCGCGGCGAGGCCGGGCGTGGCTGGGCGTGGCTGGGCGAGGGCACCAATGGTGCATTTCAATTTACAATGTCCAATGCGAAAGGCGGACAAGATGACAGAGCGAAAACAATTCGAAGAAGATCCAGAGATTGCAGCACGCGTGGAGCTGTTAAAACTCGGCACCAGTGATTACAGCCGGGGGCATGTCCTGTTGTGGGAAGTTGCCGAAGGCTTGTTGGGCCTCGACCGCAACGACGAGAAAATGAAATACGCGGTGCTCAAATGGCGGAAATACGTACACCGCGAATTGCGGATTGAGACGTGGGCAATACCAGGCACCGGCGTTAAATTATTGACCGAGTCAGAGCAGATTGAGATGCTGCCGCAGAAGCGGGCTCGGCGTGCGTACCGACAGCACGGGCTGATTCTGCGGGCTATTCGCAACACGAATCTAGCCAACCTAACAGATCACCAGCGGCGGATCGCAGCAGCCGTCAACGAGCACAGCCGAGCAGCGAGGACAGCGACAAATAAAGTCACCAACACAACTCGCGGCAAAATCCCGAACGATCGGCAGGCACTGATTGATCGGGCGAGACGCATCGCCGAGGAAATAAAGATTCGATAATTCAAGACGCGGACTGGCAAGGCGTGGCAAGGCCGGGCCGGGCCGGGCTTGGCAAGGGCACCAACGGTGCAATGGTGGCGTATCCGCGATTTGCGGCGAGGCCAGGCATGGCCCGGCGGGGCCGGGCGAGGCATGGCAAGGCAAGGGCACCAACGGTGCATGAAAGGCAGCACGTAATCCGTGCTGCCTTTTTTTGCGCCGATAAACAGGGGCCACCCATTGCCAGTCTGGTAACACTGGTAATGCGTTTTCTTGACATCCGTACACAATGTAGGGCATGTCAACAACCGCCGAAATACTCGCCGAGGTCGAAACTGCCATCAGCTCAACGCTGACAGCTCAGTCATACACCGCTGCCGGCCGCTCCAAACAAATGGCATCACTAGCCACGCTGTTTGCCGTGCGGCGAGAACTGAAAGAAGAACTCGCGAACAGCAGCAACGGCGGCGGTTCTATGATTTCCCTCCTGCGATTGGAGGACGCGTCGTGAATCTGCTTGACCATGTCATCGGCTATTTTGCTCCCAGCGTTGGCGTCCGCCGATTCCATGCGCGAGCGACAATGTCTCAAATCGAAAAGCTAATCGGCACATCGACAGGCCCATACAATGCGGCCAAACTCGGCCGGCTGAACACGTCACGACGCGTCGCTCTAAAAGAAAATGAGGTCTCTGGATCACAGCTCGACCGGTTGCGGGCTGACAGTTGGGACCAATACCGGAACAATCCGAGCGCTAAGAAAATCGTCCGCAGTCTTGAATCAAAAGTTGTCGGTCGCGGCATGCAGCCGGAGTCTCTTGCGACACGAGCAGACGGCACACCGCACAATGAATTCCGGGCACGAGCTAAGAAACTTTGGGGTGCATTGCATTCCGGATTCGACGCACGCGGTTTGCCGGGTCAAGGCGGCTTAACAATGTCCGGCTTGCAAAAGCTCGCACTGCGTTCCGTGATTTTGTCAGGCGATACTTTCTATCGTTTGCGGCCAATTGATTCCGTAAAAAAGGCACGGCACGACCTGCCAATCAGTCTCACGCTGCAGATGATTGATAGCTGCCGACTGGCTGATGACAGCGAAATTCCAGCCGAGTCAATCGCAACAGGACACACAATCTGGCGGGGCATTGAATTAAATGCAGACGGTGAGCGGGTTGCATATTGGATCCGGTCAGCACCAATTTACGCAGGGGCAAATACACTCGCAGACGCCATCAGAATCCCTGTTGAAAAGATGGGTCACCTATTCATTGAAGAGGACATCGACCAGCTAGTCGGCACGCCGTGGATGGCTTCGATTATCTTGCGTGCTCGCCGTACGGATGACCTGGAGTCCAACGTGTTGACTGCCACAGCGATGGCCGCATGTGTGGTTGGCACCTATAGCAAGCCAACCGGGGCAGCACGATTCGGATTAGGTCAGGGACCTGACTCAGTTTCATCAGCGGATGGCACTGATCTAACAGATACTGACGGCAATTCAATCAGCAAAATACAGCCGGGGATGATTGTCAATAAAGGCAAGGACGGCTCGTTTGATTTGATATCGCCGAACCAACCGAACATGAATCCGGAAGCGTTTGTACAGCACTTGCAGCGTGGCATCGCAACGGGAATGCCAGGTATTAAGTCGAGCACAATCACAGGCGACTACCGCAACAGTTCATTCAGTTCTGAGCGATCTGCAGACAACGATACATGGCCCGAGGTTAACGACATTCAGGAGTGGTTCGCCAGTTCGTTTTGCCAGCCAATATGGGAGACGGTGCTGCGGTCAGCAATGATCGACGGGTATTTTGACGGCGTCATTTCCATAGCAGAATTCCAATCGGAACCGGGTCGTTTCTCTGCGGCAAAATGGCAAGGGCCAGTTGCACTTTCGATCAATCCTAAAGTTGATGTCGAGGCTGCGGCTAAGCGGATACAGAACGGCCAATCATCCGTGCAAATGGAGTGTGCGAAAAACAATGTCAATTGGCGGGACGTGCTAAACGACGCGGCTGAACTGTATGCAGTCGCTAAGGAAAAAGGCATCCCGCCAGAAGTTATCAACAACATCATGGGCGTTGACACGGCAGACATTGTTCCGGTGCCACCCACTGAGCCAGCACCAGCGAAACCACAAACACCAGCGGAGGCAGCCACTAATGGCAAGGCGTAAACAGAAAATACAAAAGCGAATGTCAGAGGCGGCAGGGATGGCGTTCCGGTCATTGGCTGTACGAGCGTCTACATTCAGCGAGGAGACGCGAACAGTCGAGGCGGTGATCTCAACGGAGCAACCTGTTGAGATGCCAGACTGGACGCGAATGGAAATGATTCCTGAGGTGTTGCTAAGCAGCGGCGTTCAGATGCCGCCATCGCGTCAGGTTCCGTTTCTTGACTCGCATAATCGCCACAGCGTCAAAGATCAGTTAGGCAGCGCTCGTGACGTGATTGAGCAAGACAATCAGGTAAGTGCCACCCTGCATTTCAGCCGTGCAACTCATGGCGAATCAGCATTAGGTGACGTGCGAGATGGTCACATCACTGACGTGTCAGTTGGGTACGAGGTGCTGAAGAGAGTATTCGTCCCAAAAGGTGAAACCAAAAACATTAGCGGCCGTGATTTTAGCGGTCCTGTAAACGTGGCAACTTCTTGGAAGTTGCGCGAAGTTTCGTTGACGCCTATCGGTGCCGACGATCAAGCAAAGCTGCGGGGACTTGATCCAGCAGCGGTAATTTTTCAAGCCCCCACTGAAGAAAGTTTTGTGATGAATGAAGATCTACGAGCACTGTGCGAATCACGCGGCATGGACTCCGAGTTGTCAGATGATGACGCTCAGCGATGGCTGCTAAAAAACACCGACAAGCTTGCGGAAAAGAAGGAAGAAAAAAAGGAAGAGACACGGGCAGCAGTCATTGATGCGGATGCAATCGCAAAAGCAATTCAGGTGGCTATCCGAGCCGAGCGCGAAGCTCGCGAGGCCTATGAGGCAGACGTCGATGCACATTGCAAGCTAGCTGATCTGCCGGGCGAAGCAGCCTTCTGTCGCACGCTAAGTAATATCGCTGCCGTCAGGACTCATCTGGCTACAAAAAAAGAAGAAGCGGCCGCTGAAATCCCGTTCGGGTCATCCGTACGCGTGGGAACCACTGGCGTCGACCGACTAAAAGCAGGCATCCGTGATGCGTTGGCGTTGAAGTCAATCCGGTCTGCCGTCAATGGTAATGAGGCTGCTGTTGAGCGACACATGCCAGCCGCCAGCCGGTCAAAAGACGCTGAGGATTTCCGACATGCAACGCTATTAGATCTAGCCACTGAATATGTTCGCACGATGGGTGTGACGGTACTAGGTTTGACCCGCGAGCAGATTGCACAGTGTGCTATGTTCGGGCCTGAGAAAGCTGGCGTGCGTGGCTATCGTGGCGACAATCCCTATCACACGACTGGCAGCTTCGCGAATCTAACATTGGACGCGATCAATAAGTCCATGATGGTTGGTTATTCAGAGGTGCCATCCACATGGCGGGGTCCAATGCGTCAAGGCGATTCGGTGCCGGACTTCAAGGCAATTAACCGAATGCGACTCGGCGGAATGCCGAACCTTCCGGCATGGAATGACACTGCTGCCCCTGAGAAAGCCAGCATGGCAGACGCTAAGGAATCGTATGCTGTTGAGGCTCGCTCAATGGGTATTGATTTCAGCTACAAGCTAATCGTGAATGACGATATGTCAGCACTGACGCGGATCCCGATGTCACTGGGTGACGCTGCCGCTCGCACCGTGAATGCTGTTGCGTGGTCACAGGTCACAAGCAATCCAACGACATCCGACGGCAAGGCGCTGTTCTCTGCTGTCTCTGGTAATCGCAAGCGAAAAAACCTAACTACTGGGGCTGGTGCTCCATCGGTCACGAGTGTTGGATTGCTGACAAATCTGATGCGTCAGATGCGTGGCGAAAACACGCCAGAGGAAGCAGAAGGTGCGGACATTCTTAACCTGTCACCGAGCTATATTGTGGTTCCGTCTGCGTTGGAAACTGTAACTCAGCAGCTTGTGAATTCGGCATATGATCCGAGTGCAAATCTCAATCAGGTATTCAACACCACTCGCACGCTGACTCCAGTCATTGAGCCGTTGCTGGATGCCGACAGTACAACTGCATGGTATCTGTTCACAAATCCAACACGTATCGACACCGTTGAGGTAACGTTCCTGCAGGGTCAGGAAACACCTCAAGTGCGAACCGTCATGGACGAGCACACGCTTGCAATGACGTACTACGTTTTGCAGAGCGTGGGAGCTAAAGCTCTCAACCATCGGGGCGTTCAAAAACACGCCGGAGCGTAATCGACGCACGGTTGAAGTTGCCAATTGCCAGTCCCTGAGGGGGCTGGCTTGCGGCATTGAATAGCGAGTCTCGGGGCGTTTCCCGCGAATAGCCTAGTCTGCGAAAGCAGCAACACCCAAAGGACCAGTGAAATGATTACACGCGGCACAAACATCTTCTCTGATATGTTCGATCGGGCTCAAGCCTTTAGCACAACTCCAGGTCAAAACGGCTGGACGATCGCGGACAGTAGCGCAGCCGGAACGCCGACTTATTTGTGCATCACCGAAGACGGCGGTGCAGCAAAGCTGACGCTGGCGGCAACGAGTGAAGCGGAAAACGTCTGTCTGTACAGCAATGACGTGTTGCCGTTTGATATCGCTAAAATTCAGCGAGTCGATTTCATCGCTCAGGTTGCTGGGGTTGATTCTGCCACTGTTGTTTCGTTCGGCGTGGGTTCTGCTCGCAATGATGATGAGGACGCTGTGGCAGTCAATGCGTTGTTCAAAATCGAAGGGGCCACCAGTACATCAGCAGTTGTTGTTGAGTCGGATGATGGCACAACAGACAACGACGATGTTGCTACAGGGGCCACCCTCGGGAGCGTCTACAAAAAGTGCTCAATTGACTTTTCGCAAGGCGTTGCTGACGTGCGATTTTTCGTTGATGGCGAGCGAGTCGCAGCGGGCACAACATTTAACATGAGTGCAATCACAGCCGGCCAGAATGTCCAGTTGATCGCTCAGCTTTCAAAGGCCTCTGGCACGGCCGTTCCATCGCTCACGATCGCAAAAGTTGAAGTCGCATACACTTACGCATACGGTGCCTAATGTCTCTCAAGTCAACCATCATTAACGATGTCGCGAGCGTGTTTCTTAACAGCGACGATTTTGCCGAAGACGTTACATTTGTGACGGCCAGCGGTAAGCGTCGCGTCTCGTGTCTCGTTGAGATGGAAAATTTGAATCAGGAATTCAGAGCCGGCGATCGCAATAGAGTGGTCGGCAGTATCTGGATCCAATCAGCATCAGTGAAGGTTGCGGCGAAAGAATACTGCATCGTCCGCAACCTTTACCGCTGTGTTGTTGAGTCAGTTGGAATACCGGAAGACGGCATGCAGCGACTGTCTGTTGTCTACACGGTTGAGAGATATTCAAATGCCCGGGAGCTTGATCCGATATGACAATTCGTAAGCTGCAAATGTTGGAGCCGCTGAATTGCCTGAAGAGCATTCTGTCTGCGTCAATTGAGTTTAACGAGTTCATCGGGCGAACAACGGTTGACGCCACGGCAGCAGGACTGAAAGTGATTCTGGGCTATGCCACGGACCACTCTGCAAAAGCAGTTCTGGCGTTGATTGAATTAGAATCAACAGCCTTTACAACATCAACATTTCAAACGGATCTAATCATCCTGCTGCGGCTGGAACGGCCAACGCCTTCAGCAGAATCTAATGACACGGAATCAGCACAGTACGTTAGTTTTTTAGCAGCGTGCGAAGCTGTACTCGACGGCATTCGCGAGGACACAATCGGGCAACTCGACAAGCTAAATATTTCAACGGTCAGCATCACGAATCCGCCGCAGATAATGGACTCAACGGATGACACCACACAGACCGCTGATTTCTGGCGTTGCGAATTTGCAGTGGGGGTCCGAGCATGACAGGAATCATGGGGGCGAGAATTGAATCTAGTATTCTTAGCGCTACCGGAATCAACCAGATACAGAGTAAGGCCAATCGGCTATCGGCGTTGCAGTTCCGGGACAATCTGAAGTGGAGATTCGAAGGCAGAATCAGGCGTCAGAAGTTTGCTCGGCGTGATTCGAAATACAACAAAAACAAACAGAAGCAAGTCGGGCACATCAACCCGCTAGTGCTAACAGGGGCCATGAGGCGCAGCGTGTTAACCAGAGCCAGAGTGACTGCGACCAGCAAGCAGGGCCGCATGATTACAACGACCGGGGCAAACGGATTTAGAACATCAGAGTGGCGTGATAAAGTTCGCACTGAACTTGAGCAGGTCACGCTAGCAGAAGAAAAAGCAGTCGGTAAGTTGCAGGAACAAACACTGCTCACGCTATCAACACAATCTAAGTTTCATAAGAAAAAAGCGAGGCGGTTCTGATGTACACAATCCATGATGTTGTTCTTGGTACTCATGCCAGCACGCCAGTTGTCGTCGGGAACATCACGTCCCTCAACCATTCAACTAATCACACTATCGTGGCAGGCTATGCCAGCGGCACGGTGAGCGCTAAGGCTCAGTACATCGGCGAGTCACCGCACAGCACTACGCTGACCACCACAGCTTTGGAAATCCTGCTCGGATTAAACACAGCCACATTCCTTTCGGCTGGGCTGTGCGTCAACACAGCGAACAGTATCTTTGCGTTTCGTGAGCATGTCGGATGCAACTCAGGAGTTGCCAGTAATCAGGCTGTAAGCGTCGCAAATCTATTCACCTACATCACGTCAATTTCAGCGCAGATCGGCCAGTCAGTAACGGCTGACCTTGAGTGCAGACACTTGTCGTCTGACGGCATCACATCGCCTGTTGTCGTGGTAACTGGAGCTAGCCTAACGGCTGCCGCTCTGCTGCCGGAATTCATCTTGGCGGAAGCCTACATCGATGGCGTGCTGATTGATCAGGTGACAGGAATTACAATCAATACCGGCATTGAATTGCAGGAGCAAAAACAGGGTGCTGGTATTTTCGTAACTGATGTTTTCGTCAAGACGGCGAACCCGACAATCGAGATCACAACTCAGGATTTTGCAAAAGCAAATGCACTACTGAATGGTGCTACGGCATCAACTGGAGTGGACATCTATTTTGCGAAACGTAAGTCGGGTGCAATCACAGAACTATATACTGCCACTGAGCATGTTAAGATCGCTAGCACAGCCGGAGGCGTGAAGCATCTTACGACAATGCAGGCTAGCCGAGACGACGCCAGCGGCGTGATTAAGATCGAGTTAGTCTTGCCAGCGGCTGGCACCCAGTCATGTTTAATCGCTTCCACAGGCATTGCAATATCTTAATCGAGGCGATGAAATGCGACCGCTATTTTTCGTTCCTGATGTCGATGGCAGAGCAATCCCGCCTGAAGAAGTGTTGGGCGAAATCGCTACTGGCATGGACAAAATCCAATGCACCGGCCCGGAAAATAAGTCCGGCAGGATGTGTGCGTGGCTAACTCCGCAAGATCGTGAGTACCGATATTTCCCCGATCAGCAAACATGGACGGCAGCGAGTGGCCATGGAGGTGATGCAGGGCGGTACTACGTGGGCATTTCAAATGAGAAGCCACCGACAGAACGTGAGCTGCTTCGGCCTGATCATAGACGCGGCCAGTTTGTTAAACTCGGCAATGACGAACAATGGCTTATCACGCAGCCGGAGCATTTAGAGCGCTACCCAATGCCACAGGCTGACGGGTCGTTGGTGTGGTCGGTTGATGCGAAATACAACAGCATCGTCACACACATTGACCGCATTAAAGCCAGCCGCGTTGTGAGGGATTCAGAGTCCTCAACATTCATTTTTGACGATGTTGAGGATTACTATTTTCTGTGCAGTGTGTTGCAACTCAACTACAGGATTACGAACGAGATGGTTGGCACCATGCGACTGTTTTCCGATCAGGCAATCCGTGAGATAATCGCCGCGTTGTTAGGCCTTAAATTGGACGCATAGCGATGACTCAGAAAGTGGAAGTAAAACTAGTCACTGATGCGTCGGCAGCGATCAAAAGCCAAGAGGCTCTGGAACGTAAAGTCGCGGAACTGTCGAAGTCTTACGAGCAAGCTGGCAAGGTATCAGTCAAGGCTGCAAAGGCGGCTGTCGGATCATTCCAGCGTCTCGAAGATGAACTAAAAGATAACGTCAAACAACTCAAGCGAATGGAAGTTGGCACGGCTGCATTCGCCGAGCAGAAACGCAAAGTCGATGAGTTAACGAAATCGCTCAAGGGGGCCAAGTTGCAAGTTGACGGTGGTGGCAATAGTCTATCAGCTCGCATGGGTGCATCGGTTAAGGACTTCGCAACATCGGTGGTTGGGTTTGCTTCGCTGACTGGTGCAGTGATGGCGATCGCTAAGCTCATGAATTCTGAGCTGGCAGATTTAAGGCGGCGTGATACGGAATCACGCGACGCTGTTAGAACTCGCGAGCAGTCAATTGCAGCACTCGTGCAGAATGCAGGCGGCGAACTGACTGACAAAATTGTTGAGCGAGTGGAAGCGTTGTCTGCAATCACAGGCGATAACTCTGACGCGATGCTTTCGGTCGCGTCTTCAGTGGCTAGTGCTGGAGTTGCTGATGCCACAAAGATCGTCGAGATCGCTCAACTTGCGTTGCAATCACAGGGGGGCGAGGTTGGCAGTTCAACGGCAATTGCTGGTGCAGCTATTGACCTCGCCAACACGCTGAATGTGTCAGTCAAAGAAGCGTTCGGTGTCTTGTTCCAAACCGCTGGAACAGCAAGGCCAGAAGATATCGCACTGCTCGGCAAGGCGGCCGTCCGAGCCACGGCTGCCTTGATATCAGCAGGGTCAGACGCGGAAAAAGCTCAGGAGATTTTTGCGGCATCAACACTACTGTCAGGCGACAAAACCGGCGAGTCAGCAGTCAGCATTGCTAATGATTTATCACAAGCATTCCGAGCACTGCAAAGCGGTGGCGTGCCGAAATCTATTTCCGTCGGTGGCATCAAAGAAGATGTAAACATCCCTGCCGACATGCAGGCATTACTGACAGGGCCAGCGCTTAAAAACCTGACGCTCGACCAATTGCTGGACATGTCTCGCGGGTCGACAGAAGTGGAAAAGGTCTTCGAGTCGTTCTTGCCAAACTCTCAGAATAGAGCATTCACCCAGCAGATTGTCGGTGGCTCGGCTACGTTCGACGCCAAGCTGCAACAGGCTGCTGATTCGATCGACTTAGCAACTGCTGGAGCAAAGGCAGATCAGCAGGTTGCAGACGTCACAGGACGGCGACCGATCGGGGCACTTGAGGGTCAACTGGCTGGGATCTTAGATCAGAACCTACAGGACTCAACAGCAGCGTTGCGGAGCTTTGCACGCGAGGCATTTACGCAAGTGGTGGATCGTACAGATACTACTGGTCCTGATCTAATCATGGATGCTGGAGACCGGTTGGCAGCGACGCTACTAACCGGCATCCGCGGGACTGGCGTAGCAGGTACTCGGGCGGCTCGATTAGAAAACCTTGTTCAATTCATGCCTGCTGAAAAAGACAAGCAGACAGTCCAGGCAGTAGCAACACTTCTTGATCACACGCAAAAGCTAATTGATAAATCAGAACAGGGGCAGCTAACCCCGCGAGAGGTTAACCGCGAACTGCAATCATTACGCGACACGCTGACATTATTGAATCTGAATAATGCGGCAGCACAGGCAGCGGCACAGCAGCAGATCCAACTGCTGGCACAGATTGCTGCCAACGGAAAACCGAATGCAGGGGGCCAGCCAATGAAGGTCGTCATCGCCAATGCTGGGCCAGTGGAAGCACCGCCAGCCGCAGCAGGGAGGCCATAATGGCAATTAGTTTAGCCGGATATGATTACGGTTGGGCCGCCGGAAACCTGATGCACTTATCAATCGTCGCTCCAGCGTATGACATACAAGAATCTGTGCAGACATGGCACGGGGTCACTGGCGCTGCTGTGATGTTTGGCGGACAGACAACGCGGATCATATCGCTGAAAGTTACGTTCGGCGGATTCGCTAGTGAGTCATTATTGCGGGGCCACGTCGCCACGGTACAATCACACATATTCGATAACGGAACACTGGTTGTTGATTCCATCAGTTGGCCGCTATCGGCGTTGCTGGGATTCGATCCAGACGCACAACCATTTCTTGACGGTTCTGGGACACATGGTTACATACAAATGGGCACACTTACCTTCCGACAAATCCGTTCATAAGGGGCCACCCAATGGCTAAGAAAACAGAACCGGGTAACATTGAGGCACTGAAAACAGAAGCACTATCAACAGTGCATCTGCCTGACCCGCTACTCACATACAAGAGATTCTTTCGGGGTCGGGAAGCAGAATACAGCTACCGTGATTTTCTTGATTCGATCACGGTCACAAATCCTGAAATCGCCATCGTTCCTGAAAACGAAATAAATGACAACTGACGTTGTTAACACAGGTGCTGAAAAGTTATTCAGCTACCCCGCGTGGATCACGCGGATTAGTGACGGAGCTGAACCGCCGAGCACTGTCGGGGAAATCACCACCGAGTTGCGAGCTGCATCAGTCGTGCAATCAGCAGGCGGTCAGGTGTTAGACCACGCGTCGCTGGAATGGTGGGTCACGTCGGACTTAATAAACCGATCACAGCCGTCTGGTTTCCAGAAGATGATTGACGTTCTGCTACCTGATGGAACTAGGACACGGGTGGCACTTGGTGATTACGTGA
>Ga0208768_1001558_pt1 | contig 11782 bp, 11 predicted proteins | sample AntAceMetag02UK1_FD_184760 | JGI IMG/M metagenome (GOLD analysis project Ga0208768, IMG submission 184760) | Saline lake microbial communities from Ace Lake, Antarctica - Antarctic Ace Lake Metagenome 02UK1 (SPAdes) (version 2) | ecosystem: Environmental > Aquatic > Non-marine Saline and...
ACCATCACCGACAACCAAAACGAAGGAGAAGCCTAACCCAGAAACACTGAACAACACACCAACCTCAGCGGCCTCAAAACCGGCCAAGGTGGTTGTCGCGCGCGGACAAGGTGGTTGACGTTCTACACCTTGGCGATGGTTGCGATCAGGGAGGCATCGACATCGAGGCGGCGGAGAGTTTCGGCCCCGCCCAGCGCCAGCAAGGCAAGGACCAGGCCGGTGGCCGCATTGGGCACGAGGGCGATGGTGCGGGCGGCGACAGACAAGGCGCCGAAGATCAGCAACAGGTTGACGAGCAGGCCGCGTTTCTGGTCTGGCAGGGCAAATGCTTTCAGGCGGACCGCTTCTTCCGGTGAAATCTGCCCATTTTCGGTCAGCGAATCCAGATCGAGTCGAATGATTTGCATGTGAGTGCTCACTATCATTTGTGAGCGTTCATTAACATTCGGTATGATGAATGGCAAGCCGCCTTGACGCTCCGGGAGTGTAGACAAGTCGCTGCCTGCGGCTTAACTGCGGGGCAGATTTGAATTGCCAAGCAGGCCAGGGGTGAGATGTTCAAGAAAATTTTGATTGCCAACCGGGGCGAAATCGCCGTTCGCGTCATCAAGACGTGCCGCCGACTAGGTGTGAAGACGGTCGTCGTCTATTCTGATGCCGATGCGGGCTCGATGGCCGTGGAAATGGCCGATGAAACCGTGCACATTGGCGGTTCGCCTGCCTCGGAATCCTATCTCGTTGCCGACAAGATCATTGATGCGGTGAAAAAGACCGGTGCCGAAGCCATTCACCCCGGTTTCGGCTTCTTGTCCGAGAACCCGGCTTTCGCCAAGCGTCTCGAAAAAGAGGGAATCGGCTGGATCGGGCCGAACGCGTTTGCGATCGAGGCGATGGGCGACAAGATCAGCTCCAAGAAGCTGGCGGCCGAAGCCGGTGTGTCCACTGTGCCTGGCCATATGGGCCTGATCGAGGACACCAAGGAAGCGGTGAAGATTTCCCGCGAGATCGGCTATCCGGTGATGATCAAGGCCTCGGCTGGCGGCGGCGGCAAGGGCATCCGCGTCGCGGCCAATGACAAGGAAGTCGAAGAAGGTTTCCCGGCCGTGAAAGCCGAAGCGCGATCCTCATTCGGCGACGACCGCGTCTTCATCGAGAAATTCATCCTCGAGCCGCGTCATATCGAGATCCAGGTGCTCGGCGACAAGCATGGCAACTGCGTCTACCTGTTCGAGCGCGAGTGTTCGATCCAGCGCCGCAACCAGAAAGTCATCGAGGAAGCACCCTCGCCCCTGCTCGACCCGGAAACCCGCAAGAAGATGGGCGAACAGGCCGTCGCGCTATCCAAGGCCGTCAACTATGACAGTGCCGGCACGGTGGAGTTTGTCGTCTCCGGCAAGGACAAGGGATTCTACTTCCTTGAAATGAACACCCGCCTGCAGGTGGAGCACCCGGTGACCGAAATGATTACCGGCATCGACCTCGTCGAGCAGATGCTCCTGTCCGCCTATGGCGAGACGATGAAGTTCAAGCAATCCGACCTCAAGATCAATGGCTGGGCCGTCGAGACCCGTGTGTATGCAGAAGATCCGTACCGGAACTTCCTGCCATCCATCGGGCGCCTCAAGCGCTTTCATCCGCCCGTCGAAGGCAAGCTCGGCAAGGGTACCGTCCGCATGGACTCAGGCGTGCGTGAAGGCGACGAAATCTCGATGTTCTACGACCCGATGATCGCCAAGCTGGTCACCTGGGGCAAGGATCGCGATACGGCGCTCGACACCCAGGCCGAGGCGCTTGACCGGTTCCACATCGAAGGCATCCAGGACAATATCCCTTTCATTGCCGCCGTGATGGACGAAAAGCGCTTCCGTTCCGGGGATATCACCACGGCCTATATCAAGGACCAGTTCCCCGACGGCTTCCACGGCACCGAGCCGACCAAGACGCAGGAAACCCAGCTGATCGCAGCAGCGGCTTATGTCCATGGTTTCTACTCGCGCCGGGCCCAGCACGTGACCGGGCGCATTTCCCCGGTTCCCGAAGCCCGCAAGGACTGGATCGTCGTCCTCGGGGACAGGCATCATCCGGTTCACCTTGAACTGGGCGACGATGGTGATGCGCAGATCACGATCAATGGCGGCAAGCCCCATTCCCTGGTGACCAACTGGCATCCCGGCCAGCACCTGGTCGAAGGCGTGCTAGACGGTAAACAGTTTGCAGTGAAGTTTGCCGACCGGACCGAAGGCTATCTGTTCCGCCATCGGGGCGTTGCCCTGCGTGCGCTCGTCTGCACACCGACGGTTGCTGACCTGCATGCACGCCTTCCCGAAAAGGAAAAGCCGGATACGTCGAAACTCGTCATCTCGCCGATGCCGGGCCTTGTCGTTTCGATGGATGTGACTGTCGGCCAGGAAGTGCAGGCCGGTGAGGCCGTCTGCGTGGTCGAGGCGATGAAGATGCAGAACATCATCCGCGCCGAAGCCACCGGTACGGTGAAGGCGATCAATGTGACGGCGGGTGCCAGCGTGGCGGCCGACGAAATCATGGTCGAATTTGGCTGAACGCGCTTAACGGCCTGATAACCCGAAACATGACCTCCTGGTCTCCACGCAGGGGTGGCCCGGCCTTTGATTGGCGCGTCACTGGATCGGCGACGGGAATTCCGTTACCGTGGAAGCCGGTTATGAAGGGAGAACAGCATGAACCTTTATTTCAGCCCGAATGGACGAATTGATCAGCCTGCTTATTGGCGCGGCGTGATCACGCTGTTTGTAGTCAGTTCCGTCTTGTCAGCGATTTCCGCTTAAGTATCCCCGTTTCTCGGCATTCTTGGCCTGGTTGTTGTCTGGCCGTGGATCGCATTGCACGTAAAGCGCTTCCACGATGCCGACCAGACCGGCTGGATCACAATCGGCATGGCGGTTCTGGCGATTGTCCTGTCCATCGTGCTTGGCTTCATTGTGCCCGGTCTATTCGGTGTCGATACGGCGGCGATGTCGGAACAGATGGCGCGCGACATGGAAGACCTGGCGTCGAGCAATGACCCCGGCGCGGTGATGGCGGCCACGATGGAGGCCACAAAGAAAATGACGCAGGCCCAGTTCCTGCCGAACATCGTGTCGACCGCGATTGTCACGGCTGTGATCGGCTTTGTCATGAGCCTGTTCAAGTCGACGCCCGGCACGAACAAGTACGGTTCGCCATCGGGCGAGGCCGCAGCGGACACATTCGTCTGAGCCCGCTTGCGCCGGCAGTTCATCCTGAAAAGAGCCGGGGCGCGCCTACGGCTCTTTTTTCTTGCATGAATTTATCGTTTATTGATAAGAGGTCGCAAAGGCGCTAAGACGCGAGCGACCGGCACCAACCCGAGGAGACCGCCCCCCATGGACATCCAATATGTCCTACTCAGCCCGAACGGCCGCATTGGCCCGCGCGACTTCGGTCGCGGACTGATCCTGCTGACCGCGGCGATGATGATCGTCCAGATCGCGGTGGCACTGGTGTCACCGGCGTTTGGCGTGCTGCAATACCCGCTCGTGTTTTCCTATGTCTGCGTATTCGGGAAACGACTGCATGATGGCGGCCACAGCGCCTGGTTCTATCTACTTTTCCTGGCGGGATATTTCGTGCTCTCGACCACGGCCACGGCGATCCTGATGCCGTTCCTGTCGCCGGATGCCCTCGCGATGCAGGTGGATTTCCAGAAACTCGCCATGGAAGGCCAGTTCAACGCCGCCGTCGAGGAAGCGGCTAAGATTGCGCCGGAACTCGCCCGCCAGACCGTGCTGACCACGATCGCCGCCTTCCTGCTGACCAGCGGTGCGCTTGGCCTGATCGGCGCGCGCCTGCGATCCGACCCGTCGACCAACCGGTTTGGTCCCCCCTCCAACGGCTCCGGCGAGCCTGATACGTTTTCCTGATTCCCGCCAAGGACATTCTAGATGCAAGATTCGCCCACCCTGATCGATCCGCACCGTCCATGGATTCTTGATCGCCGCGACGACCCATCGACGATGAACTGGATCCAGACCCTGTTCAATCCGATGGGCCAGTCCAGCAAGCTGCATTTCAGCCGGGCCTGGACCTTCATGTTCATGGGGCGCGTCCTGCTCTATCTCGTTCCGACTTTCGTGGTGGCCGTGCTCGGTATTGCCGGGTTGAAGGCCGAGTCGCTCAGCAATCCTGTCAATCTTGGCCCGGTCCCAGTGCCGGCCATGCTTTTGCCCTTCATGCTGTTTGTCCTGTTGACCGAATACACCTCGTTCGCAGCGCATATGCGCCGCCTCGCCGAAGCCGGGCGCTCGACCCTGCTGGCCGGCATTGTCCTGCTCCCGCTCATCCTTGGCATGCTTGCCTTTGCGGGCGGCGCAGCGCTCGGCAATTCGCAGCATGAGGCCGAGGTCGCCAGGGTCGCGCTCGAAAAGGAAATCGCGGCAGATCCTGTGAGAGCGGCGGCGGCAAAAGCAGACGCCAAGGCCAAGGCGAAAGCGAATCCGAAAGCGCAGAAACCGCCACAACGGAGCGGACCGCCAGAGGCACCCAAGACGGCCAGGGAAACGGCGATCAGCACGGGGATGGGCATGGCCGTCCCGATCTGGCTGCTTGCCTCGTTCGGGGCGATGCTGTGGACGCTGCTCTATGTGGCGCGCATCCCCAATGGCGGCGTCGGCGAATTCAGCACGGGCAGCCACATTCCCGAGAACGAAGCCCTGCGCCGGCCCTACAAGACGGCCTGAAGCGGGCTCGGCACGGCCACCAGCCGGCTGCCAAACACGGCCTCGAACGCATCGCGCAGGGCGATATCGACATCGCCCATGTTAGCCGGGATGCCGAGATCGACCAGACTCGTTACGCCATAGCGCGGGTCTGCGATGCCGCAGGGCGTGATTCCCGAGAAATGCTCGAGGTCCGGCTCGACGTTCAGGGATATGCCGTGAAAGCTCACCCAGCGCTTCAGGCGCACGCCGATGGCGGCAATCTTGTCCTCGCGGAGTGCGCCAACAGCCTGCGTCCGGTCGACCCAGACGCCGACACGGCCGTCACGCGGGCCGGCATCGACATTGAAGGCGGCGAGGGCGGCAATGATCCAGGCCTCGAGATTCTGCACGAAAGCCCGCACGTCGCGCCCGCGGGCCGCGACATCCAGCATCACATAGGCCACGCGCTGGCCGGGGCCATGATAGGTGTACTGGCCCCCGCGTCCGGCGTCGAACACGGGGAAGCGGGCGGCATCTTTGAGGTCTTCCGGCTTGGCGGACGTGCCGGATGTGTAGAGCGGCGGGTGCTCCAGGAACCAGACCAGTTCGGCGGCCTCGCCCTCGCGAATCGCACGGGCGCGGGCCTCCATGAGGGCCACGGCGGCCTCATACGGGACTGGGGCATCGGACACGGCCCATTCAACGGCGGGGAAATTCTGCATGATCGTTCGCATATAGGCGACAATCGGGGCTTCACAAAGGTTTGCGCGCGCCTTATACGGCGCGTCTGCCTGTTACAGACCAGTGTGCGGTCATGGCGGAATTGGTAGACGCGCAGCGTTGAGGTCGCTGTGGGGCAACCCGTGGAGGTTCGAGTCCTCTTGACCGCACCATTTTGTCTGAAACGACCCTAAAAATATCATTTAACAACAGCGATATGTCGGGATAATGACGTCTCGTCTCGATCGGCTGTTCAGTTTTGTGCTACAAATTGCGCTCAGTTTTGTGCTACAAACGCCCATATTGCGATCCCGGGAAGGCGACCGTCACCTGGGCCGGAGAGGCGAGCACTGGCACTATTATCGTCGGGTGCCAAAGAAGTTCGGGCGCCATGACAGGCGGGGCATGGTCAGGCTTGCACTGGGGACCATCTCACTCGAAACAGCACGCCTGCGCCGCGACGAACTTGCGGCGGCTGACGAGGCTTACTGGGCCGCCATGGCTCTCAGCGAGGCGGGCGGGGAGGATACAAAGGCGCTCGCCCTGCAGCGCTATGAGGCCGCACGCACGGCCGCGCTGGCTGCCGGTTTCCGATATCGCCCGCTTGATCAGCTGATTGGAACAAAGGACGTTGAGGACATCGTCAGGCGCCTGCTTGCAGTCAATCAACAGGGCCGCAACCAGGGTGACGTGCAACCACGCAAGATCGAGGCCCTGCTTGGCGGCGTGGAGGAGCCCGGTATCACCGTCAGCGAGCCACTCGAGCTCTATCTCAGCGAAATTGCCGTCGATGACCCGTACGGCAAGTCCGACGCCCAGGCCTATCAGTGGCGCAAGGTAAAACGCCTTTCGATCAGCTATGTCATTCGGCAGGTTGGCGATCTCGGGCTCAGCGAGATCACGCCAGAGCATGCGCTGGCTTATCACCGCTACTGGTCGGGGCGCGTGACGGGCGGGTCGGCAGGCGAGAAGCCGGTCAAGCCCAACACGGCCAATCGGCATATGGGCAATATCCGGCTGCTCTACAGTGCCTGTTACAAGCATATCGGTGAGGAGAGCCGGCAGAACCCCTTCCGCAACCTGTTCTTCAAGGCAAGGTCGCGAACCGACATGCCTGCCTTTCCGGACGACGGGGTGCTGGGTCAAGGGCGAACACAATTTCGCCGGGCATCGTTTTGTGGGGCCCGCTTCCATGACGCCGCGCGCCGCGTTTCTGGCATGGATGATCAGGAACGTGCCTGCTGAAGCGATCACGGTCAGAAGTGATCAGGCACCGATCTTGAGGGACGCTATCCGCTCGGGCCTGGGCTTAGGATTCCTGCACCTGCCTCTCACACAAGGTCGCGATGATCTCGTCGAGATATTGAAACCACGCGCAGATTGGGTCGTCGGATCATGGATCGTCACGCATGTCGATCTTCACCGCACGCCAAAAGTGCAGGCCTTCCTCAAGGCACTCAAAGACATAAAAAGCCGCTGAGACACACAAACCATAGTGAAACAGCCGCTCACTGCGTAGGGTTTCGATGTCCCATTTTGGCGAGTATCAGGCTGATAGTCCAGGCTTCTCGAAAGAGCGTTCTTGGCCAAATTGAGACAGGCACTGGTGGGCCTCAGAACGGCGTATCTAACGGGAAGGAGTTCTGTACCAATTGGTGAAAGTCACGCGCACAAGCCAAAACACCATCAGTGCCTGAACGGCGACAATCGGGGCGGCGAGGATGGTGTGCGCAGGACGTTCGGCAGTGTTCGTCGTCAGGTATTTTGAGACAGAAGGCTGCCTGCTTGGCGCGGAGGGGGTGTTTCTGGGTCAGATTGAAGGCCAGTATCTGCGTCATGACGGACCCCAGCATGTTCTGGCCTTTGCCCCGACACGTTCGGCAATACCCGCTCGAAACTGCGCTGCTACTGCATGGGGATATATGGCGTGATTGCTTCTGCCAGGGGCGCTGCGATGACTTTCACGCCGTCAGCTGTCGGATGCAGACCATCGCGCAATAGCAGGTCAGGCCGGTCCTGGACCTCGTCGACCAGGCCTTCATATAGGCGAACGCCATAAGTCGCTGCCAGATCCCGAAATATCGCTGCAAACGCAGCGGCTCTTGGATCATCCTCTGCGCTTGAGCGCGGAGACATGCTGATGAGCAGGATGTCGATACGGCTTTGCTGTGCGCGCTCGATAATGGCCGAGATGTTGGCCCTGGTCCTTTCAGGATCAACACCGCTGAGATAGTCATTGGCACCGAGGGCAAGGACAAGGAGGTCGGGCTCGGTTGATCCCACACTCCAGTCATACCTGGCCAGGCCGCCGGCGCTGGTGTCGCCGGAAACACCGGCATTGATCACGTCGATACCGGGCGATGTTTCCAGCAAAAGCGCCTCGACCTGTTCCGGCAAGGCGTCGCCTGGCGCGAGACCGTACCCGGCTGTCAGGCTGTCACCTAGCATGACAATCACGAAGTCGGCTACGTCGCGGGCCTGGTCGTCCCGGGTCGGCGCAGGCGTTTCGATCGCCCGGCCCGCGCCCGGCAAGGCCGACGCAGGCCCACTGGCAGGGGCGTTGCGACCCCCGCTATCGCACCCCGTGACCACAATCGCCACGATCACCAGGAGTTTTCCAAATCGCATGCTTGTTCGCGCTCCAGTTACACATAGGTCTTAGGGATGAGCTGACTGACCGGCAACCGGCAAAGCAAAAAGAAGAAACGCTGAATGACCGAACCTCTGCGCATGACCCAGGTTTGTCTGACATTACCCTCGGCGTCAGGCGCGGTAGATATATTGCGGGGCGTCGACTTCAGCTGCAGCAGGGGGGAGTCGGTCGCGATTGTCGGTCCATCAGGGTCCGGGAAGTCCTCTTTGATATCTGTTGGTGCCGGGCTTGAACGGGCGACGTCGGGCCGGGTTGAACTGCTCGGTACCGATCTTGGCGACATGACCGAGGATGCACTCGCCCGGTTGCGCCGAGGCCGCGTGAGCATGGTTTTTCAGTCCTTCCACCTTCTGCCGACCATGACCGCACTTGATAATGTTCGCGTCGCACTTGAAATTGCCGGGATGGATGATGCGCTCGAACGGGCGACAGAGACACTTGCGGCGGTCAACCTTACGTCCCGGCTCACCCACTATCCCGGCCAGCTGTCTGGCGGCGAACGTCAGCGTGTAGCGGTTGCCCGGGCGCTCGCCTGCGCCCCGGACCTTGTGTTTGCCGATGAGCCAACAGGCAATCTCGATACAAGGACGGGTGCATCTGTGGCCGATCTCCTGTTCCGCATAGCAAATGATCGCGGCGCAACCCTTATCCTTGTCACGCATGATACAGCCCTCGCAGCGCGCGCCGACAGGACCGTGAACATGCTCGACGGTCAGCTCGTATGAACAGGCTGGCCCTGACGATTGCCGCGCGCGAACTTGCCGGAGGTGTTCGCGGCTTTACAATTTACCTTGCCTGTATCGCTCTCGGCGTTTTTGCGATTGCCGCGGCCGGATCAGTCACAGAGGGGTTCAGCCGCGGGCTGGTATCAGAAGCGCGCACACTGCTCGGCGGTGATGCCATGTTTACAGCGGCCCAGCGCCGGGCGAACCCAGAAGAAAGGGCCTGGATGGACGCCCGCGCGTCGGTGTCTGAGCTCATCAGCCTGAATGTCATGGGAGAGGTCGCAGACCTGCGCCGCCAGGTTGATGTCCGGGCCGTCGATATGCGCCATCCGCTGATTGGCGCCGATACCGTGTATGGCGCGCGTGACCTTGATGAAGCGCTGGCCTTTCGCGACGGGCGCTGGGGTGTTGCGGTCACGCCGTCGCTGCTTGAAGAATTCAATGTCCGGATTGGTAACGAGATCCAGCTGGGAAGCATCACGGTTATCATTCGCGCGAGACTTGATGGCGTGGCGGATGGGATTGGCACGCCCGGAGCGTTTGGCCCCGAGGCAACGGTCCGCATTGCCGCCATGGAAGAGGCCGGGCGCCTGACCGCTGGCCAGCTATTCAGATCGCGCTACCGGCTATTGCTTCCAGCAGGTGAGACGGGCGATGACATCGCAAAAGCGGCCGAGGAAGACTGGGGCGCAAGTGGTCTGATTTATCGCGGGCCCGAAGATGCGATCGATGGGCTACAGCGCCTGCTTGAAATGTTGAATACATTCCTGTCCGTGATAGGCATCGCCGCCCTCGTGGCGGGCGGTGTGGGTATTGCGCAGGCCAGCACGGCATTCCTGCAGAGCCGGATTCCGTCAATTGCGACGTTCAAGGCGCTCGGCGCACAGGCATCAACAATTCGCATGGCGTACCTGATCCAGCTTGGAGCGCTCGCATTACTCGGCGCGCTGATCGGTGTGGCGCTTGGCGCGGCGATGCCGTTTGTTCTGGCCCTGTTGGTCGGTGACAGGATTCCCTTGCCGACGATATTGCAGATATATCCATGGCCCTTGTTGCAGGCAGTTTTGCTGGGCCTCATGGCCGCTGCGATGTTTGCCTTTCCGCCGCTTGGGCGAGCGCGTGCGACCCGCCCGGCGGCGCTGTTGCGTACCCTCGGCGCTGAAGACCAGGCAAAGGTTCCCAGGTTCGAAATGACCGCGTCCATTTGCGCGGGGCTCGGCTTGCTTGCCCTTGCGGTGCTAACAAGTGCGACACCGCTGATCACGGCCCTTCTGCTCGCGGGGGCCTCAATTGCCTGGATATTCTTTCTGGGACTTGCGCGACTCATTCGATGGAGCGCCCGGCGGCTCACGGGCACACGCAAGGGGTTTGCAAGACTGGTTCTGGCCAACCTTGGAGGACCCGGCTCGCTAGCGCCAACGGTTGCGCCGGCTTTGGGTCTCGGGCTGGCCCTCCTGGTCTTTGTCGTTACAATTCAGGCCAACATTCTTCGCCAGGTAAATGAAACGGCCGCGACAAACCTGCCGTCGCTTTTCGTCACCCAGATCCCGAATGCTGGCACCGATGCTTTCGACACGCTCATGGCAGAGCAGGGGGTTGATATCGATGACCCGGAGACCTTTCGCCGTGTCCCCTTCGTTATTGGCCGCGTTGTTTCCCTCAAGGGGGAGCCACTTGATGAAGACAGCGTCGCCCGTTCCGAACGCTGGGTCGTCGAAGGTGAAACACAAATACCTTATATCGGACGCCAGCCGCCAGAAGCCGAACTCATCGAGGGTGAGTGGTGGCCGGAGGATTATACCGGACCGCTCCTGGTCTCTGTCGAAGCCGACGCGGCGCGCGGCCTTGGCGTTGCAATAGGCGACACGATCGGATTTCGCGTGTTCGGGCGCAATGTTCAAGGTACAATCGTATCATTCCGCAAGGTCGACTGGGGCAGTTTTGGCGCGAACTCTGCATTCATCCTGTCGCCGGGGACACTCGAGGCTGCGCAACCGCAGCATATTTCGATTATCCGTATAGATCCTGAACGTGAGCCAGAGATCATCCGTGCCCTGGGAAGAGACTTTCCTGATGTGGTGGTGTTTCAGACTCGGGCCGCACTGGCGACAGCCGGACGTATTCTTGGAAATATTTCAATTGCGATTACCGCAGCGGCGAGCATTGTCCTCCTGGCTGGTCTCCTTGTCCTGGTGGGCGCCTTTGCTGCCATGGCGCGCCAGAGACGCAGTGAAGCTGCACTTCTGAAGACGTTCGGTGCAAGCCGGGCGCAGGTACTTGGATTGTATTCGGCCGAGTTTGCTGCGTCTGGCTCAGTGGCGACCATGTTTGGCTCGGTGATAGGTGTTGCGGCCGCCTGGCCAGTCGTCACAGGGCAATTTGAGGCGCAATGGACGATGCCGTGGAGCGCAGTCTTCCTGGTCGCGGGCGCCTCTATCCTGGCCGCTGCAATAGGCGGTCTGCTTGTCGGCCTCGTAACCCTGTCGCATTCACCGGCGCGCGTATTGCGCGCCGTCTGATTGCCGGCGTCGCGCCGAACCCGGCATGGTCTCATTGCCTTGTTCAGGCCTTTCAATGCAGCGGTTTTGTCCCGTTTCCTGGTGACGTAGGGGTCAAGGACTTTGCCTTCGTGGTCGAGAGCTCGCCATAGATAGTGCCGCTCACCGCGTTTGTTGGCTACGCCTGCCTTCGGCTGACGAAAACCTCGTGCCGAAACCGGACATGCATGACTACGCCTGGCTGGATGATTTCGGGCGAGGTTCTGACGTAGCGAAACGGGTTCTTGGCAATATTAAAAGGCTAATCACCAGGATCAAACACCTCAAGCCCGTGTCCTTTGATGATACCCCGCGCCCTGAAAAACGGTAGCGTCCCATCAGATGGTGTAAATCGTGCGTGCCGTCTCGGCTGCGATCACGGTTTCAGCTGCCCACGCCGGGCAGGCTGAGAACAGGGTTATCGACTATTCGGGCGAGACTTTCCAGTGACAT
>Ga0208768_1001562_pt1 | contig 11754 bp, 11 predicted proteins | sample AntAceMetag02UK1_FD_184760 | JGI IMG/M metagenome (GOLD analysis project Ga0208768, IMG submission 184760) | Saline lake microbial communities from Ace Lake, Antarctica - Antarctic Ace Lake Metagenome 02UK1 (SPAdes) (version 2) | ecosystem: Environmental > Aquatic > Non-marine Saline and...
GGGGGTCACTGGTTCGAATCCAGTAGGGCCCACGTAATAAAGACGAGGCTTCGCAGAAATGCGGGGCCTTCCTTTTTTGGCAGGGGTGAAACAAGGGTGAAACAAATATTTTTTGCATATATCTTCCTATCTTCATAAACGGCTCTCATGCGGTTATGAAATCTTCTACTAAAAATACGATTATTTCGCTTTTCCAACGAATCGACAAAGCGGTTTTCGATATGCATCGAAAAGGCAGGGCATGGAAAACGAAGAAAGTTCCGCACTGGATCGTACTGGTCTTAGGGTTGGTATTATATCTATTGGTACTTTGGTTATTGTGGCCGTTCCTGTCCGCTCAGGGAATACCCTACCTCAATTATTTTGGTTTTTTCTTGTTACTGGTTTTTACCATAGTGTTTTTGGTATTGTCGAAAATCTACGTTTCGCAGCTCCTGAACTATAAAAGCCCTTATTCGATTCGAAAGGAAAGAACAGGCACGAGGGTGGAAGATAGGAGGTATAGGGCACCTTTACGGTTCGATCAGCTGGTCCATAAGATCGATTATGACAGCTCTGACCTTTTTCATTACTATTTAAAAACGAACCGGGAGGACTTCTCAAAACTCCTGTCGGGGAAACGAGTCTCCGGGAAATTGACATGGCTTCCCTTGACCGATAGGAAACTACCCAACTTTCGCCTTTTTTTCGAGTTTCTGAACCATATCTCCGAAGAGAACCTGGAAGGGTACTACGGTGAAAATCTTTTACGTCTATGCACATATATTACCCAAAATTTCAAATCGAAGGACAATGAATGGTCGGTAAAACAACTTCAAAAGGCACACTCGGGTTGGAAAAACTGCAATCCCAAAAGGCGTATGGACCTAAAAATCGATATCGAGAACCACCTTGTATTTATTGGTAGATCATAATATGAAAAGGAAAGAAAAGAAAAACAGCGGAAGCCTTTCCTTTACTTGATTTCATAGGGAATCCTACCCAAATTGCTTTCAAATAGTTCCATGTACTGATCATGGAAAAAGAGTGAAAACTTAATTTGAAAGCCTTATGGACAAACAAAATTCTTCCCTAGTACAATTGCTCCTTGAAAAGATCGACCATCTCGATGAAGCCGCCCTGGTCAAGAAAAGGGTATTTAATGTCACCAACTTACAGATGTATACCGGTTGGAGCCTTTCCAAGATCTATAAGCTCACATCGGCAAGGTTGATCCCCTTTTCAAAGCCGACCAATGGTTCCCTGTTCTTTGAACGGGAGAAAATAGAGGAATGGCTGCTTCAAAACCCTTCCTATGCCGAAGAGGAACTCCAAGAGAAAGTGAATGCCCATTTGAAAAGACACCATCAGGGTAACCCATAAGAAAGCACTATGAAAGCCAGCGATAGAAATTTTCAGGGTATATGGATTCCTAAACGGATCTATTTGAATACCGAGGTGAATTGGTATGCCAAGATCCTATTTCTGGAAATCCACAGCTTTACGGAAGACGGAAAAGAATGCTTCATGTCCAACAAGTACATATCCTCATTTCTGAAAATCTCCGAACGACAGGTCTCCAGATACATTAGCGAACTAAAGACAGTCGGCTGGATAGCCGAGGTCTCTTTTGACGGAAGAAGGCGGTTCCTTAAAAGCACATTGGAGTTCAGCTTTCGAACGTGCAAAGCAGATACGACAAAAGTGTCCAGGCAGCATGGACAGTTCTATCGTGTCAGCAACGTCAAAAATGACCATCATATAAAACAAGTAACAAAACAAGACATAAAATCAATTACTTCTTTAAAAGAAAATATTGAAAATAGAAGTCCAATATTAGAATAGAACCCATGAAAAAGAAAATATCAGGGCTGTTGAAAAAGGAAAAAGAAATAAAGGGTCCGCTATGCGAGCCCGATGTTTTCAAAAAAGTTTTTTTCAAAACGGCCCAAGAATTTTATGCCAATACCGATCTGGACTTTGAGGTGGATGGTTCAAACAAAAGTTTCTTGCAACACTTCTGCAAATATTGGAACCGGGAAGTGGCATTCGAAGTAATCGCGAATATTTCACTCAAGAAAGGGCTATTCGTCTTCGGCTCCTATGGAACCGGAAAGACAACCAGTTTCAGGATTATACAAAATTTGGCCAAACAGTATCAAGTCAAGGAACTTTGGTTTCCTTCCATTTCGACACAGGAGGTAGTCGACAGGTTTAATATGGAAAAAAATAAGGAAGATGTGATACGGTATTTCTCTAAAGGTACCTTCCTGTTCGATGACCTTGGCTCAGAAACAGCGGGAAACAATATCTACCAATATGGCAAGGAAGAAGTGTTCGTAAGGATACTGTTGAACCGCTATCGAAATTTTGAGAAACTGGGGACAAAAACACATATCACCACGAATCTTGGCCTAAAGCAGATAGAGGAACGCTATGGTAACCAGTTAGCAGACCGCTTTATTGAAATGTTCAATCTGCTGAAATTGGACGGGCCAAGTAGAAGAAAATGATAGGAAAAGGAAATACGGGATTAGCTTGGAATTTCAGCCTTTTCTTATAAAACGGAACAAGGTATTCCTGCACGAAGTAAAACGAAGAAAAGGAATAGCAAGAGGGTAACGGGCTAAAGCCACGTTACTATATATAAAGCATTGATTATCAATATATTGAAAATATTTTTACTTCAAGTCATCGACTAAATTTGCGTCAAACGGACTTGCACCCCCTGAAAACGTTGATATAATTTACAGTAACCGGTTTTTAAAGAACCTATATGAAATAATTTAAAGTATTGAAATTCAATAGGTTGAAAATAATTGTGAATTATTGAGGATTTTCCATTGTCGCAAATTCTATTGAAAAATCTTCCAACTGCCTATAAACGTTATAAAAAGTTACTGTAATGGAAACAAAAACCAAACGAAATAATACTTTTTCAGCAATAAGCATCAATCGGATAACGGCCGAACGATTTCGGGCATACTCCAAGACTGTTTCCAGATCACATTCGGAAACAATTGATACGATGATCGATTTCTTTGAAAAAGCGCGGATATCGCCAAAGAGCCAGGTGATGATCAGCTTTATCCGGTTTCAAAACTACATGATGGGGCGGTTCGATTACTTGGAAGAACTGTTACGGACCATGGAACGGGAACAGCTAAGACCCACCCATGATATGCTCAAAAGCCTGTTCGAAGGAACGGCATTAAAGAAAAAGGAGCAACCCTTGCTTGTGGACAAAAAGAACCTAAGGATGACCAAAGAGGAATGGAATATGGAGGACGGAAAAGTTTCGTTCGAGAAATACCATGATGTTATAAAGGCCAGGAGCAAGGACAGACATATTTTTTCGAAGGTTCTGGACAGTATCGCCAAAGTAGAACCCACCTTTGGCAAACCCTATTTTAAATTGGAAATGGACGAAACGGAATTGGAGAGTATTCGGCGTGAGCTAAACTGGAAATAGCGAAACAGAATTAGTTCTGAATAAGCAGAATGCGCCCTATTTCAATTTTACTTAACGCTTATCTACCGGAACGCTATAAAATCGAAACAGGATCCATGCGCAAAGTTCAAGGGTAAGTATTTGGGACGGGATTTAACTAAATCGTTCCTCGGATTAAATGATTGTCCAACAAACTTTGATAGTCTATTAAAAAAATAATAACTGTTCTAATGTGGACTGAGGAATTCTAGCCCAAAAGATAGCAGGACCTAGTCCCTGATACTATAGTTCTTAGCCACCGAAGTAAGCTTATAATTAATCCATCGAATCTCAATTAATTAGTATTTGATTAATGGCTACTTGAAATTTAAAGAAATAATTTTATTTGAGTTATTTGAAGAGTACTTCCATCTTACTTAGTGAATTTAAATAATTTGTGCTTCTAAATTAATAGATGATTTATAATGAAAAGCGATCAATAAAATTGAACTCATTTTTAATTTCCAAACGTTTGTTAGTAAGAATCATTCTTGCTGCTCCTTCACCCATCGTTTTAAAATTTGTGCTAATTACGGTAATTCCCAAAAGCTCCTTGAGTGGGGTGTCATTATATGAAATTATTCCAATATCTTCACCAAGTTTATAATTTTTATCCCTTACCTGTTTTACTAGATTGACCAAATCCGCTTCCTCAATTATTACATATAAATCTTGTATTTGAAGTTCCATGCTATCATAAATCTCATCAAGTATTTCGTAATCTAAGTTATATTGGATGCAGAAACGTTTAAAGCCGGTGACAATACCTTTAGGGTAGGGATATACCGCCTTGCTGGGATAGACTAACACTATTTTTCGATATTTTTTCAGTTTTTCAAATCCACTTGTTAATGCATTGTAAATATCTTCAGTAAAGTCTTGATAAATGCGACCCGATTCTCTTGATAAACTCTTCAAATTACGGTCAAGAACGATAAGTTTGCCTTGTGGTATAGATAAAATTGTTTTCAAAACTTCATCTGTACAGCCCATATGCTGCATATTTTCATTTTTAAAATGCGGCATAATGACATAATGGTCATAAAAATATTGTTTCTCATCAATGATTTTACAGAAAACTTTTGGATCACAATGATAAATATCAAGGTCGACCTTTGCTTTTGCTCCTAATTCAGACACAAATGCATTATAAATGCGCATTTTATATGTGCTTAACTTATTTATTAAGAAAAGCACTTTGGTCTTAACCGATTTATTCGTTTTGAATAAATAATATCCCTTGCCTTTTACAGATTCTATGATATTTTGCTTTTTAAGTAGGCTATACGCTTTTTCAACTGTATCTCTTGATAATAGAAGTTCTTCACTGAGTTCGTTAATGGAGGGTAATTTTTCCCCTAATTTCAGATTCCCGCTATTAATACATTTTAATATAGAATCCATTACTTGTTTGTACTTAGGAACTCTAGAATTGTTGTCAATTATTATATTAGTGAGTAAGTCCAATGCAGAATAGTTTTAGAATATTTTTATCTTGGTACATGGTAACCACTTCAAATATATACAATTATTTAGGTCCGTCATTAAATTTTGGTATTGTGGAGGATAACCGTATAGTACAGGATGCCAGTTGTTTTTTCAAATTATATTTTCGTTAATTAGTAACTTAAATACAATAAATGTCGGTTAAATCTTATAAACATGTTGACTATCTCTGGGATGAAGAAGAAGCTTCAAAACTTGATGATAATCAAGTAGAGTTATTTCTTTACCGTTCCAATATTCTTGGAGCAGATTTGCGCATCACTAACTATGGGGGTGGTAATACCAGTTGCAAGACCTTAGAAAAGGACCCGTTAACAAACGAAGAGGTGGAAGTAATGTGGATCAAGGGCTCCGGTGGGGATATTGGGACATTGACCAAAGCAGGAATCGCAGGACTTTACACGGAACGCCTTCGTAATCTGAAAAATGTTTATGGCGGATTAGAAGATGAGGATCGTATGGTGGGTCTTTTCAATCATTGCATCTATGATTTGGACAGCAAGGCGCCATCTATTGATACCCCTTTGCACGGTTTACTTCCTTTCAAACATATAGACCATTTGCATCCTGATGCCTTGATTGCTGTTGCAGCGGCAAAGGACAGTGAAAAAGTGACCCAAGAAATTTGGGGAGATACCATGGGCTGGGTGCCTTGGCAACGACCTGGTTTTGACCTTGGATTACAGTTGGAAAAATGTTTAAACGATAATCCTGATATTAGAGGAATCGTACTCGGAAGCCACGGATTATTTACTTGGGGCGATACCTCTTACGAATCCTATATCAACAGTTTAGAGGTCATTGAAATGGCTTCGGAATATATCGAGAAAAAAATAAAGGAGAAGGGTAGTGTCTTTGGAGGTCAAAAAGTAGAATCACTTCCAAAGGAAGAGCGATTGGAAAAGGCTGCACAATTAATGCCGATGCTGAGAGGTCTTTGTTCGTCCGAGGCTAGAATGATTGGTCACTTCAACGACAGTGACGTAGTTCTGGAATACATCAACAGTAATGATCTGGAACGATTGTCGCCTATGGGCACCTCATGTCCTGATCATTTCTTACGAACTAAAATCCAACCTTTGGTCCTGAATTTGGGAACGGATGCCGATACGGGTGATACTGAGGCCATTCTACAAAAATTAAGACCCTCTTTTGAGCAATATCGTCAAGAATACAAGGAATATTATGAAACCTGTAAGAAGGATAATAGTCCCGCTATGCGCGATCCTAATCCAGTAATAATTATTTATCCGGGTGTGGGCATGTTCAGCTTTGCGAAGAACAAGCAAACTGCTAGGGTTGCCAATGAATTCTATGTAAATGCCATTAATGTCATGCGTGGTGCGGAGGCGATTACGGAATATACTGCTTTGCCGAGACAAGAAGCTTTCGATATTGAATATTGGTTGTTGGAAGAGGCAAAACTTCAACGCATGCCAAAAGAAAAACCCCTTTCCAGAAAAGTGGCTATGGTCACTGGAGCAGGAGGAGGTATCGGTAAAGCGATTGCCGATAAGTTAGTTGCGGAAGGTGCTAACGTGGTTTTGACGGATATTGCCGAAGATAGACTAAAAGAAGCGGTAGCTAACTACCCAGGCGATACAGCTAATTATGCAATTTGTGACGTTACCAAAACTGAATCCATCGCATCGGCCTATAAAAAAGCCTGTTTGGATTTTGGAGGTGTAGATATTGTAGTGCATAGCGCCGGATTGGCCATCTCCAAACCTTTGGAAGAAACTACCGAAAAAGATTGGGATATCCTACAAAATGTATTGGTGAAAGGGCAGTTTGAATTGGCCAAACATGCCGTTGAAATCATGCGTCAACAAGACCTTGGTGGTGATATTATCCACATTGCCAGCAAGAACGGATTGGTTTCAGGTCCTAACAATGTAGCCTACGGAACCGCAAAAGCGGCGCAACAGCATATGTCGCGTTTATTGGCGGCCGAATTGGGTGCAGACCATATCCGTGTGAATACGGTCAACCCAGATGGTGTGATTGTGGGCAGTAAAATATGGGAAGGTGATTGGGCCAAAGGGCGGGCTGAAGCCTATGGTATTACAGTTGAGGAACTCCCTTCACATTATGCGAAAAGAAACCTATTGAACGAAATTATTTATCCGGAAGATATCGCCAACGGCGTGTTCGTACTGGTAGGTGTCTTGGATAAATCCACCGGAAACATCATTAATGTAGATGGTGGTATGGCAAATGCCTTTGTACGATAAATAGTTGAGTGAATTTGACCTGTTGTACCTTATGGTCAACAGGTCTATTCTAAAGAAACTTATATGCAAATAGATAAAGACCAAATTTTAACGGAAAATAAACGACTACAGGCACATCATCAGAACCAGTTCAATTTTCTATGCGATCAATTGGAACATCAGGATAAGGACATAAACGCAATCCTTAGAAAACTGGCTGATTTTCAGGTGGCCATTCCCAGTTGGGCGTTAGGTGCCGGTGGTACCCGTTTTGGTCGGTTTTCCTATTTTGGGGAACCTGCATCCTTGGAACAAAAAATCGAGGATGTAGGCATTCTACATGCACTTACAAAAACAGCAGGTGCAGTATCACTACATATTCCATGGGATATTCCGCAGGATTATAATGCCATTAAAGAGTTGGCGAAGATGAACGGACTTATTTTTGACGCCGTCAACTCGAATACCTTTCAGGACCAAAAAGATGCGAAGGAAAGTTACCGTTTTGGTTCCCTTTCCAATTTGAACGCTGCGGTACGTAATCAGGCGATTCAACATAATATCGATGTCATCAAAATCGGTGAAAAACTGGGCTCCAAAAGTTTGACCGTATGGTTGGCGGATGGTTCCAATTTTGCGGGGCAACGTAATTTTCAATCGGCCTTGATCCATACGGAGAACAGTTTAAAAAGTATCTATTCCGAATTGCCCGAAGATTGGAAAATGTTCATTGAGTATAAACCTTACGAACCTAATTTTTATAGTACGGTCATTCAGGATTGGGGCACTTCCTTTATGTTGGCGAATGCATGTGGAGAAAAAGCCTTCACTCTTGTTGATTTAGGCCACCATTTGCCCAATACCAATATTGAACAAATTGTATCTACCTTGATGCTTAAAGGTAAATTGGGTGGGTTTCACTTTAACGACAGTAAATATGGGGATGACGATATTACGGTAGGGAGCGTTAAACCTTATGCCCTTTTCTTGATTTTCAATGAATTGGTATACGGCATGGAAAACAATCCGCAAAATTCGGAATTGGCATGGATGATCGATGCCAGCCACAATATCAAGGATCCGTTGGAAGATTTATTGCAATCATTGGAAGCTATTCAAGAAGCCTATGCAAAGGCACTGTTGGTAGACCAAGAAGAACTGCAAGCGGCACAGTCCAGAAACGATGTGACGCTTTGCCAAGAGATTCTCCAGAATGCTTACAGAACGGATGTTAGGCCCTTATTGACACAGGCACGTTCGATAAGCGGAGGCGCCATTGACCCCTTAAAATCGTACCGTAACCTGAAGATACGGTCGGGTCTAATCCAAGAGAGAGGTGTGGATTCAGTAGCGTCCGGACTATAAGATTTGCAAGATGAAAAAAAAGGTAACGGCGGTTTTCGATATTGGTCGAACCAACAAAAAGTTCTTTCTTTTTGATAGTAATTTCCAAGAAGTACACCGCGAGTACATTCGATTCGATGAAATTACCGACGAAGATGGGTATCCGACAGAAAATCTTGAAGCATTAGAAAATTGGGCAAAGGAGGTTTTTGATAAAATGCTCGATTCCCCAGAATATGATATCGAGGCTTTGAATTTTTCGTGTTATGGGGCAAGCTTGGTGCATGTTGACGAAAATGGAGAGCCGACTACTCCGTTCTACAATTACATGAAACCTTTAGATGATGAAGTTTATAATTCTTTTTATAAGGCTTACGGTCCCGAGAACGAAATTTCAAGGGTAACAGGTTCTCCCAAATTGGGAATGCTCAATACCGGCATGCATTTGTATTGGCTTAAATATGCCAAGCCGGAAGTTTTCTTAAAAATAAAATATTCCCTACATCTTCCCCAATACCTTAGTTTTCTTTTTACAGGAATTCCGATAAGTGAATTTACAAGTATAGGCTGCCATACCCTACTTTGGGATTATGAAAAGAACGACTATCATGCATGGGTTTATCAAGAGGGAATAAATGAAAAACTACCTCCTCTAGTTTCTTCAAGAAAAAAAGTCCAAATAAACTATAAAGGCAAAACCATCGAAATGGGTGCGGGCATCCATGACAGTTCTTCGGCCTTATTACCCTATGTACAAAGTTTAAATAATCCATTTTTATTGGTATCCACAGGTACTTGGAGTATCTCGATAAATCCCTTTAATACAGAAATGTTAACCCTCACTGACCTTGAAAACGATTCGTTGTTCAATATGCGTATCGATGGGAGTCCCGTGAAGGTTTCTAGACTGTTTCTTGGCAACGAATATAAACTTCAAGTCAAGGCCTTGTCTGAACATTTTGGTGTTCCCAGGGACTACCATAAAACCGTAAAATTCGACCAAGACGTTTTTTTTGAGATTAACAAAGACTTCGTGCCACTATTTAAATGGTCGAGTATAACATCCGAAGATATGCCTAAAGATACTAAAATTCCGTACGTTGAATTCGAACATGCGTACCATCAGCTAATACTAGAATTGGTTTTGTTACAAGTAAAAAGTATTCGGTCGATTTTGGGAAATACAAATATCGAAAGACTTTATGTTGATGGAGGTTTTAGCGACAATGAGGTCTACATAAATCTATTATCTGAACATTTGGGAAGTATGAAACTCAGTACCACCAATTCTTCCTTAGGTTCGGCATTGGGAGCTGCCATTGCCATATCCGATGGTGAATTGGATTCCAGGTTCCTGAAGAAAAATTATAGTTTAAGAAAACATATTCCGTTCATTTTAAAATAGACAGCAGTTATGGCGATGAGTTTTGATTCAGATTATCCTTCGATAGACGATTTAAGGACGAAGGCAAAATCACGTATTCCTAAGTTTGCATTTGAATATTTGGATGGAGGTTGCAATGAAGATGTAAGTTTGGGTAGAAATACCTCGGAGATTCGAAAAGTACAATTACAACCTAGGTACTTACGAAATTACGGCACAAGTTCCATAAAGACTAAGGTTATGGGAATGGAGTTCAACGCTCCTTTCGGAATAGCTCCTGTAGGCCTTCAGGGACTCATGTGGCCAAATACCCCTGCGATTTTGGCCGAGGCAGCTTACAATCACAACATTCCGTTCATTTTAAGCACTGTGACCACAATGAACATTGAAAAAGCCAGCGAACTTACCGAAGGTAATGCTTGGTTTCAATTATACAATCCGGTGGACGATGCCATTCGCGATAGTATTATCGACCGCGCCGAAGCGGCAGGTTGCCCGGTCCTTGTTCTGCTTTGTGATGTACCTACTTTTGGGTACCGTCCACGGGATTTTAGGAACGGACTCGCATTACCCCCAAAAATGACGGTTGCCAACATCCTTCAAATATTGGGAAAACCTACTTGGGCCTATAACACCTTGAAATATGGTCAACCTACCTTCGAAACCTTGAAGCCTTATACTCCTGAAGGATTGAATTTAAGGCAACTAGGCGCTTTTATGGACAAAACGTTTTCGGGCCGATTGAACGAAGAAAAAATTAAACCCATACGGGATAAATGGAAAGGAAAGTTGGTCTTAAAAGGTGTGGCCTCTGAGCAAGACACCCAAGATGCCATACGGATGGGCTTTGACGGCATCATCGTTTCCAACCATGGAGGAAGACAATTGGATGCCGCCCAATCCACCATAAACTCTTTACAGGAAATTACCAAAAAATATAGTGACCAATTGGAGATAATGATGGATAGTGGTCTACGTTCAGGGCCGGATATAGCCCGTGCAATGGCCTGTGGTGCCAAATTTACTTTTATGGGACGTTCCTTTGTGTACGGGACTGGAGCCTTAGGCAATAAAGGTGGAGACCATACTATTGGCATGCTAAAAACACAATTTAAGCAGGTGATGGACCAGCTCTGCTGCGAGCGTGTGGAGGATCTGCCCAAGCACTTAATAAAATAACCAACCTAAAAATTCTATGAGTCAATATAATATTGAGGAAGAAATAGAGGAAATTGCCGGTGGTGAGTTTGAAAGACAACCCGTACCCGAATCCAAACTTAAAAGTTGGAAAAGTTTTCTTGGGATGTATGCCGGGGAACATGCCGCTGGAACTGAATTTGTTATTGGACCCTTGTTTTTGACGACCGGGGTAAGTGCATTCGACTTGATCATTGGGTTACTATTAGGAAACCTGATGGCAGTTATTAGTTGGCGATTCTTGACCTCAGAAATTGCAGTCAAGAGAAGATTGACGTTATACTACCAATTGGAAAAAATCTGTGGTAAAAAATTGGTGATCGGTTATAATCTGGCCAACGGAATCCTGTTTTGCTTTTTGGCTGGGGCAATGATTACCGTATCGGCAACGGCAGTGGGTATACCGTTTGACATGGAAATGCCTAAACTAACGGATACCATGCCTAATGGGGCTACATGGGTCATTATCGTTTTTGTGATCGGTGCGGTCATTTCTTTGATTGCCTCGAAAGGCTATGATACGGTTTCCAAAGCCGCCAACTGGATGTCCCCGGTAATAGTTTTAGCCTTTGTAGCCTGTGGTATTGTGGCTTTACAACAATTAGGCGTTGGTAGTTTAAAAGACTTTTGGAATATTTGGG
>Ga0208768_1001569_pt1 | contig 11728 bp, 19 predicted proteins | sample AntAceMetag02UK1_FD_184760 | JGI IMG/M metagenome (GOLD analysis project Ga0208768, IMG submission 184760) | Saline lake microbial communities from Ace Lake, Antarctica - Antarctic Ace Lake Metagenome 02UK1 (SPAdes) (version 2) | ecosystem: Environmental > Aquatic > Non-marine Saline and...
TGTTATTTCCTCTAAATCTCAAAGATATTGGCAGGGGCATTATTGATCACCAAATACCTTAAAATAAGAGGTATTTTTTATAACATTAAGCATAAACCTATTATATCATTATAATAGTTTAAGAATAAGGACTTGTTGGAAAATTAAAAGCTACCATTTTTTACTTAGGCCTCCAGACCGAAGGCTTCTTTAATTTCATCTACTGAAAGACCAAGAGCTTCAAGCTTTGCTACCGCCGATGCCTTAGCATCAACCTTTGCCTGCTTTTCAGCTTCGATCTCAGCAACTACCTCGTCCCATAGCCCGTCTAGCTCTTCCTGTGAGGGCTTGGGGGTATCGGAAATCCAGTTAAGCCCTTCATAAGCATCACCGTTTAATACCCATTCTTTTCCGTGGTATTTACGAGTTAAAATTGTTGGATAATCTACCACTTGTTCACCTCCATACTATTATACATTGTTATTGTTTTCATTAGCCCGCCTCCCCGTAATAGGATGACGCCTCCAACCGTAAGGACTTCTCGCGTTTATTGTTCGACCTTCAGGCCAAGGGTTACGCAACCTCATCAGACACCCTCAGGGTAAGGGTTTGCATCCTTCACCGTCTGCACAGCATCCAACCATGCCTGCTCCGTCACATCGCCACGCTGAAACCGGAAAAACAGTGGGTCGGTCGTTGCCTGATATTCGGTCTGTCTTGCCTGCTCCACTCGCGCGTAAGCTGTTTCGTATTGTACTTCAGCCCATAAAGCTTCCAGCGCTTTTTTTGTAGGCTTAGGGGTTTCTGATAGCCAGGTTAGCCCTGTGTAGTCGTCACCGTCGAGTGTCCACTCAGCACCCGCATACTTGCTCGCAAGAATCTGTGCGATATCCATTAGCCTGCCACCTCCATTAACGTAATAGTTGATATGCCGCACTGGCTTGTGGTGTTTCCGCGACGGTTTATATACATTGTGCCACCCTCGACAATTTTATTTAGTTGCACTTTGTAAGTCGTTGCCGAAGTCGTAGCAGGTGAGTCCTTATGCGTTTTGGACGTGCCACCCATAAAGGGGACAGATGCACCGGAGTTAAAGTTTCCACCGCCGGAAATATTGTTAACCGAGCCATTTGTACCGACTCCTATATCGGTTGAGCCTCGCAACATTTTCCAATAAAGGTTCTCGCTAATAAAACTGCTCGCCCCCAAAAACACATCTACCATAACCAGAATTTCGCTAGATGCGGAAACCGGAGTAATGGTTGCCGTCAGCCCAGTAACGTCCACCCATCCAGGGGCCGTGCTACTAAAAAAGTCCGTCTTAGTCACAGACACAACCTGCAAAATACTCCCAGCAGGCATAGCGGAAGAAGGAATAGCCAAATTGCTACCGTCCAAAATCGGGGTACCGTTACTGTCTTCCCAATTATCAAATCTCAGTGTTGATGCCATTAGCCTGCAACCTCCGTAAGAGTAATCGTCGAAACAGTCCGTGCGCGTGACCCTTCGTCGGTGTCAAGAGAAGTGCGATTGACGTAGGCAGTCTCCGTAGTGGAGTCACGGTTATATAGACTTATCCCATACGTTAGTGCTGACGTAGAACTAGGGGAATCCACAAAGGTTAGTGAGATCATGGCCACGTCAGCGGTACCGCTAACAATTACGCCACCATAAGCCGAAAGACTTGCCCGGGCCCCCGCAGTAGCTCCCACCCCAATAGCAGTCGAACCTCGACGGATAACAAACCCACCAGAACCATTCTCGGCCGAATGAGATAAACCCGTAGATATATCCACACGAATCCTGCTCGACGTAGAAACCGGCGTAATTTCAGCCGTCAGTCCGGTAACAATGTTACTCGATATAGTTCGCCCTGCAATAGACTCGCTATAAGTATCCGTTTTAGTTGTAGACACAACCTGCAAAATCATGCCAGGCTGAGTCAACTGAGACCCAGACGCCACATCAATCACATACGAATTAGCCGCTAGCCCACTAAGCGTACCAACTGAAAGTTCACTCATTATACAATGCTCCAAGCAGATCCGTCAGAAACTGTTACCGTTACCCCGTCGGCAATGGTAATTGGTCCTGCACTCAATCCATTATACCCTACTGGCACTGTATAGTTTGCACTAATGGTTTGTCCATTTAATTTTATTACGTCTGTGTAGTCATCATTTTCCCATTTGCTGGTAGATGAGTTATAGCGTAGGAAGTCTCCATCCGCTACCGCCGCAATTTCAACATCATTAAGATCATCAATGTCTGGTACTGGTGCTGTACCCCCGCCAATTTCGATCCATTGAGAACTATCTACATCTGTGTAATAAATATATGTTTTACCATTAGAAGAGTTAAACCAAATGTCTCCTGCTCCTGCTGGGTCTGGAGCAGTTTCTGCAATGCTAAAGCTTTTGCTACCCCCGCCAATTTCGATCCATTGAGAACTATCTACATCTGTGTAATAAATATATGTTTTACCAGTAGAAGAGTTAAACCAAACGTCTCCTGCTTCTGCTGGGTCTGGAGCAGTTTCTGCAATGCTAAAGCTTCCGCTACCCCCGCCTTCTCCAGGCAGCCAACTACTAGTGGCAGAATCATAAACTAAAGAGTTTCCATCAGCCAGCCCAGTAAGGTCCACGTCTGACAAAACAGAAAGTGAGGCGTATCCTCCAGGATTACCAATTTCTACCCATTGTGAAGAATCTCCATCAGTATAATAAATATACGCCTTACCAGTAGCAGAGTCAAACCAGGTATCTCCGTTTCCTGGTGTGGCTGGAGCTGTTTCAGATACTTCAAACTTTCCACCGGCATCGCCAGGTATCCAGGTAAGAGTACCGCTATCATAAATAAGAGCATTACCGTCAGCAAGTCCTGTTACGTCAACATCATCTAAGCTAGAAAGCTCTGTAGATATGTCGGTCCATGCAACATCGTAGTCTGTGTCGGAAGCTTTTGATAGGACTTGTCCTGTTGTGCCGCCAGCCTCCATAGTTTCTAGATTGTCAACATACTGTTTTGTTGCTGCGTGTAGGTCGGAAGTAGGGTCATTGGGAAGTGTTAAATCGCCAGTCATTGTGTCGCCAGATTTTGCAACCTTTTCACCAATAGACGTTGTTATTGTTGTAACAAAATCTTCGTCATCACCGATAGCGGCTGCAAGTTCGTTAAGAGTATCCAGTAGTGCTGGAGCGCCGTCAACAAGATCCGAAACAGCTGTGTCGATTCTATCCTTGACCGTGTTTCCTGTTGTGCCATCTACCGTAGCGTCGCCAATTAGATCGTCTGTATATGTGTTGGCATTTGACTCTGCGGTATTTGCTTTGGATGTGGCATCTGCCGATGCCGTAGAGATGGCGTCTGCCTCCGCTTGATCTACATATTGCTTAGTGGCTGCATGAAGGTTTGACGTTGGGTCATTAGCTAGAGTTAGATCTCCGGTCATTGTGTCGCCAGTTACATCTACCTTGCCATCTAAGGATGTAGCAATATTCGTAAAGAAGTCTGGATCGTCGTTGATCGCAGCTGCAATTTCGTTGAGGGTATTAAGAAGATCTGGAGCACCATCTACAAGATTAGATATAGCATTATTAATAGCTGTTGTTACATCTGACTCATTAGAAAAATAATCCAAAAGATTCCAGGTAGATGTACCGTTACCAATTTTAAATCTGTTGTTTTCTAATTCAAATCCAATTTCTCCAGCACCAAGAATTGGGTTAGCGTCGACCCATTGAGTAGACGTACCTCTGCGTTGCTGCATTCTGGTTAACATGTTATAATTCCATTTCCAATCCCAATAATATTATATCATGATCCATCAGACAATTCTCCGCCATCGATGACATCAATAAAGCCAAGGATGTGGTTAATGTCTTCTTCGGTATCTACTAAGATATCATTACCATTAACTGTGGCGGTAGCCCCTTGAACAATAAGACCGTTTTTGATCTTAAAGTCTTTACTATCTGTAGTCAAGAACTACCACCCCCTTTTAAATAAGTAATGTACCAGCTGCGGTAACTGTCGTGTTGCTGTTAACAGTTGTCACTCTAATTCTAACATCTGTACCCGAAATATCTGCAGATACGGAAGCCAAAGAACCGTTTGTAGAAACAATCCCATACTCAGTAATTGAAATGTTGTCGGATGTATCTAGGGTAATTAAAACCTTAGACATTTCTGTGTGTGCACCAGAAGATGCTTTTACAAAAAACTCTGCTGACCGATAGGATGCTTTTGCAAAGCTAATTGCTGTTGCAGTACCAGCAGTTGTAACAACTCCGGTTGCGGCAACTGATTTTGCTACGCTATTAAGAGAGATGGATGGAAGAACGAGCTCTCCAGTCATTGTATCTCCAGATTTTGCTACCTTTGTTCCAATGTTGGTTGAAACGGTTGTGGCAAAACTTGGGTCGTCCCCCAGCGCTGCAGCAAGTTCGTTAAGTGTGTCTAGCGTTTCTGGAGAAGAATCTACAAGATTTGACACAGCTGTATCTGTATAAGAGTTTGCATTTGACTCTGCCGTAGCCGCAGCCCCTGCTGTATCATAAGCTGCTGCTGTGGCACTAAGCGCTCTGGCATCTGTGAAGTAAAGGTTTCCAGTTCCTTCATTCAGGTCATCGGTATCTGAGTCTGCCACACCGTTTTCTGCGGTAATGACTAGTCCAGAGCCATCTCCAGTAATAGAAATATTTGTCTTGGTAGAACTAGTTAGTAATGCTGCAGCATCCGCTTTTGCCCTTGATTCAGTATAATAAAGGTTATTCGAACCCTCATCTAAAGCATCTGTGTTGCTGCCATCGGTAATTACGTTTTCACCATTTACTGTGGCAGTCGTTCCCTCAACTACTAGACCATTCTTGATCCTAAAGTTTTTATCTACTGTTGCCATTGCTATCTCCTTGTCTATGCCTTAAGTCCAACACGAGCAAATCGTACTGTAACTGGCGTAATCGAGGGATTTGGAGTACATCTTAATTTAAGCTCCCCGCCCTCTACTGAGACATCCATGGTTCCAATATCCCCATCGTTGTCCGTAATCCCATATTCAGAAACATTTATATTTTCCTGATCTATGAGTATGCTAAATTCGGTGGCATAAAATTTATTATCTCCACCAGTAGTCTTTGAAATCGAAACTAAATATTTTATAATACGCCATTCCGAAGAATCGAAAGAATCAATAACTGTTTCGTTTTCGATACCAGTAATAACATTTTCGTTGTTACCAAAGCTACCTAGGTCTTCTGCCTGTGCAACAAGGGTATCGATAAGATCCTGAAAGTCTTGCCCGTTTGGCCTATCACCAGTTTCGAAGCGTGTCTTTAGGTAGTTAATGTCAACTCTTGCCATATATCAATTATAACATTATTTGTTTAATTAAGTCTTAAAGAATCCAGTTGTTTCCACCAATTATAGCAATTCCTACTGGTGCTGGATTGTTGGCGTTATAGGTTGCAAGATTAATACTTGTAAGCCTTATTCTAAAAGGGAGTATAGACTCTACCTTGGCTTTCGGAGGAAACTCTTTAATTTTTACTTTATTAAAATTTGTTTGCTTTACAGATTTTGCCTGTAAGTAGCCTATGTCTGTCAGCTTTACTTTAGCCATTAAGACTGCTCGCTTGGACCTGTAACGTCTTCTATCACTATCATTGATCCCTGAACAACTGTCCAGACTCTAGTTGCATCTGTAAGCTGAATATCAAAAAGATCTTCTGTTTCTAAAGATTCTGTTTGTGCTGATGTTAAGGATACCGTAAACTCTCCATCATCGTCATCTATGGTTGCTTCTGGAATTAGTGAGGTGACTATTGAGCCTAACCTAGTAATATCCATGTCAATAGTCCAGTCTGGAACATTAATTGGTTGCCGAGCATCGTCAGTTACATATACCCGAAAAGAGGCCGTATCGCCTCTTACAATTGTCCAAGTTACCTGTGGTGGCTGGCTGCCAACGGTATATCCTCTAGTGGCCATAATAATTCATTATACCATTAATTAGCATACATAAGTAGATATTTTTCTGGATCAACATTTTCTTCATTTACAATAACTTCAAAATGTAGATGTGGTCCTGTTGATGTTCCGGTATTCCCCACTAGGCCGAGGATTGTTCCGGCTTCCACAATGTTCCCAACCATAATGTTCTGAGGTACAGAATTTATTTTAAGATGTGCATAAACGGTTCTCCAATATTGAGTTTCTGTATTTATCATTACTATGTGATCAACATAAACATGTACCCCAAAGCCACCACCATCAGATACCCTTGACACGATTCCATCTAGAGATGCATAAACAGGCTCTCCACTACCTGGAGTAAAATCAATGCCTCGGTGGTCAGCTGAGCATCGCTTACAGGGTTGCTTGCGATATCCGTAATCGCTAGATATTTCTTTGATGTCTGTTGGCCAAGTCATTTCTGGAACAATAACGCTTGTCCTGTTCATGTAAGAAGCGGGGGAGACGGTAGAAGTAACTGGAAAAGATCTAACATATGACAGCAAGCTATCGCTGACCAAGTCTTCTTGCTCAATTTCAAACTCATCGGCTACCGCTGGTGAACCAATTAAAAATAATAAGCTAACAATAAAAAAACTAATTACGTATTTTGAATAAAACATCCATCTAGCTTAACAGGTTTTATTGGATATGTCAAATAGATACTATGCGGGAATGATGTTACCCGAAGCAACCCACTCGTCTACTCCTCGTTTACGAAGAGAAACTTCTACGTATCTTTCAAAAAGTCTTCCGGCATTCCTAACCGTTACCCCAGATGCGCCAGCAATATTTAGAGTTTGATTACTTGCGGCATAAACATTAACAATGCTTCCAATTGGAAATGCCACAGAGGCGTTGGCTGGTACGGTAACGGTTGCCGTAGAGGCATTATTGACAGCAACTACCTTGTTTAGATCGCTTAACTGCAGGCTGTAGCTTCCTGTTTGAAGATTTTCCTGAACATAGTTTCTCGTATTTGCTTCTGCAATTGTCAAATATGTAAACGGAACTAGGGATAGCTGTGTATCTATAAATGTTTTTGTGTAAAAGTTTGCATCAACTGTTTCTTTTTTGTAATATCGTACATCACCAATAGTAGCAAACTCATCACTTACTAAAAATGTTCTCCAAGACTTCCATGAACCAGCATAAAAAAATCTCCACCATGTTCTATTCAAAGTATTTGTAGAGCTTCCGCTTTCATCTGCACCTATAACCTGATATTGCTGAAATACTATACCTCCGTCGTTTACAACTTTTAGTAATCCAGAGTATGGGGAAGGATAGTTTGAGCCAGATGCTGCAAATGAGTTTGTTGTTTGAACATAAAATCCAGTCTCTGTGTATGGTGATTCGTTTAGGTTGGCAGAGTTAGGAATATTGTTTGGGTCGCGAGATAGCTTGCTTAATTCTAAAAATCCCAAGTGTCCAGCAAGAGAATCTGCGGGTATCGTACTTGGGGTGCTTGTATTTGAACCATAGTGATAAAGCCTAAAAGCTGTTTGAATATCTGCATTATCTGTGATGCTTGGAATTATTGTGTTGTATGCAGCGGATGGACCGCCAATGTTTTCGGACATTATGAAGATCCTCCAGTCAATAAGTCTGTTACGTCATTTGGTGGTACAACCAAAATTGAAAGATGAACGATAACATTTTTGTTATCGATTTTCTGCATAGATGTTCCATTAAACTCTGAGGCATAAAAGGTGAGTGGAAGTTTAAAGTCGTTATCTGCTGGATCTAGAAAAATATCACTTACCTTAACTGAAACAGCCGCTGGGAAATGTGTGTCTGGGATTAGTGGGTTTATTTCTGAGTTGAGCTCGTAATTACTCAATGTTGCTTGAACGCTAAATATAAACTTAGAGCTTTCAAGACTTACGATTCCCTGCCTAAGAGAGACAAGTCCAATCTGAAATACGTTGATGTCTAGATCTGCTTCGCCGTCTTGAAAAGTAAGAACTCTATTTGTGCCATAAAAATTAGGGGTAAGTTTAAGAGTTGGAACCCAAAGATTAATACCGTCCTGACTAACATACTGGTAAACGGTTAGATACTCTTCGCTAGACGGATCTGTCAAAATATAAAGATCAAAAATTTGTGGTGTAGCAATAAAGGTTGGTATTGCCTGGGGGGTATTTGGATCAAATACACCATACAGAACAAAAACTCCACGATTTCCTGCTGGACCGATGTTGGTATCGACAGTTATTTGTGATGGCCCACCCAACACCGTTAAGTCTGCGCTTGAAACAACTACCTCTGCCATTAAGACACCTCTGGCAAAGTCACTATTGGTCCGTCAGTAACGCTGGTCAAAGGTAGAAGTGCTGAAGCGTCACCAACTTCGTTTGATGCAATAACTCCTATCAGGTATCCTGTTAGTGCCGAAAGCCCAACAAACTCATGCTCGGTTACGTTACCCGCTACGGTTGCTACTGGACCAGCTAAAAATGCTAGAGCAATAGTTGCCGAGTCTATGGTATATGGAAGAATGAAAAGTTTATAGCTTTCTACCGTTCCACCAGTAAGCGCTGGAGTCCAGCTGGCTGTAATTGAGTTTGTGGTTATTGCTTCAATAACTAGGTCCGTTGGGTTGTCTGGAACCTGAGTTTCTCCTGGCTGAGTAACCTGCTCTGAAACAGTTATCGTTCCCGTAAGAAGTGTGTACACATAGTCATAGTTTGCGTCAGATCTTGAAATTTCAATATCATAAACATATTCAATTCCAGCGGTGAGGGCTGCACCATTCTGTGGTGTTATAGCACATAGAATGTGAGTGTTGTCATTATCGATAACAGCATATCCTTGAATTGATCCAGAAACGGCTCCACGAGAAGGTGCTATAGTAAATTTTGTTATGCCATTGGGAGAAACATACTGTGCAAGTGGAAAGACATTTCCATTAGAGTCTTTAGGGTAAACCCTAAACTCCAAGGTGTCTCCCTTGTAATAGTTAATGTTATAAGTTCCTGGAAATGCCATGTGTTCTCCTTGCTATATTATACCATGAGACTATTTGTTTACTGGAAAAGTTGTATTTTCTATTTTTACAACTTCTGGAACATTTGGTGCATGTGTAGAAATTTTAACAATAACAACAGGCATTACAAAGTTCCTCCAGAAACATCTCCAATAAGATAGATGAATCCTCTAACCGGTGTCCATACAGATCCATCATCTAAAGTTACTTCTACGTCAAAGCTAAGCTCATTTATACGAGACCTAATCCCAGTACCCCAGTTTTGAGTTAGGTCTGACGGAGCGGTAACAATAATATGACCACTGTTTACTGCAACATCTAGCTCATCGAACAGAGTGGTTCTGGGATCAAACACTGTAGATATAATGTCCCACCCACTAATGTCGTATGCTATAAGTTCGTCTTCTTGTAAAAAATCTATTCTAATACTTGCTGTGTCTCCTCTTACAAGGTTCCACGTTACATTAGCTGGTTCTAAACCAAGAATATCTGGTGCACATAAAGTCATACTTTAATTATACACTAAATAAATAAAGACTGACGCCTAGGTGGTGGGTATGAGAGAGACGACCTAGACGCCAGCAATTAAATTATATCATAATGTTTATCAAATCGTTATAAAGCGATCTAACCCTATATAATTCAAGGTATATAAGAGTCAGGAAGTGATATGTTTACCAAAACGTTATAGAAATATACACTAAATGTAATCAAGGAAAGGAGTTTTATGTGTATAATTGTAATAATTGGTTAGACCTTATAAAAAGAAGCTTAGATAGCTTGATATAAGATACCTAGTATATAGGGCTTAAGGATAAAACTCTAATTAGGATTAATATCTTTTTCAATTTGATCCAGATGTTCTTCAAGCTTATCAAATTCCTGTAGATGCTTTTCAATCTCTTTGAAGTTTATCTCGCCTGACTCTAAACGAGTATCAATTTCTTCGATCTTGACCTCAATTCTATCCACGGCATCCTTTATTGATGATCCACCGTTATTACTAAGTTCACCATCAATTTTGTTTAATCTTTCCATGACCCCCGGAACCCTTTCTCTACCTGCCCGGGCCTCCGAACCTTTCCAATCATCCATAAAGTCGTCTACTTGACTAAAGAGATTCTTCATTGATCTGATAACGGGAACAATTACTTTGTGAATTAATACCCAGGAACCCAAAACAGTAGCAATGGCTCCGGCCACTTGAACAAAAAACAATTGGGAGGGATCGAGGGGTTCCATAACTATCTAATTATAACAACCTTTTGTGGATAATGTGTGTATATCTTGTTAATAAGTTCGATTTTATTTTAAGTTTCGCTAGGATATGAAAGCGCGATTTTAACTTCGCGGAAATTAGAGCACCCCACCATACCAAGCATAAACTAAATATGACACATATCTATATGCAATATATGGCAATAGCGGATTATAGCACGATATTTGCCTAGCTTTATAACAAAATGATAACGATTATAAAAGCTTTTTTTGTAGATTGATTATGCAATTATAACAGTTGTATAACAATATATGAAATTTTGTGGATAATGCGATATCACCGAAACTTTATGTTGTATAATACGTCAATGAAAGAATATCCTTTTATGTGGGTTATTGTTCTATTTGGGATATTGAGTATGTATATGTATTGGTTAGATTATATGATCAATTAAGTCAATGATGACTTGTTTTTGATCAAGGAAGCTTCGCTTCGTACCCTCGAAATTTAAAATACATACTTATGCTATAATATTTATATGAATGAAATTACACCAGATAAAGATACTAAGCTAGCTAAGCTATCAGACAATGAGCCTTTGATTCCACATCCTTTGGTTGAAAAGTACATTGACTTCGTCAAAAAGCTTAATGAAAAGGCTGAAAAGAAGTAATAATGAAGGATAACGGAGACGTAGAGTTTACTGATCTGTTTGATCCTAGGCAGCCTAGGTCTGATAAAGAGCTTATTGAGTCAAGATTGGCTATTTGTAATGAATGCCCTGCGTTTAATAAAAGACTTCAAAAGTGTACTAAGTGTGGTTGCTTTATGAAGCTTAAGAGTACATTGCGTCAAGCTACTTGTCCGATTGGTAAATGGTGATGAGCAGAGATTTAGATTCCCTCGAAAATTTTAACTATATATGGGATGATGTTTGGCTTATTCAGGAAACAGAGAGAGATAACAAAGATGAAATTTCATCAGAATGAAGAGTTCTTACGTAAAGCTATTGAGCTAGGATCTACTTCAAAAGAGATTGCTAATGAGCTTCGTGTATCTTATCGTCTAGTAGAGATCTATCTACGTAAGTTTGATATTAAGCATACCCCCAAAAATAGCTAACTCCTGTTCACAGGAAACTCACAGCTGTTTAAAATAGAGAAAATCATAATAATTTTTATTGTTGTATGATACATGATATACAGCAATAACTCAAATCTGATAGTCCGCACACCACTACCGCATAAACAAAGACACCACTACCCCATAAACAAAGATAACCCCCACGCCCTAATTGTTTTTAGGGGGTAGGGGGTAGGGGGTGGTGGATGGTATCGCCTAAGCGACCACACCCAAGCGACCAAACAATTCTTCCCAAGTGGCTTGGGTATCCATCAAGATTGAAAAGTAACCTTCACCTTGACCAATATTCAGCTGAAAAGTTTCAGCCTCAGACATAGTTGCGAATCCTTCGGAACGCATAATTTCTTGACCATCGAAACGGTCGTATACTCTAATTTCATAACGGT
>Ga0208768_1001580_pt1 | contig 11678 bp, 8 predicted proteins | sample AntAceMetag02UK1_FD_184760 | JGI IMG/M metagenome (GOLD analysis project Ga0208768, IMG submission 184760) | Saline lake microbial communities from Ace Lake, Antarctica - Antarctic Ace Lake Metagenome 02UK1 (SPAdes) (version 2) | ecosystem: Environmental > Aquatic > Non-marine Saline and Alkaline...
TATGCTTGTCCTTCACCTTGGACCAGATCCCGATTTATGGTTTCACTCAAAAAGAAGTCCGCCCCGGGCTTATAGGTCAAAATATTATCCACCTCTCTATAATATCCTTCTAGACCAAGTTGTATGGCATTGTTGTTTAAATTCTTATATATTCCAAAGCCATAACTATCGCTTACCTGCGGCAGTACTGTAGGGTCGGAGGTCTTCCATCGAGAAGTGGGTACGGGGGTGGTATTGTTATAAATGTTCTGTAAATATTGGTTCAGTCTGGCGTAGCTTGCCTTCAACGATGTAGTTTCGTCCAGTTCCAAGTTCAGTCCCAGTCGTGGTTCCAGACCATTGTAGGTTTTTACTCCCGCGCCTTTTTCAAATTGTGTAGCACCCAATAATTCCCCACTAAAATCGTCGAAGGTATTTTGTGTATAGGGTCCGACAAGTACAAAGTGGTTAAAACGAAGTCCTGCGGAAATGGAAAGTGCTTTAATCGGTGTCCAATTAACATTACCATAGCCGGCGAATTCATAGCTAATTTCATTTTCCAAGGAAATCGGCAGTACGTTTTCCGCTGATCCAGGGTCAAGCGCACCCGGGCCAATATTGTAACGGTTGACCTGCCCTCCAAAATAATACTCCATAGTAGGACTTTGTTTCTTTGAAAATTCCGAAATGAGACTTAGATAATTAACTTGTGAGCTGTACTCCACCTCATTATCGCTGTCAAGCTCTGGAAATATTATTTTTGGACTGTAGTCACTTGCGACAACTATAGTCCTTAGATTGGAATTATCCTTAAAACTATGGGACCAGTTGACAGTTCCGTTAAGGGTCATGAAATCGTATTGGTTGCTCTCGGCATTTATATTCTCAACAGGTGTCACCAGATCTAATTGGTAGAAATCCTTGGAAAAGAATCCGGTAAAGGTTACTTGATCGTTCTCCGTAGGAAGATAAAGTAGTTTCACGGTGCTATCGTAGAATCTGGCCTTGGTATTCTTTAAACGCTCTGAAAATATGGGTAATAAAAAATCGGTAACGCCGGCCCTTACTCCGGCCAGTAACATCAATTTATCCTTGATTATGGGGGTTTCGATATTCAATCGACTGGATACCAGACCAATGCCGCCACTAAGCTTGAGCTTATCCACATAGGGATTTTTGACCTTGACATCTAGTACGGAGGTAGCCCTTCCCCCGTACCGGGATGGAATGTTGGCTCTGTAGAGATCGGATGATGAGATGACATCGGGAGTGAACACGGAAAAGAGTCCGAACAGATGGGTAGGATTAAAAACAGGGGCATAATCGTAAAGAATGAGATTCTGATCTAGGGAACCTCCACGTACGGTAAGACCATTGCTGATCTCTCCGGCATTATTCACACCGGGGAGGAGGGTCATCGCTCTAAGAACATCGAATTCGCCTACTGCCGAAGGAATCTTTTTTAGCTCTTTTGACGTTAGCCTTAAAACACCCATTTGAGGGGCTGTAAGGTTTTCGTTCAGTGTCTTGGCCTTGACGATGACTTCTGAAAGCATTTCCTGTTGCTCTCTTAGTTCAATTTTGAGGAATATATTACTTTTCAGTTCAAACTCACGAACCTCGGTCGCAAAACCGATATAGGTGATACTAACGCGATAGTTATCGGGTGGCAAGGAAATAGAGAATAGGCCCTCATTGTCGGTAAGTCCGCCACAAGAACATGGGTCAATGGAAATCTGGGTATTCGCCAAAGGTCTACCCATTGCTGTTGTTTCAAGAGAAAGATCATAGCTTTGGGATTGGCAGGCATATCCGTAAAACAGAATCAATATTGCTATATTACGGAAGTTTCTATTCATTTATAAACTATTTATGTAATCGATTATCCTTTCAATTTCCAATCCATCCTTCAGGTTCAATACCGGTTCTAAATCGACTTTCTATACAGGGGGCAAAACTGATTGGATTTCCAATAGGAGGATCGGTTTCAAAACTAAATATCGGTGGCGGGTCAACTTCGTCATCCAATATATCCGTCCGTTCAATAAAAATTGACTTGACAGTATTGGAAGCCGCCGTGAATCGGCCCAACACCATCTCTTTATCGTCATTTACATTGAATACGTTTCCTATTACAGCGGCAGGTGGTGGCGCATCGAAATTTCCGTTATTATCGATAATATCCTGTAATCTACGGTAGTACTGGTAGGCATCAAAAGACAGAGATATTTGTTCTAACGAAACGACAATATTTTCATTCGTGTATAATGGGATATTTGCCGCAGGATACTCCTCGACGAATGTGCCGTTCGTAAATTTATCGTCTAGAATTTCAATAGACTCATTATAGCGAATGGTCCAGCACGGTGTTTCGCAACCGTATGTATAATATGGCGCTCTACGAGGAACGCCCACAGGAAGAACCGCTGGTGGTGGCGGATTCCTTTCACAATCCCCATTTCTAAAAATGGAATTATCACAAACCTTACATAAAATTAGTTTCTCAAAAGAACGAAATCGCCAGAGGTAGTAATTTTTGTCTGCTACAGGTTCATTGAAACTTACTGCTATGCTGTGCCCTGGCACGAATTTTCCTGAATCCTCCCTGAAAAAGAGCTCTTTTTCAAATGTAGCGGATATATCGTCAAAGGGTACTGGGGCGATTACCGTTTCCGGCAAGGACTTGTAGGTGCTACCGTCGGTTAAAGTGACGTTCAGTTCCCAAGTTTCACCAGTGGCGACAGCAAAGTCGTCTGGCGTAACATAAGTATCTATTTGTTCTCGCAAAGTCACCGATTCCCCCGAGTCGAGATTATCAAAAGTGACCATAGCACCCTCTTGAAATATGTTTCTGTAGATACCAAATTCGTTACTTGTCCTCTGAATATTGATAAACGAAGAGCCTACGGTCGAGCTTGCTTGCCCTTCGATTATAGTCAAATCGTCTTCAAATTGAAATTCGGGGGCAACTGGGTCGATACAGCTGTGACAAAAAAGAATAAAGAAAGAACAATAAATGAATAAAATTTTAAAACTACTCAACTTTATCATTTGTAAAAGTTATGATTGTACAGTTCTCTTTAAATTTAATCATAAAAAGAACGTGTGTCAAAAAAGATAGATAAACTCTATTCTATTAACTCAAAATATTTTCGAGCATTTTACTTTATCTTTGACATCTAACTGAATCTTAAAATAGTTAAGGTACGCAATTAAATGGCAAAATCTAATTGCGTACCCAAACTTAAATCAATAACAGGAGCTCATACCGCCTAAACCTGCCGATTGGCAATATGAAGGTCCATCCTGACAATGTACCCAAGGATTATTTGTTCCATCCGAACAAATTACGCCTCCACCAAGAACTTTTTTCTGTTCGTTCTTGGTCAACTCTACACCTAAATTAAGCTTTTTCATAATATATGAATTTTAAGTTAGCTTAAATTTATCAATTTATTTATATTCTTACAAAAAAAATAAGTTAAAACTTACATTTTGTATAATTTAATCAGTAATTATTGTGATAAACAATAATTACTGCTTAACAAGACTTTTACTAGTTTAAAATTAATGTTTATGGAGATTAAAGGATTTTGATAGAGTCATATAACTCATATTATGAAAACAACTACTACCTGGTATAGTTAATATGGCCATAATTACCTGCTCTTAGTCATAAGAATGTTTTGAAATGTTTGATTGAAATATTACATATCATGTATAAAGTCCGTTTTTAGGTACATTTTTCAAAAGTAGCTCTAATTCCTAAATGAAATTTTAGTGACAAATGCCACATAAATGAGCAAAAAATTGATTTAAACTTAACCTATTCTAGCTTAAAGCACTTGTTTAATTTGTTTAATCGAAAGAATTTTTAAAGGACAAATTATGGCTACAGAATGAAAAAAACTTGAAAAATGAGTGAAAAAAAGTTAATAACTGCCTAAAGCCAAGGCTGGTTTCAATGCTAGAAAAAGTTTAAACCATTTCTATTATTATCAAGCTAAAATCAAGAACACTCACTAGTTGAGGTTAACTTTAACAATGTTAGCATAAGCCAATCGCTTAATGACATCAAATAGCAATTGCTGGTATGAATGATTGTAAATAGTAATATCCTCTTCAAAAAATCTACAAACTTTAAGCAATGTTTGTTTTATTGTACTCTCATTATCAATACATTTTAAAACAGTACTATCAATACCATCATGATAAGTTTCGTGTATTTCAAGGTTAATAAGGTTGTAGCTCAAGGTAACACAATAGCTAGCTTCTTTTGTTATGAAAATTTCTTCTAGCTTTAGATGATTAGATGTTTCAAAAATTGATTTCCAATTCCATTTCAAATCTAATATTTCCACTCCTTTTACCAACTCTATCTCATATTTCATCCAATCTTGCGTTAGTCGTAAACTTGAAGTTTGTTTATATCTATCGAACTCGTCGATATGTATTGCTTCATGTTTGACTTCGTCAATCAGCAAAAAAAGTAATTTATTGTTGAGACATTCAAGTTTGAATATCTCTTTGAGTGATTCAGGAGAGTTTTTATTCTCCACCATTTTCAACAGCTCATCATAAGAATGAACTGTTATTTTTAAAAGCGCCTCAACTGCTTTGATTGACCTTTTATAATGTAAGACAAAATTGGTTCTTCTCAATTTCGAAATATCATTATTTCCCTGCATAGCACTATTTAGATCTCCAAAACTCAATATTTTAATCTAATACTTCCAATCCACATGTCTAAATGGAAGCTTGTTCAATTCTTCTCTGTAAAGTCTCCATTTGGGCATAAATTCGTTCATATAGCCAACAAAAACCTCGTTATGGTTGCGCTCTAGTAAATGAACCAACTCATGAACAATAATAAATTCTATGCATTCTAGGGGTTTCTTGGCCAGCTCAAGATTCAGCCATATTCTCTTTGCCTCTATATTACACGTGCCCCACTTGGTGCGCATTTTCTTAATGCCGTAATCATTGGACTGCACCCCAATTTTATGTTCCCATTTACGAATCAGGTTGGGTACAATGTCCTTTAATTCTTGCCGATACCACTCCTCTAATAGTTCTTGCCTTTTCTCTTTAGATGTATTTGGTCTTAAATATAATTCTAGGGTACTGTGCTCTACTATAACTTTAGGAGAAAGGTGGTGCTCAATTACTTTTAGCAAATAGCGTTTGCCCAGAAAATAGTGACTTTCCTTAGTTACATAATCCCTTGGTGTTTCTCTTTCTTGATTCTCAAAGGTGTTTTGCTGCTTTTTGATCCATTTTAATTTGGTCAATGCAAATACGCGAATAGTGTCCAGATCCATTCTATTGGGTGCGGCAATACGAACAGCCCCATCAGGAGGGTACACGCTCAAATGAATGTTCTTAATATCCTTTTGCTCCACTTCAATTTTTATAGTGCCAAGTTCTATGTGTTGCATTAATACTCTATTTGTTCCCTTATTATTTTAAATATGGCTTCCACTTTTTTTTCCAAGCCATAAGGTTCCGGTGGCTCATTTGCCATATCTACACCCATAAGCGTTGCATGCGCTTCCAATTGCTTATAGATCTCAGATTTAATTTCCCGTTCTTTTGGTAAATTTCCCCGCCAACCATCTCTTTTTACTGTTTTAACCGCTTCATCTATGCGCATGGCCAGTACTTCATTTTTGCCCAAGTTATTATAAAGTGCTCTTTGTGCTGTCGTTTTTAAAGACTCTGGTGTTTCATCATTTCTTCCAGCATTTACATTTTTGGCCAATGCCGCAATTTTCTCCAAATAGTCGGCATAAGCAATAGCATTACTTTTTCTTTCCTTTATGATTACCGCCAACAGTTTTGACATCTCTTCAAAAAAAGCAGGGTCAATAAGATGTTCCTTTATTATTTTTCTACGGACGTTATTTTCAATCGTTTCTGCTACCGCACCTTTGTTTTCTTTTATTCCAGCGGGTAGACTGTTTATGGCATCCATCATACCGGATTTTTCTATCACATCCAACAAGGGCATATCCTCAAATACTGAAATGGTCTCAGATTCTTCGGCCTGTATATAAGTGTCTATCAAATGCCGCATATCGGCCTCATAGGTTTTAAGGTCTAAAGTTTCCCCACTTGCATTTTTAATATCAAGGCGCAGTTTTAAATAATAATCCAACTCCTTTTTAATTTTTTCAATTTCAATGGCTGTATAACCCGCATCTTCCATTTCATCTGCAATGTTGGCATAGGAGCGAATCAATGAAACCGTTTTCTTGTAAAGTGCCGATCGCTGTGGCTCCCTTGCTTTCAGATCATCGGCTATTTCCGTATTACCGCAGAAATAATGGATGTAGGCCAGCCTATCTTTTGGCGGTGCCACGGGTTCACATAAAATATGTATTTCTTCCAAAGCATTGTCCAAACGCTCTTTTCCCACCTTTAAGCGATCTTGAAGCATTATTTCGATATCCTTCTTTTCAAAATCATCGTAATCCAGTTCAGAGGTATATACTTGCAGTGCTCCGGTACCGTCTTCATTGACCAATTTTTTAAAGAGGTCTTTGTAATCAACAATATACCCAAATTGCTTATCCTCTGTATCCAAGCGGTTTACCCTGCAAATTGCTTGGAACAAGCCATGATCTTGCATGCTTTTATCAATGTATAAATAGGTACAACTGGGTGCATCAAAGCCTGTCAATAATTTAGAGACTACGATCAATAATTTCATATTGGCAGGCTCTTCGTCAAATTTTGCCTTTGCCCAATCTTCGTATTGTTCCGTACTTTTACTTCCTAAAAGTTCTTTGTACAGACTATACATAAACTCCTTTTCTGTCTCCGAATTTTCTCCCGTGTCTTCGGTGGTAACATCACTGGTATGCGGACTGTAGGAAGTAACAATGGCACATTTGTTTTTTAAGGATGTCCTTAAGAACAGCTCGTAATATTTGCAGGCTTCATAAATAGAGCTTGCCACTAAAATGGCATTGCCCCGCTCTGAGCTAAGGCGTGGTTTGGTTTCAAAATCAAAGATAATATCTGCCACCACCCTATCCATGCGGGAGCGGCTGCTCAGTACCTTTTGCATCGTGCCCCATTTCTTCTTGAGCTCTGATTTTTGAAAGCCGTTCAATCCTTTTGTTTTAGATTCGAACCATGCGTCTATTTTCTTTTGCGAGGTTAGGTGTTGATTTATATCCCTAGCTTCATATACCAGATCTAAAATAACCCCATCGGCAACGCCTTCGTTATATTTATAGGTGTGTATGTATTTGCCAAAGACCTCTAAGCTCGTCTGCTTATCTTTCTTTAATAGTGGGGTTCCCGTAAAACCAATAAAAACTGCATTGGGCAGAACGGCTTTCATGGTTCTGTGCAACCGGCCACTTTGCGTACGGTGGCATTCATCTACAAACACAAATAGTTCTCCTAGGGTTTTTGATGGCTGACTTTCTAATTCTTTTATAAACTGGTTGAAGTTACCGGTATCCTTTTTACCGAATTTATGCACCAGCGAACATAGTAGCCTTGGGGTTGGATTACTTAATTGCTGCATAAGGTCTTTACCACTTTTGGTGCGATAAATCTTTTCTTCGGCATCCTTAAAAACACCCTCAATCTGTTTATCCAGTTCATCCCGATCTGTTAATATGGCTACTCTGGCATTAGGGTTGTTCTCTAATATCCACTTCGCCAAATACACCATTACAATACTTTTGCCACTACCTTGGGTATGCCAAATAATACCACCTTCGTAGCGCTTAATATATTTTTGAGTTTCCTTTATGCCAAAATATTGATGCACACGAGGTAGCTTTTTCTTGCCTGCATCAAAAAGCACAAAATCATGGGCAAGTTCTAAAAAGCGTTCCTTACCGCACATTTTCAAAAGGTACTTATCTAAAAGAATACGGCTGTTGTCATCAATAGCTTCCTTCCATTTCAAATAGAACTTCTCCGGGGTTCCTATAGCGCCATAGCGCAAACCTTCGGTGTCATTACCCGCAAATAAAAACTGGACTGTCGCGAAAAAATGCTGGATAAAACGGTCCTGCTGGTTGGTGATATTTTGGCGAACGCCCTCATTGATGGTTATGGTACTTCGCTTTAACTCCAATACACCCAAAGCAATACCATTTACATAAATAACAATATCTGGTCTTTTACTGCGGTTTGGCTCCGCATTGGAGGTGTATTGTATGGTAACTTCTTCTGCAATGGCAAAGTCGTTTTTATCCCAATTTTTCCAATCTATAAAGTGGACTTTTTCTGTGTTTTTACCGACTTCGGTTTTTATGTCCGCACCATAGCGCAATAAGCTATATACATTTTTGTTAGTGGTATAGGGGCTATCGTTAAAATTAGTGGCAGTTGTTTTTAGTTCATAAATAGCTTTGGTAATTTGAGCTGTAGTATATCCTTTTTTCTTTAAATACGTAGTAAGTTGCTCCTCTTCAATATTACTGTTGCCAACACGTTCCTCCCAATTGCCAAGAAAGGTGTATCCCAATTCTTCTTGGAATAATTTTATGACCCTATGTTGTGTGATGCGTTCTATGCTGCCTACTTTGGTCATTTTCTAATGGTTTAAGAGCTTGTGCATTTCTTCTTGTAAAACAGCTTTATTGGGCAAATGCAACTCGTATTTTGATACAAATAATTGATTTGTAATACCGGCCGTTGCATATTCTATTAAAATATCATTCTTGTCCGCTCCTAAAATAATACCAATTGGCGGATTGTCCGATTCCATATTTTCTTCCGACGAGAAATAATTGAGATACAAATTCATTTGCCCAACATCTTGGTGGTTCACCTTTCCTTTTTTCAGATCGATAAGTACGAAACATTTTAAGATGCGGTGGTAAAATACTAAATCTACATAAAAATGGGTATTGTCCAAAGTAATGCGGTATTGCTTGCCCATAAAGGCAAAACCTTTGCCTAGTTCCAATAAAAACTGGCCTAACTTATCTATTAGGGCATTTTCCAGATCGCGTTCTAGCCATTGGTCTTTTTCTTCTAACTGCAAAAACTCAAAAACATAGGGGTCTTTTACAATGTCTTTGGTTTGCGATATCTGCTGCCCGTTTTTGGCCAAGGCCAGTACGCCTTCTTTGTTTTTACTTAATGCGATGCGCTCAAATAAGGCCGATTGTATTTGTCGTTTAAGTTCCCTTACCGACCAATTGTCTATTTCTGTTTGTTTAAGGTAGAACGAAAAGGCCAAATCGTCCGACACACTCAGGAGCTCTGCATAGTGAGACCAAGACAATTTGCCAGACAGTGTCTGGCTTTTTGGGAATTTAAGATACAACAACCTCATATTTTGAAGATTAGATCTGCTAAAACCCTTTCCAAACGTAGCCTTTAAATCTTTTGACATTGTTTTTAAGAGTTCGGCCCCGTACACCGCCCGTTCGGCACCGTTTTGTTCAAACTCCACTATCTGTTTGCCTATTTGCCAGTAGGTCTCTACCAATATGGTGTTTACCTTCTGAAAAGCTTTTTGTTTCCCAAGCTCTAATAAACCGCCAATACGTGCTACTAAATGGCTGTAATTATTGTTTTTTATAGTGCTCATTGGCTTGCGGTTTGTCTTAGGTTTTTACTTTAATTAGAATTGGGGTTTTCTTTATTTTTAGGATGTCTTAAGCGTTTAATCTCTAAACTCTGCGCCCCAAAATTCAACAATAGTCCTAAATCTACTTGGTAAGCAACTAAATAGTTTAAGCCTTGCGCCAAATGCACATCTTCCATTTTAACCAAAGCTTTTAATTCTACCATTATTTTGTTTTGTACTAAAAAATCGACCCTACGGCTACCAATTGAAAAACCCTCATAAAATAAGGGCATTTCTAGTTCTCTTTCAAAATACAGCCCCTGTTTCTTCATTTCTATTGCCAAAGCGCGCTGATAAATAACTTCCTGAAAGCCGTTGCCTAATGTACTGTGCACTTTCATGGCACAGCCAATAATTTTATAGGTTAGGTCATCTTTTATTTCTTCTTTCATAACGCTTACCATTGTCTGAATTTGGATGTACTGGATTGTTGGATTACTGGATTATTTTTTATTTCCACTCATCTTACTCTACTTATTCCATAACGCTTAAAATTGTCTGAATTTGGATGTACTGGATTGTTGGATTACTGGATTGTTTTTTTCATTAAATCCTTTCATCAGCTTATTTGTTATTTAATTCAATTTATATCTTCTATTTCATAACGCTAACACATTGTCTGAATTTGGATTTACTGGATTGTTGGATTGCTGGATTATTTTTTCAATCCAAAAATCCTTTAATCCATACCATCCAAATTCAGACGTATTTTACCTGTCAACAACTCTTGCATCAAACCTTGTTTAAGCAATTTATACTTTGCTAATTTTTCTTCTAATTGCGCTATCTCTGCATCCATATCTGAAAGGATGGTGGCGATTCGAGTTTGTTCTTCAAGGGATGGTAGACACAAATTGATATTATAGCAAGATTGCTTATTCAGTTTTGGTTGGGCAGTTCCTGAATTTAGTAATGCGTAGTCTTTACTTTCCAAAAGTTCTACCAAAAAATCAAGGTTATGTCCAAATTTTGGTTTTAGAACATGCGCATGGTTATTGACCCAAAATTTTCCTTTCGCTTTGAAAGCCAAGGGCAAATTTCTACTTAAAATATTTTCCCCATCCTCACCTAAAAGGATAAGTTCATCATCAAAAATATAATCATTCACGTAATCAATTATTCCACTTGCACCGTAGTACGGATAATTACCTTCCATATTATTTCTATCCGAAGATTTAATTGGTCTTCTCAAATTATCAAGAAAATCGCAAACCTCCCCCAACTTCCTAACCTCCCAATCCTCATTTGGGGTCAACAACCGCTGCATAGCCCCTTGTTTCAGGGCTCTTTTTTTAGCAAGTTTTTCAGTTAAGGCTTTAATTAAGCTATCAGTATCGCTTAATACTTGGGCGATGGCTTTTTGTTCTGGGAGGGGTGGGAGTGGGATTTCTTGTTCGTGTACATCATTTCTATTTAGTGTTGGCACACCAGAACCTGTCGCAAATTTTTCCAGCTTTAAATTCAAATATAAATAATATACATATTTTGGAAAATTAGATTTAAAATCTGTAACCCAAAGAGTTGTATTATGCGGCCAAAAATGTTCAACAACAAATGTAACCTTGCCTATTGTACCTGATCGTCCAGTTACGACACCAGGACTCTTTACTTGGTATTTTTTATGGTAGTTAACAATCCCATTTGAGTAAACGACAGGAAATTGACCTTTTTTTAGCTCTCTGTTTGGTAAATCGAATCCTCTTTGAAGTGGAGCTAGATTCTTGAATTTCACAACCTCCCAATCCTTAGGAATCACCCCCAATGCCGTTTGTTTATAACCTTGTTTTAATTCCATACAAATCCCATTTTCTGTAAGTGTGCTTGTACCTTAGCTTCGGCTTCTAGCACCGCCGTATCTAATTTCGGTAAAGGATTTTCATACCGTTCCGCTAGTTCTTTTACACGGTTGGTCAAGCGTTGGCTAATATGGTCTATCTCGCCTTTTAGGATGCTTTCTATGGTCTGCATCCATTTATCATCTACCACCAATTGTTTTATTTGGTCTTCAGTTAAGCTTGGATATTTAGCATATACTTTAGTATCTAAATCGGTCTCGGCATCCTTTATTTTTTTGTTGGTGGCTGTCTGCTTG
>Ga0208768_1001588_pt1 | contig 11639 bp, 1 predicted proteins | sample AntAceMetag02UK1_FD_184760 | JGI IMG/M metagenome (GOLD analysis project Ga0208768, IMG submission 184760) | Saline lake microbial communities from Ace Lake, Antarctica - Antarctic Ace Lake Metagenome 02UK1 (SPAdes) (version 2) | ecosystem: Environmental > Aquatic > Non-marine Saline and Alkaline...
TTGGATCAAATTGTTCAAGATTTCAAGCAATACCGTTGCCGAATGTGAGCATTGCAAACGGGTATATTACAAGGAGGAGTTTACAGAGGGGATGTTGAATACCCTAAAAACGTAAAGTAACAACTAGACCTAATAGCTCTTATTTATACGGGTACCTGAGCTCACTCCAAAGAACACTATTATACTTTATGCAAGGTAAACTTCTACGTATTTACCATTCTAAGACAAAAAGAGACCCTGTAATGGGTCTCTTCTATCTTAAAATAAATTCAATTAGCTTAACTAAAAACCACTCGGCTTCTCGCCAGGAGTGTCATAATTTGCTCCTAAAAGCGAGAAATCCAAAACATCAATAATCCCGTCCCCATTAAAATCAGCTTCAGAAATAAAACCAGGCTGGCCGGTACTAATATCATAACTTGCCCCTAAAAGCGAGAAATCAAGTACATCAACGAAATTATCGTTAACCGCATCTCCCATTCTCAATTCTCCCATATTTATAGAATTCGCTCCGGGCACTGCCGTCACAGTTTGTACTGCTTGTAGGGAGTTCGGATATTTTAGGGCAAGCTCATAGGTTCCTGGAACAATACCGCTAATGGTCATATTACCTGCTGCATCAGCGGTCGCCGTTAGGTCATAAACCGCTGTTGTTGAACCAACATCATATAATTTAACGCTATAATCCCCGCTATGATCCGTTCTGGATTGCAACGTTGCGGACAAGTTGATATCTGCCGTTGTTCCTGCACAAGGCGGATCAACTTTTAACACCAGCACATTAGATGTTCTGCTCACTTGTTGATCAACGGCATAAGGTCCATTGGATACCACAGCAATAATATAATTCAATCCTCCGTTAGGGGTACCTGTTGCTCCAACCGTTTCCATTAGTGTTACCGGTATCTGCACAGTTCCTCCAGTCCCAATAATACCTGTAAATAGTGCTTTTGCCATAGCTTCGTTGGCATAATAGGTTTCATCCGGTACATTAAAGGGTGGTGCCCCGGATTGAATAAACAATCGACTGTCCATTACGAGTAATGAAACATGAGCTCCAGCTGTCCCGCTTACCTCGATTGTCTGATTGGCCGTTTCCACACATGAAGGTGATACCGGAATGCCTACTGCCGCAATTGAAGGCGTTGCCAAGGCATTTGGGGCTACTACAGCCTGTCCGCCACCAATACTTCCATCCTCGTATAGGCTAGACACTACGGTTGAACCATCACTAAAGGTTATTGTAATTGTCGCCCCAATTAACTCAAGACCGGATACGGCACCTGCCCCACCCGCTCCCGGGACATCCTTAATACTATTTGGATCAATATCTACCGTAAAATCAAACTTTTCGGTAGGGTCAAAATTGGTAAACCTCATTCCCATGATATCAAAACCTCCATTTCGCGGTGCGGTAAACGGATCCGTACACGGGTCAGCGGGGCTTACAAAACCAACAGCTGCAGCGCCACTATTGGGCGTAAGACAACTTGCAGTTTCGTCTCCCCCTGCTCCAACCGGGTCAAAAACATTATCCTGCAAAATACCCGTACTAATATCTATGGTTATTCCCGTTATTTGAACATTACCCGTAGAGTTATTGGTTAGCTGAAGGCTACTGCCTCCAAAGGTACTCGCCCCAAGTGGACCACCAGGTGTTATTTCAATAAGCGCCGAAGGGTTGCCAGATGCAGGCGTATCCGTCACATTCCAGACAAACTCAACTTCTGAGCTTAAAGCAGGTGTACACGCATCTGTTGCGGTAACCGTAACATTATAAGGGCTGTTTTCTGCTGCTCCTGGCATGACCCCTATTGTTCTTTCCGATTCGGGCAATGATGTACTTTGTGGATTACCACTAAATGCGGTAACATGGGATAATACCATGCGATCAATTGCATGACTACTCGAACGTGCAGAAACCAATATATTATACGTACCCGGCGCATCAAAAGTTGCGAATATCTGGTGTGGGTCATTATCACTGGTGTTAGTCGCCCAACTCCATGAAGTGGCATTTGCATATATTTTGAACCAACCATTGCCTCCTGCGCCCGCAGGTTCGTTTCCGGTACAATTATTTGTAGTTCCATCCAATCCCTTAGGGCACACTATAGCACCTGAACCTTTTTGACCATAAAAAGAATCGGCTTCTATTTTTAACCAAGTATCATTATGCTCTGTATTTAAGGTTCCATTACCCACTTGATTGCGCCATTGAAATCTGTATGTTCCGGTAGTTGTAATTTCAATAGGGTAACTGATCAATCCATTTCCAGTATTACCAAAATACTGAGGACCTTGCCAGATAATGAAATCTCCGCCAGTGGCGGTGCCCGGGCTAGTGACGTTAGGAGAGAAGGCAGTACTATAGGTTCCTGCCGTTTCCCACGAGCCACTCAAGCTGGGAGCTGACTCCATTTCAATGACTACCAATCCATTTTCTTCAACAAAAGCACCTTCAGTTCCTGAACCCGTTCCTTGTAACATGGTACCGGTAATTAGTCCCGTAGTTGTATCTATATTTAAATTTGGAGGCAATCCTGTTGCAGAAAACGTAATATCACCACATTCGTCCAAATCGTCATCAGTGGCGATTACTTGCAAGCCTATCACATCCCCTTCTATACTCTGTCGTATCCCGGGATTGGTTACTAGCGGTGGTGAATTCGTAGTTAATATAGTACCTCCCAAAATTTCAATAGCTTTTATATTAGGGTTTTCGATGCCTTTTATAAAATCAATTTCTAAATTCCCATCAGAAACAGTTACATTGAATGTTTCTACTCCGGCCGTATTCCAACCATAAGCAGCTGTTTGATCAAAATCATCCAGTTCAAGATTTCCCTCAATTTCTACGTCGAACACACGAATTCCGTTGGTTTGCGCTCCTATCCAGACTTCGGCAAAAATTAAATTTACCGTATAATTGCCGTTGGGAACGGTGAAATTCCATTGCATATTGTCCGGATTTGCAACATTACTGTAACGCTCTGTTGTAAATAAGTTATCAGGATAGCCCGTATTATTAGTGCCTGTAAAATTTGCAACCCCAAAAGTAATATCAGCTGCCGGCGGATTAAGATTTATATAGGTTGATGGCGTACCGGTGTTGGCCGTGCCATTAACGGTTGCCGCGGCTTGATCTTCAGTCCAATCAGGATTAGGTCCGTCCGTTGCGGCCACTATAGCTCCTCCTGTATTCACACGAAATAAAACATTCTGTACACCCGCACCTGAGATGAGGGAAACCACTGAGATAGAGCCATCGTCATAAGTCAAGGTAAGGGATGCGGCTTCTCCTTCGGCCGCCCCGGTATGACTTACTACAATATTTGTAGTTTCACCAGGACCAATAAGTAAAAATGATACATCAGTTACAATAGTAAAGGCTGCCGCATTGGCACCACTCAATTGAGCATCCGTTACAATAATCCCTACATTTCCGCCCGTAGTAGATACAGGAACATTTAAACTACCTCCGGTTGGAACCGATTCTGATGCCGAAACCACCAGCTGGCTGGCTGTAAGTGCTTCTCCCGATGGATTATCTGTTCCGTAGAATTCCATGTTTTTCATTGTGCCACCGCCTCCTTGGGTATTAGAACCTGCTGTAACATGAATCCCATCACCGGAAACTATTGCTTGCGTGCCATGTCTTTCGGTCAATAAGTCGGTTTTATTCGACCAAGTACCCGTGATGGGGTTAAAAGCTTCGGTTGTTTTCACAGCGTCGCCAATGGTATTACCTTGCAGGTCTACTGAAATCTCCCCACCGATGACGTACAGTTCATTTTCAAAAGAGGCTACGGAAGCTGCCGCCCTGGGCGTAGGCAAATCTGCTACGGTGGACCAGGTCTCGGTGGTGAAATCGTAGACGTCCACTTCGGCAATCAAAGGTGCAAAAGTGCCGCCAGCTCCGCCAGAAAGCCGTCCGCCCGCCACGTAAAGTTTATCCCCAATGACGGCCGCATGAAAATGGTCTCTTGCCCTTGGAGCGTCTGGTAAGCTAGTCCATACACCGGTTATGGGATCAAATTCATCGAACCATTCAATAAAACCGCCATTATGGCCTATGGTATTTCCGGCAATTACGTAAAATTTATCATTATAAACGACTAAGCCTGCAGATCCTCTTTTTCTGCCCGCTGGAATTTCAGGACCCTGAATCCAGACATCTTCTACCGGGTTATATGCATAAACATTATCCGCCGGAGCTTCATTAGGAAAACCATTGTCTTTAAATGCGCCAATGACCCAGATCAATCCTTTGTGTTCCAGTGCTTGGAAATGGTTGAACTCCTGAGGAGCAGAATTAGATATTGTGCTCCAGGTCTTGGCCTGGTAATTATAAACATCCAGACTGGCTGAATTTTCCCTTCCGCCAAACAAATAGAATTTATCTCCGGCCTGTACAAAAGAACATTCGTGGCGGGCCGTGTAATTTTCATCATCGGTCTGGTCGTTCCACAAATCTTGAAAACCGACATTCCAAATAAATGCAATATCAGTGGCGTCGTTGGATGCTTGACTAACACTAATGGTAACTGAGTAGGGGCTATCTGCTTCGGAACCTGCGTCAATGTTTCCGAAGACCAACCCTGTTGTAGGTTCAATTTGTAGGCCTGCTGGCAGGTTTGTGGCCGAATACTGGTAGGGTTCGCCATTAACACCCCCCGAAGCCAAAACAGTTAAGTTTATCAAGTCTCCCGCTTCACTATTTTGATTTGGTATCGCTTCTACCACCACCGGTGGCGTGAAATCTCCTCCGACCTGAAGGATTTCAATCCCGTTCATCGTTGGATTTTCCGTTACCGTAGCAACAGCAATATTTAAGATTCCGTCTACAAGAGTCACAGGGAATTCCAGCATCGCGCCGACTTGATTTCCGTAGGTGGCCGACAGGTCAAGGTCGTTTTGCACTAAATTACCTTCAACCAATATGTCATAAACTCGTTGACCAGGGGCACCGGTTCCTCCAAATCCATTTCCAGCGTACCAGCGAATGAGGTAATTGCCGTTTGGTAATTCAAAAGTCCATTCCATTGCCGGAGCCGTAGCAGCAGGATCCCATCTCTCTATAGCAAAAAGATCTTGCGGAACGTAAGCTGGTACTGAAGCATCACGTCCCGAAATATTATGCGTCGATAAGTTTCCTGTATTTACGCTCCAATTTATTCCGTTGAAAGTTCCACTTTGAGGCCCCGGACCGCCTGTTGCTATCCAGTTGGGATTTGGTGCATCCGTCGCAGTAATCGCCGCTCCATTTGCTCTGATTCTAATAACGGGAACAGGTTCATCGTTAACGTTGACGGTAAATGTTTGCTCAACAAAAAAGCCGTTTGCGTCAGTAGCTCGAATAGTAATGTCAGCTGTCGCCTCTGTTGCAGGAATCACGATGGTCAAAGTATTGACCGTAATGGATGCATCAATCGTGGGATTTGTATTGCCTTGAACCGAAAACGTAAAATTCTCATCACCACCGTCATCGGTAAAGAACTGGTCGAGCTCAAAAAGCACATTAGGGTCATTAATGAGGGCACTTACATCGGGGAGTATTTGTTCCACGGCAGGTTGACCCGTCTGCACATATAGATAGTCCCAAGTACCTTCTACTTCGGCACCTGCTTGGTTGGACGATCCGATCAATCCGACAGCAAGAGGCTCATTGGCCGATTGGATGGCGGACAAAATGGAACCTCCAGCGGTGATGGTTGCTGCATTTTGAAAACTACCCACATTATCAAATCGGTAGTCTGCCGTTACCTCTCCATTGGCGGGGTTCACGCTGAAGCGAAGTTGTACTCCGTTGCCGGGACGGTCTCCGGTAGCAATGGCCACAGCGATAGGTGCTTGAGCAACATCGTTTATCTCTTGGCGAACCTGAAGTCCGGATTGATTGATAACAAATTTGATGTAGTTGCTCTGTGTTCCGTCGCCCATGAATATTCCGATTTCACCCGTAGTTGGTGCAGAAGAACCATAGAGTTGAAGTGGGTCATCAAAGTTTTGTAGGGCTCCTTCAATAGCAAAGCCGCCTGTGCTTTGATCAACATTTACCCCGTATTGGAACGCTTTTTCTTGATTGTTGGCACCTTCCAAGGCCGTTCCTGCGGTCATTTGCATGGTCATGGCACCGATGGCACCACCAAGAATATCGTTGGGGTTGGGGTCGTTTGGGTCGTCTCGGCGGTCAAGCCAATTCAACCAGTTGGGATTGGCATCGCCATTGTTCATCAATCCCGTAAATCCGAGACCTAAAAATCCTTTCAGGACAGGATTATCCGACAAGAGTTCATTCAAAACCGGAAGATCAAACGCATCGCTTGCTGAATCAAGGGGATCTCCTATTTGGAAAGGGTCGTTGGCGTCGTCAATACCGTCATTATCATCATCGGAATCATTAAGGTCAGAAACCAAGTTTCCGCCTGCAGCTTTGTCGAAATCGTTTGGTTGAGAACCACCGTTGCAGATAACTTCTTCTTCAGTTTGTACCTCGTCTTTGTTGTCAATTTCGTCGTTGTTGGTGTAGCCGTCGCCATCGTAATCTTCTGTTCCGACAAATTCGGGCTCAGTAGAATTAAAGCAATCGATTACGAATCCATCTGGCTCCAAGACTACAATATTTCCATTGAAAGGAGCCACCCAAATCGTACCAGGGAAAATATCACTATCACTATTGCAAGTTACGCCGAGAGCGTTTCCACCAAGGTTAGAAGCAAAAGTGTTGATAAGCGTATAACTACCATCAAGCGGGTCATAATCTACGCGGCGCAATACTCCACCGTTCTTACCCGCAATAAGGTCGCCTTGCATGGCACCACCAAAGGCTGAAGAGGTATACACATCCAATGCATTTGTGTTTGTTCCCCAAGTGGTGATGATATCATCATTAGGACCGTCAGGGTTGTTAATGCCGGGTCCTCTCCAATCCGCCTCTTGCGGATTTGCCAAAGACAGCGGCACGGGAGGCCAGTTGGCTGGCAAAGCTATATTTGGATCATTTATTGATCCGGGCGTTGAACCATTAGGGTCATAAACTTGAGTCCTGAAAACTTCACCCGAAAGGGTATTGGGGCCGTTGATTCCCGGATTAGTGAAAAGTCCCGCGCCCGCCGGATTTGCTCTTACCGGAGTTGGATGACCGCCGTAGTAGGATCCAAAACTATAACCCTGAATATTATCGGTGATTTTATGTAAGTGATCCTCATTATTTACCTGCTCACCTGCTTGAGGAGAGCTACTACCAGGCTCTCCGGGAGGGTAATCGTTGCTCACAGTTGCTGGGTTCCCTTCATTCAAAGGTAATCCACCCCAGCCACCATTGGCTCCGTTGTCAGTCGCGTACACTCTTCCGTCGGGAGCAATAGCCAAATCATAGCTATTTCTATATCCCGGTGAAAATATTTGAACAGGGCCTCCTATAACAATCATGCCTTGGTTAAGGCCATCGTTTCCTCCCCACGGATCACCAATATCAATTCCGTCATAGCCTATATCGTCGGGATCAGTCAATCCGTTAACGTTAGGTCGAGTTGGGTCATCCAGTGTTGGAATGTCGTAAATAAAAGATCGACCTGATGACGGGTCGGTTTTAATCGGCAAAGCGTTCAAGGCAGTCAGATCTACGGATAAAATGGCCGCTGCAAGAGCGTATTCAGTGATCCAAGCAAAATTATCGGAAGGTGCACCTGCATTTGTAAATCCCCCTGAGGCCACGATCAAATAGTCGTTTCCATTAACATTTACAAACTCTAAACCATTGGTGGCGTGATTTTCTTCAGAACGAGGTAAACCTCTAACAATGTCTACTACATCCCAAGAGGAGCCATTCCAACTAAATCGGGTAATAACTCCTGAGTTGGTGTCGAGATTTTGATCCCCGCTCGGTCCACCGATCCTCGAATCGGAAGAAGTAACGTAGACAACAGGAAGTGCAGCTGTACCAGCCACTGTTAGTCCCGTAGCTTGTCGCCCACCCCCTGCGCTTGACCCGTCGTCGTTATGGTTGGGGATATTGGAAACTTGGGTAAGCTCTTCAGCGTCAATTGCGATGTAATCGTTATTTCCGTTTTTCTGAACTGTGAAGATGTCAACATTTCCATTAAGGCTCAAGACATAAAGTCGACCATCGGGACCATACATCAAAGATGTTCCATTGTTAATGGAGCCTTGGCCGTTTAGATTCAAGTTACTTTGACTGAAACTCTGCGCTTGCGTATGCAGGGTAACAAAGAGAAGCAACAAGAGCGTCATACATGTGATTAGGCCTCGTGATGTAATTTGTGAGTTACAACACCGGATTCCTACTTTCTGGAGATTAACTTCCATCCTATTATTATTTAAAAAATAGTTTTTCATTTCCCGTAAATTTTCTTAAACTAGTTAATATCGATGGATTAACATTTGTTGTTGATACTGCATTCCCTCGCTATCCACGGTCTTTATAAAATAAGTTCCAATGGGCAGGTCATATACATTAAAGTCAATCGTTTTACTATCAAGACCCAAAGGTTCCTTAATGGTCTTAATAAGCTTTCCGGTAATGTCAAAAATTAAAATTTCTTCTACCAGAATGGCTTTTTCAAAAGACATAGTAACCTCTTTATTGGCTGGGTTCGGGGCTATACTCATCTCATTCAATTGAGTTCTGGCCGCTAGAGCTGACTGATTGCCAGAAGGGCCGTCAATTACAGAGAAATTAATAGTCTGCGTTGGTCCTGATACAGGATTGGCTATTAAGGTATAATTACCTATCGGGAAAGGTTTCCCCAGGATATTTACACCTATATCCCCAAACAATGAATGAGGAACCGGGCCTTCATACCTACTTTCGTTGATAGGTCCTGAAAGATTAAAAGTCACACCACCTGGATTAAGGCTAGAGTTATAAATGATTCCTAAGGGTGTATTTCCAATATCAGCTTTATTGATCTGTAAGCCATTGGTCAATGCAAATAGTACAGAATCATCTGTTGCATCGAGCACTAGTAAGGCCGCATTGCCGGTTTCCGAAGTAACGGTTATGCTTTGAGTGGCCGAGTTAGCGCAACCGTTCGGACCGGTATAACTATAAGTGATAGCATATGTGCCGACCCCAATAGCAGGGTCGAACGTATTACCGGTTACCCCAGCACCTGAATAGGTGCCACCTGCAGGTGACCCGCCGGTCAATGCGAATGCGAGATCTGTATTCAGCACACTTGCAAACGGTACTAAAGTTACCGCCGGCAGCGGTGGCCCGGTTAACGTAAGGGTCAGCGTTTTGGAACAGCCATTGGCGTCCCCGACAATAACGCTATGTGGTCCTACAGGTAAATTATTGGCCGTAGCCATTGTTTCCCCATTATCCCACTGATACGTGAACGGTGAAACACCGCCCGAAGGAACTGCAGTAGCACTTCCAAAACCCAAACATGTGGATGGGTTAGTAATACCGGATAAGCTGGCACTGAAGTTGACACAAAGTGGATCTGCATCGGTTACTGAAAAATTTACCGTAATGGTTGGACCTACATTTGGATTCGCAACAAGGGTATAGTTTCCTACTGGAAATGGTTTACCTTGAATATCTACACCAATATCCCCAAATAAAGAATGCGGGGCAGGACCTTCAATCCTGTTTTCGGTAATGGGGCCTGAAAGATTAAAAATCACGCCACCTGGATTGAGGCTTGTATTAAAAATAATACCTAATGGCGTATTTCCAATAACAGCTTTATTGATCTGTAAGCCATCCGTCAAAGCAAATAGTACAGAATCATCTGTTGCATCCAGCACTAATAAGGCCGCATTGCTGGTTTCGGTAGTAACTGTTATGCTTCGAGTGGCAGAGTTAGCGCAACCATTTGAATCAGTATAACTATACGTGATAGCATACGTGCCAACCCCAATAGCCGGGTCAAACGAAATACCAGTTACCCCAGGGCCTGAATAGGTGCCACCTCCAGGTGACCCACCCGTTAAGGTGAATGCAGGAGCTGTATTCAAAAGATTTGCAAATGGTGCTAAAGTGACCACCGGTATCGGTGGTCCCGTTAAGGTAAACGTCAATGTTTTAGAACAACCACTATCGTCTACAACGATAACACTGTGCGGTCCTGCGGCCAAATTAATGGCCGTAGCAGTAGTTTCTCCATTATCCCACTGATAAGTGAATGGGGAAACACCGCCCGAAGGAACAGCAGTAGCACTTCCAACGCCTAAGCATGATGACGGGTTGGTAATACCGGATAAGCCGGCACTAAAACTTGCACAAACAGGTTCCTGATCTGTAAGTTCAAAGTTGACGGTTAACGTATTTCCAGACGTTCCCCCAAGGCTTTTGCCCGAATATGGGTTTGCGGTTAAACTATAAGTACCAATTACAAAGATCTGCGCCACATAGTTGCCAGAACTATCTCCATATAAGGCATATGGTGCAAAATTTTCGGTTGCGGTTTTAGACAATGTACCTGTAAGCTGCATCTGAACACTCTCCACATCTGAAGTGGTATTTGCCCTGATATTCAGATTTAAAGTCGGTAATGTCGTAACATCAATTGTCATCCCGTTGGTAATCGTCATGATATCCTGCTCATTATCTGCATTTACCAAGGTAAAACTCGTCACGGAAAGTACCGTTGGAACAGCTTCCACTATCAAAGTAATTGGAATACCGGCATTGGTATATCCGCTAACAGGACCTGCGGTTAGTATTGCCGTGTATGTAGCGGGTGTTAATCCCGTGGCATCTAAATTCACTTCATAAGAAGTTCCCTGATTGGCAGCACTTGTGGTCGATGCCCAGGTCGCCGGATTATCTGTTGCATTATCAATAATAGACATTGCGGCCGGTGTTGGTAAGGTACTTGCATCATCTGAATCCACCACATAATTTACCATAGCAGTTTCTCCCTGAATAAGATTCGCTGTTATAGTGGAAGGTACAATGGTCAAGGAAGCAAGTATCGCCGGCTCTATGATGGCATTGAATGTACACGGCGCTGAGTTAAGTTCGGCATCTGTTGCGGTAAGTGTTACAAGAACGGTTCCGGATACAGTGGTACCAGGAGCTGGTGATTGTATAACCACAACATTTGGGTCACAATTATCACTTGCTACAGCCAATCCGATAAAATCTGGCAGAATTGCATTTCCGGCAAGGTCGCCCTGCACCGTTTGATCAAAAGGACAACTAAGTGTTGGTGCTTCCGTATCATTCACGGTAACATCAAAACTACATGTTGCTGTTAAACCTGATGCATCTGTTGCTGTTGCGATTACCGTTGTGGTTCCTACATCAAATACAGATTCGCTAGCCACAGATTCGCCAGACACAGAATAGCTAAGCGATACCCCGGGCAGATTGTCCGTGGCAGTCGCATTGAGTGTAACTAACGCGCCACAAACTCCGGCATCATTGGCTACTGTTATATCTGCAGGGCAAGTAACTGTGGGTGGCGCATCATCCCCAACTGTAACTTTAAAGCTACAGATGGCTGTTAGACCCGCGGCATCTGTTATCGTGTAAACCTCGGTGCTGCTTCCTACAGGAAAAGCACTACCGCTTCCGAGACCAGAGGTCAGGGTGACCGTTGTCCACGGACAATTATCGGAGGCCGTTGGTGGGGTATAACTAACAACTGCAGTAGTAAGAC
>Ga0208768_1001591_pt1 | contig 11615 bp, 12 predicted proteins | sample AntAceMetag02UK1_FD_184760 | JGI IMG/M metagenome (GOLD analysis project Ga0208768, IMG submission 184760) | Saline lake microbial communities from Ace Lake, Antarctica - Antarctic Ace Lake Metagenome 02UK1 (SPAdes) (version 2) | ecosystem: Environmental > Aquatic > Non-marine Saline and...
CCAAATCCCTATGTCTTTTAAATCTTTTCACAATCTGTATATTTAAATACAATTTACTGAAAACCAAATGTTTATACAAGTTTTTGTGTCAAAATTTTAATTAAATCGAGTTTTTAGAGATGCCCTTTTAATAGTTCAGGGAATCACGCGCCCCAATTGGGTTGTGCATTTGTAAGAAGCGAATAAGCTGTAAGGGGCTAGGTATAATTGGAATTTAACCTAACCCGTATTCCATGCGCTAGGTTTAAAAAGTAAAAAATTTTACTTTTTAAATTATCGGTAGCGAACGCGCACCTCATAATTTTTAAGGGAGAGCTCTTTTGTAAGAACACACTGTGGTAGTTTATCTCAGCAAGTAATAAATCAGTTCATGGTGACGCCTAGCCTAAAGACGCAACCCATAGTGTGTTGCCTATGTTGAGTTATCAGGGCAAATTTTTGAAAACACTACTAAAGTAAACGAATAAAATTAAAGAATGAATAAGACAAAAAAAATTGCCGTTGTAGGCTTGGGTTATGTAGGTCTTCCCTTAGCCGTAGCGTTTGCAAAGCAATATAAAACCATAGGTTTTGATATCAATAGTGCACGGATTGCAGAACTAAATAACGGGGTTGATATCACGCTAGAAGTTAGTTCAAAAGATTTAGAAGCAGTTTTAATGAACGCTACCAACAAAGTTTCAGAACAAACAACAGGCTTTATGCCAACTGCGGATATTTCGGACATCGAAGATTGTACCATTTTTATAATTACGGTACCAACACCCATAGACAAGAATAATCGGCCACAATTGGGACACTTAAAAAAGGCATCCCAAGCCATTGGTAAAGTACTAAAAAAAGGTGCTATCGTTATTTATGAAAGTACGGTTTATCCTGGAGCTACAGAAGAGGAATGTGTACCAGAACTTGAAAAGGCAAGTGGTCTCATCTTTAATACCGACTTTTTTGTAGGCTATTCTCCAGAACGGATTAATCCTGGGGACAAAGAGCGCACCATAACCAAAATTATAAAGGTTACCTCTGGCTCTACACCTGCAGTGGCGCTGGAAATCGACGAATTATATAAATCGATTATTACAGCGGGTACGCATCTGGCGCCAAGTATTAAAGTGGCCGAAGCTGCCAAAGTAATAGAAAATTCACAACGGGATATTAATATTGCCTTTGTAAATGAGCTTGCCAAAATTTTTAATTTATTGGACATCAATACACAAGATGTATTAAAGGCCGCAGGTACCAAATGGAACTTCCTGCCTTTTAGACCAGGATTGGTTGGTGGGCACTGTATAGGGGTAGACCCCTATTATTTAGCTCAAAAAGCACAAGAAGTAGGCTACCATTCCGAAATTATTTTGGCAGGACGACGCTTAAATGATGCCATGGGGAAATATATTGCCAGTGAAGTCATTAAGTTAATCGTAAAGGCTGATCATAAAGTAAAGGATGCAAAAATTTTAGTACTAGGTATTACTTTTAAGGAGAACTGTCCGGATATCAGGAACACAAAGGTGGTAGACGTAATTCGGGAGTTAGCGGATTTTAACGCCAAAGTAACCATTTATGACCCTTGGGCAGATCCAAAAGAGGTACAGCACGAATATGGTCTAAGTACAACGCAAAAAGCCCCACAAGGCACGTTTGACGCCATTGTGCTGGCAGTGGCGCACCAAGAGTTTTTAGGCATAGACTTGGAAGGTTTTAAAAATGACCATACCATAGTTTACGATGTAAAAGGTGTTCTGTATAAAGCGGATGGCAGGCTATAGAAAGCATTACACTTATAGTAAAGGGGATAAAGACCTATGAGCTGATGAGTCTAATTTCACATAGCACAACATATTTAATACAAACAATACCAGTGCCATTAGCCTAAAACTGTAGGCTACCCAATTCATTAGAGGCGTAAATGTCACACGCCCAAATAGCTCTTTTCATAGCCATTTTACCACCCAATTCACACAAAACTTTACTATAAACATAGCTTTGTATTACAGTTATGACACCTAAAAGGCTGGTTGTTTTTATTTTATAACGCTTATAGCATGGCTAAATAAATAACACTTTTATCACACTAGTTTTGCCATATAAACTATAACAAGAAAGAAGCGTACTGTGACTTTCAATGGCGTAGCCATATTAAATTGTAGCTTATTTTTCTTTTTTAACTAACCGTTCTTCAATACGATTTCTATTTAATTGGATATCACTTTTAGGTAAAATTTTAGAATAAGTATGATACAAAGACCTAAGGGTTAATCATCGAACGAGTTACACAATCGATATTTTAATAGCTACCAGAAGTTAGGCTAAAACATTTTAGGGTTGCCTAAACCTTGGTTAGTAGTACAGGTATAGTTAGGAATATCACAAAGTATTTTAAAAAATGAATATAACAAACATTTGTTGCATAGGTGCCGGATATGTGGGTGGTCCAACAATGGCGGTACTTGCGCAAAAAAATCCACAAATAAAAGTAACTGTCGTAGATGTTAATAAAGAACGTATTGCCGCATGGAATGATACGGACTTAAATAACCTACCTATCTATGAGCCTGGATTAAAGGAAGTAGTACAGGAAGCACGCGAACGTAATTTATTCTTTAGTACCGAAGTTGATAGGGCGATAGACGAAGCTGAAATGATTTTTATATCCGTAAACACGCCAACCAAAACCTATGGAAAAGGAAAAGGGATGGCTGCCGATTTAAAATATATAGAGCTTTGCGCCAGACAGATTGCCAAAGTAGCGAAGACGAACAAAATAATCGTAGAAAAGTCAACTCTTCCTGTGCGAACAGCGCAAGCAATAAAAAGTATTTTAGATCATACGGGTAACGGAGTGACTTTTCAGATTTTATCAAATCCAGAATTCTTAGCCGAAGGTACCGCCGTTCAAGATTTAGTACATCCAGACCGCGTATTAATTGGAGGAGAAGAAAGTGCGACAGGTAAAGAAGCCATGGAAGCGTTAGTGGCTATTTATGCGTCTTGGATTTCAAGGGAGAATATTTTGACTACCAATGTTTGGTCTTCCGAACTTTCAAAATTGGTAGCAAATGCCTTTTTGGCCCAGCGTGTATCGTCTATTAATGCCATTTCAGAATTATGTGAAGCTACTGGTGCTGATATTAGCGAGGTAAGTCGCGCTATTGGTATGGACAGTAGAATTGGTTCTAAATTTTTAAAAGCATCTGTTGGATTTGGTGGATCTTGTTTTCAAAAAGATATTTTAAACTTAGTGTATATAGCCAAGACTAATGGTTTGCATAAGGTAGCCGATTATTGGGAACAAGTGATTGTAATGAACGATCATCAAAAAAATCGTTTCGCTGAAAATATGGTATCTAAACTATACAATACGGTTTCAGGAAAGAAAATAACCTTCTTAGGTTGGGCATTTAAAAAAGATACGAACGATACGCGAGAATCTGCTGCTATTTATGTAGCCGATGCTTTATTGAACGAGCAAGCCGAAATTACGGTGTACGACCCTAAGGTTAGTGCCGAAAGAATTTACGCTGATCTTGATTATTTAGGAACTAGAAGCCCAGAAGAGAACAGAAGATTACTTAAAATAGTTAAAGACCCTTATAAAGCTTGCGCAGAAGCACACGCCATAGCCATTTTAACAGAATGGGACGAATTTTTAACCTACGATTGGGAAAGAATATTTAAGGCGGCTGTAAAACCAGCTTTTGTTTTTGATGGGCGCAAATTATTAGATGCTAGCCTTATGACGGCTATTGGTTTTGATTATTCAGCTATTGGGGTGGCAAAAAATTAATAGAGTACAACAAGCAAATAAGGGATAACATACAATTAAAAAAACAAAAAAAATGGACTATATAAACCATAAATCTATACTAATTACAGGAGGTACCGGCTCATTAGGAAAAGCTTTGACGTCACACATTTTAGAAACATATCCTAAGGTAAAAAAACTGGTTATATACTCAAGGGATGAACAAAAACAGTTTCAAATGGCACAAGAATATCCGTCCAATAAATATCCCCAAATACGCTTCTTAATTGGTGATGTTAGGGATAAGGAGCGATTGACCCGTGCGTTTAAAGGTATTGATTATGTGATACATACCGCAGCGATGAAACATGTACCCATTGCGGAATATAACCCAGATGAATGTGTTAAAACCAACATACACGGGGCTCAAAATGTAATTGATGCTTGCTTAGAAACCAATGTAGAGCGCGTAGTTGCCCTTTCTACAGACAAGGCTTGCGCTCCTATAAACCTATACGGCGCTACAAAATTAGCTTCGGATAAATTATTTATCGCTGCAAATAACATAACAGGTTGGAACCCTATACGCTTTTCGGTAGTGCGTTACGGAAACGTAATGGGATCAAACGGCTCCGTGATTCCATTTTTTATCAATAAGAAAAAAGAGGGAATTCTTCCAATAACCGAACCAGAAATGACACGGTTTAATATTTCTTTACAGGGCGGGGTAGATATGGTAATGCACGCTTTAGAACACGCTTGGGGTGGAGAGATTTTTGTTCCTAAAATACCTTCCTATAAAATTATGGATGTCGCAGAGGCAATTGCTCCAGACTGTGAATATAAAGTAGTTGGTATAAGACCTGGTGAAAAAGTGCATGAAGAAATGATAACACCTTCTGATTCTTTCAATACCTACGATTTAGGAAAGTACTACACTATTTTACCTGCCAAAACCAAATGGAAACTAGATGATTTTATTGAAAAGTTTGAGGCCAATAAAGTGGCTCAGGGTTTTGCTTATAATTCAGGTACAAATACCGAATGGGAAACGGTAGATTCTTTACGTAAATTAATTACCGAACACGTAGATGCCAATTTTATAGCTTAGACAATGAAAAATATTCCCTACGGACGACAGAATATTACTCAAAAGGATATAGATGCAGTGATATCCACTTTAAAATCAGATTACCTAACACAAGGCCCAAAGATTTTAGAATTTGAGAAAGCGTTTGCTTCTTATATCGGTTCAAAATATGCCGTAGCCGTAGCCAACGGCACTGCTGCTTTGCACTTGTGCACTTTGGCATTAGAGGTTAAAAAGGGACAAAAAGTCATCACGACGCCCATCACTTTTGCAGCTTCTGCAAATTGCATACGCTATTGCGATGGAGAAGTTGTTTTTGCGGATATTGATCCTGAAACTTACCTTATCGATTACAATGCAGTTGAAAAACTACTCCAAGCTTCCCCAAAGGGAACTTACAGTGGAATTATCCCCGTTGATTTTGCAGGAAGAGCGGTTGACTTAGAAAAATTTAGAGCTTTGGCAAATGAATATAATCTTTGGATTATTGAAGATTCCTGTCATTCACCTGGAGGTTCTTTTATAGATTCAAAAGGGAAACAGCAAAATTGTGGAAATGGTAACTTTGCTGATCTATCCATTTTTTCTTTTCATCCTGTAAAACATATCGCATCGGGTGAAGGTGGTATGGTTACTACTAATGACGAAGTGTTATACAATAAGTTGTTGCAATTGAGAACACATGGCATTGTCAAATCAGAAGATTTATTTAGCCATTCAATAGAATTTGCAGGAGGTGAAACTCAGTACCCATTATGGTATATGGAAATGCAAGTATTGGGATTTAATTATCGCTTAACAGATTTTCAAGCCGCTCTAGGACTTAGTCAGTTGCAGAGAGCTGATGAAGGAATCGCAAGAAGAAGAGAAATTGCTTCAACTTACGAAACCGCATTTGAAAACCAATTTTTCATCAAAGGACAATCAGGCGCTTTAGAAGGTCATGCTTACCATTTGTATATACTTGAAGTGGAAGATCGATTGGGCTTATATAACTATCTACGAACTAAAAACATTTTCGCTCAAATCCATTATATCCCATGTCACTTGATGCCCTATTACAGAGAATTTGGATGGAAAGAAGGCGATATGCCTAATGCAGAAAACTATTACAAGCATTGTATTAGTTTGCCGATGTATCCGACATTGACCAGTGAAGAACAAGAGTTTGTGATTTCATCTATCAAAGAATTTTATGCCTAATCTTTGTATTATTCCTGCGCGTGGTGGTAGCAAGCGTATTCCTAGAAAAAATATCAAAGATTTTTTAGGAAAACCTATTATTGCCTATTCCATAGAAGTAGCCCTTAAAAGCGGCTTGTTTGATGAAGTAATGGTGTCAACAGATGATGCGGAAATAGCGGAAATAGCGCTACAATATGGTGCAAAGGTACCGTTTGTGCGAAGTAAAGAAAATGCTGATGATTTTGCGACTCTTTCTGACGTTATTGAAGAAGTAAAAATACACTATTCTGATAGTTTTATTTATTTTGATCGCATTTGCTGCATTTTAGCTACAGTTCCTTTTGTTACCTCTGATTTGCTAACAGAGACATTACAAAAAATGGTTGAAGAACAGTTAGATTCAGTAAGACCAATCATTAAATTTTCTTATCCGCCGCAAAGAGGTGTTAAGTTGGCAGATAACAAAATTTCTTTTGTCTACCCAGAGTTTTCAGAAACAAGATCACAAGACCTCGAACCTATTTATCATGATTCGGGTATGTTTTACTGGATGGACTACAAAAAAGGACTGACGGGATTGAACAAAGGTGCTATTATTATCTCGGAAAAATTCGCTCAAGATATTGACAGCGTTGAAGATTGGGAAATTGCTGAATTTAAATATAAAAATTTTAAGTAATGGAGAAATGTATATTAATTGTAGGGGCAGGATTTGGACAATTACCTGCAATTGAAACTGCCAAATCTTTAGGTGTACAAACTATTGTTGTAGATAAAAATCCCAATGCTGTTGGTGCAAAAATTGCTGATGTTTTCTACGAAATAGATATTTTAGATAAAGTTGCAGTTTTAAGCGTTGCTAAAAAACATAAAATTTCTGGAATAATGACCATGCAAAGTGATTTGCCTGTGCCAACAATAGGTTACGTTAATGATGCTTTAAATCTCACAGGCGTTACACTTGAGGTAGCTAGCCATTGCAGTAATAAAATGGAAATGAGAAAGAGATTAGCAGGTAAATCAGCTGCTCAACCTCATTTTGAAATCATAACCACCTTAAAAGAAGCCGAAGAGACTGCCGATAAAATAGGCTATCCTTGTGTCTTTAAAGCCCCTGACAGTTCTGGAAGTAGAGGAATAACAAAAGTAAATTCAAAAGAAGAAATAAAAGTAGCATATAATGAAGCTTTTAAATACTCCAGACAAGAATCCATTTTGATTGAAGAATTTATTGAGGGTTTAGAGTTTGGTGCCCAAACATTTTCTCTTGATGGCAATTGCATAAGCGTTCTTTTGCACGGAGATACTATGTCGCCGCCTCCTTACATGATCCCTATTGGGCATTCTTTTCCCTTTGAACTATTAAATGAGCACGAAAAATCATTAGCAATCAAAGATATTAAAGATGCAGTAACTGCATTGGGTATTACAAACGGACCTTCAAACGTCGATTTGATTTTAGATAAAAATACTAAACGCGTAAAGATAATTGAGATTGGAGCCCGGATTGGAGCGACTTGTCTTCCGGAACTAGTTTTTTATCACACAGGCATTGATTGGGTTAAGAATACAATTTTAAACGCTATTGGAGAAGAAATTGATTTAGACATTAAACACAACAAGTCAGTTGCGGCACTAATTATTGAGTCTCCCATGGACGGAACATACGATAGCTATGAATTTTTAGATAGTGAGTCTGAAAAAAGTATATTAGAATTTGAAATAAGTGTTAAGAAAGGTGATCTAGTAAGTTTGTTGCGCAAGGGAACTGACCGAATTGGTAAAATAATATTATACGGCATTGATGCTGCTGCCGCTGAAAGTAGAGTGCTTGAAGTAAGAAATTCAATTATAATAAAGGTATCATAATGAAAATTACTTTTATTACAAATGGGTCCAATGAAATTGGATATGGTCATGTTTCTCGAGTTTCAATTCTAAAAACATATTTCGAATTAAAAGGTTTCTGTCCCAAAATTATAGTACCTGTTGGTTTTCCGTTCGAGATGACTGATGATTATATTACAGTAGCTTCCTTTGATCAATCCGATTTGCAAAAAGCGTTGTCCCCATTTGAAGTTATTATTATTGATTCTGTTGAAGAAGACTTCGACAAACTAAGTTGGATTTCATACTTGAAAATTTTTACTGTTACAATTACATTATTTCTCTTTAATCATAAAAAAAGATTCGAAAACCTCACATTCTTTCCTTCCATTGATGACAATTACACTCAAATTATAGGAGAAAAAACAAAATTATATGCTGGTAGAGCATATCTTTCTTTTAGAGATGAATTTAAAAATATCAAGTATTGCGTAAGAAACAAAGGAAACAATGTATTAATTTCAATGGGAGGAACCGACCCTTTTGGCTTAACTAAATTAGTTGTAAATGCTTTTATTGCAGTAATTAATATCAATTTTACGATATTACTATCCTCAAAATCAGAGGACTATGGTCAAATCCAAAAAAAAGTAAATAATAAGTCTAATTGGAAGCTTTTAGATTTTGAAAGAGGTATTACAAATCTTTTCCAGCAAAATGATCTTGCAATAATAAACGGTGGACTTACGAGATATGAAACTTGCTTAGTTGGACTCCCATTTATAGCGATATCAATACATCAAAGACAATTTGATATTACTCAACTATTTGTTGATAAAGGAGCAGGAATTAATGCAGGTTTATTTACCGCAATTAATAAAGAAAATATAGTCAATGATGTCGAGAATCTTTTGTTAGATTTTGACAAGCGGTCGAAAATTTCGGCCTATATGAGAAGTTTATTTGATACTAATGGAGCGGAAAGAATTTTAAATATTATTGCGACAGAGTTTATTAATTATGAAAAAGATAGGTAAGAACGTTAGACTTCTATTAAAATTGAAAATGCTGTTTATTACTGACGGACCGTTAGGCGATCGAGCACGAGGAAAGTTATATGAACCTTATTTAAGATCTTACGGTGAAAATTTTAAGGTAGCGACCAATGCTTTTATTTTTAACCCTAACCAATTAAGCGTCGGAAATAATGTCTACATTGGATTTAACAGCTATTTAGGGCAAGGAGAGATTTTTCTCAGTGATGAAGTTTTAATAGGAAATTTTGTTTCCATTACTGCAACCAATCATCTTAGAAAAAAAAATTCATACCGATTTGGTGGCTTTGAAGCTAAGACAGTATGTATTGGTGCCGGTAGTTGGATTGCAGCACACAATTCTATAATGGCAGGCGTTACTATAGGTAGCGGATGTTTAATTGCCGCAGGAAGTGTAGTAACGAAAAGCTTTAATAATAACTTAGTAATAGCAGGAATTCCAGCAAAGACAATTAGAGATTTAAATAATAATGAATAAGGAAACATATATAATTGCAGAACTTTCTGCAAACCACAACAATAATTTAGATTTAGCAATACGAACAGTACAAAGTATTGCAGAAGCAGGTGCTGATGCCATTAAAATTCAAACCTATAAACCAGAAAGTTTAACGATTGATTTGGATACAGGATATTTTGTTCCGCGAGAAAAAGGGCTTTGGAAAGGGTATACGCCTTGGAACTTATACACTGAAGCTGCTATGCCTTACGAGTGGCAACCTAAATTACAAGAAATTGCGACAGATTTGGGACTTGATTTCTTTAGTTCGCCCTTTGATCTTGAAGGAGTTGATTTTCTTGAAACACTAAATGTTCCTAAATATAAAATCGCTTCCTTTGAAATTACTGATATTGAATTGATTCGTTATACAGCTTCAAAAGGTAAACCTATGATTATCTCCACTGGGGTTGCGGAAATAGCAGATATCGAATTAGCCTTAGAAGCTTGTTACAGTGCGGGAAATAAAGACATTACTTTACTTAAATGTACCTCACAGTATCCAGCCTCCATCAAGGATGCTAACTTGAAAACAATGCTAGATTTAAAGGATAGATTTGGAGTTAAAATAGGTTTGTCAGATCATACCATGGGATCATTAGTCCCTATAGCAGCTGTTGCTTTAGGAGCAACCGTGGTTGAAAAACACTTTATTTTAGACCGTAAATTAGGTGGGCCAGACTCTTCCTTTTCCATGGAACCTCATGAATTTAAGGAAATGGTAACGTCTATTAGAGATGTTGAAGCTTCTTTAGGAGAAATTACATATCATGTTAGCGATGAAGATAAAAATAGAAGACGCTCTTTATTTGTAGTTAACAACATAAAAAAGGGCGAACTCTTCACCGAAGAAAACGTACGCTCCATTCGTCCAGGATTTGGTTTGCATCCAAAATTTTTACCTGAAATATTAGGTAAATTTGCTAGTAAAGATTTGGAAAAAGGGGAGCGTTTTGAATTGGGTTTTATAAAAGTATAACAGTTAGGATATGGACATTGAAAAAGAGCTTAGTAAAAGAATCCTTAAAATCTATAAACGAACTATTTTTGGAAAATTATCTAAAGTAGAAATCGATTTAATTGTCTTTGGTATGTTGGTAAAAGAAACCTTTTGTAAGGACACGAATTTAACAACGGAGGGCCACTTTAACTGGTTTCGAATAAATGCCATCCACATACGCCAACTTTCGTTTCAGTTACAAATAACCTAAAGCCGTGTGGTTACCTTGTTAGAGCAAAGCGCTTTACTAGACTTTAAAAGTGAGGTAGACGATTTGGTTATACTTAATGAAATTCATTTTCTTATTACCCAATTCAAACAAGATAAAAAGGATATTACAGACGGAAAATTAAGGTTATACATACCAAACACCATTACAAAAACAGCTATCGAAGCTTTTTTAGCCAAAAACGGCGCCATGCCAGATTTAAGTTTTAGTAAAAAAATACGTACCATTCCATTTTGAAATGTTTTTCAGAAAATAGGGATTTAACAATTTAGATTATATAAGAATGTCTTGTAGAGTTGCACCTAATCGGTCGAGGTTTGCAATCAAAAACAAAAGGTTTGTATTGGAAATCAAACTGCGTAAATTAAAATTTCAAAATAAATAAATCCTAAAGGGTACATTCAAAGTGTTAAACCACTTAATCAATAATTTATGACATTAACATCAACATTTTGGTATGAAATTATTTACCCAGATCAAACTCGATTATTTTTTCAATTTTTAGACACAACAGAAAATGGTCTTTTGAGGTGCAGATTATGTGATGGAACGAAAACAACCAATGTGTTTAGGGGCAATTATATGGAAGTAATACCGCACGGAGAAATTAATCCCTGTGAACAAAACTAACAGCCTACAACAAATTTTAAAAATAGTAACGGATAAGTGCCATACCGAAAGGTGATACATATTAATAAAGTAGATCAAATTTACATTTTAAGGTTAGATGAAAAAGATAACAGTTGAACTGTAATTATGGCGAAGTATTAAATCGGAAGGTAGTTGAATTTTAAGCACTTACTCTTCATGTAGAAGACGCTAAGAGTTCTGAAAAAATAATTTGTTTTAAGTAAGGTAATATATTAGGGCATCTCTAAAAACTCGATTTAATTAAAATTTTGACACAAAAACTTGTATAAACATTTGGTTTTCAGTAAATTGTATTTAAATATACAGATTGTGAAAAGATTTAAAAGACATAGGG
>Ga0208768_1001594_pt1 | contig 11603 bp, 9 predicted proteins | sample AntAceMetag02UK1_FD_184760 | JGI IMG/M metagenome (GOLD analysis project Ga0208768, IMG submission 184760) | Saline lake microbial communities from Ace Lake, Antarctica - Antarctic Ace Lake Metagenome 02UK1 (SPAdes) (version 2) | ecosystem: Environmental > Aquatic > Non-marine Saline and Alkaline...
TACTTTGCAACAATTAGGGGGTATATCTCTACACTAAAGAAAAATAAACAGCCAGTACTACAAAATATTCAACAAGCTTTTCTTGAAAATCCATATCTGCCAATTCTAAATGGCTGAACTGTTACACTTATTTATAAAAGATAATTTAATATTAAAGGCAAAACCACCGTTTTTCACCCAACGCCATCGTTTGCGTAACTTTTCTCTTTTGAAATGGCTTTTTTAAAGGCTATATTTAAGTTCTTATCCTAAATTATTATGTCAAAAAAATACATTGTTTCTTTAGATCAAGGTACCACTAGTTCCCGTGCACTTCTTGTAGATGAAAAAGGAGAAATCAAAGGAATGGTACAACAGGAGTTTAAACAGATTTTTCCAAAACCAGGTTGGGTAGAGCACAATGCAAATGAGATTCTATCTTCACAATTAGGGGTCTTAAAACAATTGTTGGAGGAACAAAATGTACATCCGTCGGAAATTAAGGCTATAGGAATCACCAATCAGCGCGAAACCGCTGTTGTTTGGGATAAGAATACTGGTGAGCCTGTTTATAATGCCATCGTTTGGCAGGATAAAAGAACAGCTGATATTTGTGAGCATTTGAAAAGAGAGGGACTAACAGAACATGTGAGGCAAACTACGGGCTTGGTTATTGACTCCTACTTTTCCGCTACCAAGGTAAAATGGATATTGGATACTGTATCTGGCGCAAAAGCAAAGGCCGAAAGTGGCGATTTACTCATGGGTACTATAGACACCTGGCTGGTTTGGAATATGACCAATAGGGAAAAGCACGTAACGGATTATACCAATGCTTCCCGTACCATGATTTACGATATTGTAAACTTAAAATGGGACAAACGCATGTTGACCGAATTGGATATTCCAGAACAAATGTTACCCGAAGTAAAACCTTCCGCATACCATTTTGGAGATTATGAGATTGATGGTGTAAAGATTCCCATTGCCGGTATTGCTGGTGATCAACAGGCAGCCCTATTTGGTCAGGCTTGTTTTAAAAAGGGAATGGCTAAAAACACCTATGGTACCGGTTGTTTTATGTTAATGAATACGGGAGAAAAACCACAATTTTCCAAAAACGGATTATTGACTACTATCGCCTACGGATTGGATGGTAAAGTGCATTATGCACTAGAAGGAAGTGTCTTTATAGCCGGTGCTGCCATACAATGGCTCAGAGACGGATTAGAAATAATAAAGGATGCAAAAGAAACCGATGCCTTGGCAGATTCCGTTCACGGAGAAAGTTCCGTTTACGTAGTACCGGCATTTGCAGGTCTTGGCGCTCCCCATTGGGATATGTATGCCCGTGGTGCCATTTTTGGACTTACCCGTGATACGGGAAAAGCACATTTAGCGAAAGCCACCTTGGAATCTTTGGCCTACCAAACAAAGGATATTTTAAAAGCGATGGAAGATGATTCGGGACTGCCCTTGCAAAACCTTCGTGTAGATGGTGGTGCTTGTGCAAACAATCATTTAATGCAGTTTCAGGCCGATATTTTGGATACCGAAGTACACCGACCAGAGGTTATTGAATCAACCGCCATGGGTGCGGCATTTTTAGCAGGTATTCAGGTAGGCTTTTGGAAACAAGAGGATATTGATCAAACTAGACCCATGAATAAAATATTCAAACCCACTTTTGATAGGGTAAAAAGAAAACGTTTGTATACCAAATGGAAAAAAGCCGTTGAACGAACCAAAGGTTGGGAAGATAATTAATTAGAAAAAGAATAAAAAATAGAGGTTTAGAAAAGTTGAACGAAGATAATTCCTAAAATGAAGTAAGCCGCTTCGGGCAATCCTCGAAACATTTAATCTCGATTATCGAGTAAAAAAGCTATGAAAAATATTGAATTTTCAAATTTAAAAAGAACAGAAACAATTACTAATCTCTCCAAAGAAGAGTTTGATCTGATTGTTATAGGTGGTGGAATTACAGGAGGTGGTATCGCTTTGGACGCCGCATCAAGAGGACTTAAAGTCGCGCTGGTAGAAAAGAACGACTTTGCCTCCGGTACCAGCAGTAAATCCACGAAACTGATTCACGGTGGACTCCGCTATTTAAAACAGTTCGATTTTTGGTTGGTAAAGGAAGTGGGTTCCGAACGTGCTATTGTTCATAAACTGGCACCGCATTTAGTGCTTCCGGAGAAAATGTTATTACCCTTAATCGAAAATGGTTCCTATGGCAAGTGGCTTACTTCCGTTGGATTAAAAGTATATGATATTCTAGCTCAGGTAACAGGGGAAGATAAGCGTCAAATGCTCGAAAAGAAGGAGGCGTTAAAACTAGAGCCATTATTGCCAAAAAAGATTCTAAAAGGCGCAGGGTATTATGCCGAATATAGAACGGACGATGCCAGGCTTACCATAGAAAACATTAAAACCAGCCTGCAATTTGGAGCAACAGCGTTAAATTATGCCTCGGTGAAAGATTTTATATACACAGATGAACAAATATCCGGCGTTATCGTAAAAGACGAACTTTCTGGAGCTGATTTTAATATTAATTGTAAGTATGTTATTAGTGCCGCCGGGCCATGGGTAGATGAGCTGCGTAGTGTAAATAATTCTAAAAAAGGAAAGCGCTTACATTTAACAAAAGGGGTACACTTGGTATTCCCGTACGAGAAACTTCCAGTAAAGCAATCTGTTTATTTTGATGTTCCGGATGGTAGAATGATGTTTGCCATCCCCCGCGGAAAAGTAACCTATGTGGGTACTACGGACACTAATTTCAATAACGATAAAGACAAAGTACAAACCGATTTGGCCGATGCTATTTACCTACTTTCGGCAGTAAATAATATGTTCCCAAAAATAAATCTCGAGATGGAAGATATCGTATCCTCCTGGGCAGGCTTGCGACCGTTAATACACGAAGAAGGTAAATCTGCCTCCGAACTATCACGAAAAGACGAAATTTTCACTTCGGATACTGGATTAATAAGCATTGCTGGGGGTAAACTTACAGGCTATCGTAAAATGGCGGAGCGTGTGGTTGACCGCATCGCAAAAAAGATGGAAGAAGAACATAAGGCTAAAGTAAAACCTTGTACTACCGAGGATATTCCGCTTTGTGGTAATGAATTTAAAAAATACAAGCACGTTAAAAAGTATATCGCCGAAGTTTTTGAACGTATTAAAAGTGACGGATTTACAGAACACGATGCTTGGTTCCTAGTGACAAACTATGGAAAACAGACAGAAACGATTCTAGAACTATACCAAAAAAGAAAAGAAACGGACAATCCTACCAAATTAATTTTGGCAGAACTACAGTTTGGAATCGCACATGAAATGGTGCAGGACCCTATGGATTTCTTTATCAGAAGAACAGGTAGATTGTATTTTGACATTGATAGTGTAAGAACCTATATGGAACCTGTTTTCAGCGAATTCAAGACCATTTTTAAATCGGACGAAGCTCAAATTTTAGAATGGAAAGAGGCCTTGCAAAATGAATTAAAGGAGCATTCTGATTTTTCTATGGAACGGGTTTAATCCAACTTATCCGTCAATTCCTTAAAAAGCCGTTTTGCATTTCCGTTTTTGTAAAGAATCTCATAAACGGTATTAATAATAGGTGTTTTAGATTTTTTTTCTAGTTTAGACATGAGGTCATGGGCACTTTTGGTAGCGTAGTAACCTTCTGCGACCATACTCATTTCCATCTGTGCGCTTTTAACGGTGTAGCCCTTGCCTATCATATTGCCGAACATACGGTTACGACTAAAGGTGGAATATCCGGTAACCAACAAATCACCCAAGTAAGCCGAATTATTGATGTTACGTTTCATTTTATGAACCTTTTTTATAAAGCGTTTCATTTCACGAATGGCGTTACTCATCAAAACACTTTGGAAGTTATCGCCATAACCCAAGCCATGCGCAATTCCTGCAGCAATGGCATAAATATTTTTAAGCATGGCGGCGTATTCGGTTCCAATGATATCGTCAGAAATCTTCGTTTTTATATAGTCACTTTTTAAGGCATCGGCTATCAATTCGGCTTTCTTTGGGTCGGCACAGGCCAAGGTTAAATACGATAGTCGCTCCAAGGCTACTTCTTCTGCGTGGCAAGGTCCTGTAAGTACACCTATACTTTCAAAAGGAACATCGTAGGTTCTATGGAAATGCTCACCAACTATTAATCCAGATTCCGGAACAATACCCTTTATAGCGGAAAAGATGATTTTATCTTTAAAGGAAGCTGTCAATTTTTCTAATTCGGTATTTAAAAAGGCAGAAGGGATAGCAAAAATGAGCACATCATAGTTACTTATAGTGGTGTTGATATCCGAAGATAAATCCAATAAGTTTACTGGAAACTCTACAGAGCTCAAATAGTTAGGATTGTGTCTTTGAGTCTTAATATGGTTAATTGCATCGGTATTACGCATGTACCATCCTACTTTGTGTCCATTCCCGGTCAGCATCTTCACAATCGCGGTTGCCCAACTTCCTCCTCCTAAAACGGCAAATGTCTTTTTGTTCTCCATGGGTTAAAAATAGGTATTCAAAACCATCGGTCAAACAAAAGCATGTTATATGCTTATAATCAAGGTGCTACATATTTTGGCACGGTGCTTGTTTTGTATAAAGGGAATCTTTAAAATCAATACATATGAAAACAATAAAACTACTTTTCGGATATTTCCTGATGGCAACTTTGTTAGTTTCATGTTATGCAGACGTGATTATTGAGGACCAATTTATAGAAGAATCGGCCTTTAATACAGATCAAGTTCTGCAAGCGTTTGATCTTTGGTATGTAGATATTAACGAAACTAGAGGCAACGGAGAAGTTCCTTTTTTACAGCGGGCCTTCACGGTTTCTTTTGATAGGGGTGTGATGCTTGCCAATAATAATATTGTTGGGATTGGTAAAACAGGGAACGGTCTTGGAATAGATGTAGGTTTTTACAGTACGCTTAGGGGTGTAGTGGAAATTGACCATGATGTAGACGGACTATGGTTGCTAGAGGTGTATGCCTTAAATAATAACACGATTGAATTGGTAGATGCACGCTCAAATACATCTTATGTACTGCGTGGTTTCCAACGAAATAGATTCGATTATGATATGGTGTTTTATGATAATATAAACTACTTTATACAAGAATACGATGCTTGGGAAAAAGTATATACCAGCGAAGAAGGTGCTTTGAACGATTTTGATGAGGAGAACTATTTACAGTTCTTACCAGCTTTTTTCCGTTCTTCTATAGATACTCCAGGAACTTCCTTGGGAGTGTTAAGGTGGGATTTTGAAGGAGATTACCAAGTGTTTGATGTTGCAGGAGATAACAGCTTAAAAGCCTTGACCTTAGATTATGATTTTATGGGGAGCGATTATTTTGAGCTCTATGTAATCAATGACAGCACCATAGAATTGTATCACCCAGATAGCGGCACCATTTATGAATTTAGAGGTAGGGGATACCAGCAGTATTTAAAATCGGGAAAAGGTACAGTTGACAAGAAAAGAACAAAAGCTGATAATCCTATTATGGACGTAAAGCGAAAAAGAAAGTAGGAAAGTTTTTAGGTTGGTTGTTAAAACCCGTTGTGAATTATATTCATGGCGGGTTTTTTGTATGTTTCTATTTTCATCTGAATTTTAGCTACCATGCTTTCTAATAAAATTTGACGGATTCTCCCCAACAATTTTTTTGAAACTTCTATTAAAGTAAGAAAGGCTTTCAAAGCCGCAAGCAAAGCAGGTCTCCGTTACATTTTTACCGGATAACAAATAACGTTTTGCTTGACTTACTCGGTACTGATTCAAAAATTGAATAAATGTACTGCCCGTGTTCTTTTTAAAATAACGGCAAAATGCAGGTTTGGTAAGGTTGGATAAATTGGCCACCTCGTCCAAGGTAATTTTACCTCGGTAGCGTTCATCTATAAAAGCATAGATACTCCGCAGTCGTTTTTGTTCCTTTTCGTTATGCTTGCTTACAAAAGGTGTTTTGTGTAACAGTTCAAACTCGTTACTTGCAGACAATCGTTTTAGAATATGCAATACCGCCATAAAAAAAGCAAACGGCTCCAAGGTGTGCAGTTCTTTTAAAAGGGCACCTACCTCTTTTTTGGTAGCTCCATAAAACGCAATCCCGTATCTGGAGAGTTCCAATAGGCGGTCTATTTGTTTTAATTCTGGAAGTGCACCCAATACCTCTTCTTTGAAATTTGGTTTTATATGCAGCACCTCTTTTCTGTAGGGAGTGGTAACCCCATGGTCAAAATTTAGATGGGGAATGTTGGGGCCTATAAGTACTAAGTCGCTTTCTTCAAATTGTGAAATATGGTCGCCCACATGTCTTTTGGCGTTGGCTCCTTCAATGTAAACGAGCTCCAATTCAGGATGAAAATGCCAATAAAACAGATGGCTCAGTTTAGGGTCGTGGAGTAGTCTAAACGGACTCTTTGTGACTTGTGGTATTGTCTCTAAGGCAATCTTCATTTTAGTAGTATGCTAGAATTTTGTTTTAGATTATCATCTGTTTAAAACGAAATTAACCTAAATATATTCAATAAGCATCTATAAAAGTCAATATTGTTCAAATATACATCAATATCAAGGAAGTATGGTGTTTTGGTTCGTGCTAGTTTTGCTTCGTTGATAAGAACGATAACTTTAAATTATATACCATGGAGCAAAAAGAGACGAAGATTGAAATGGCCAATAAAGGTCATGAAGAAATACCCGGAAACCCTTCAACGGCCACTAGCAGTAAACAGAAATTAAACGATCGTTCCAACCAAAAACCCTTACGGGTTTTGAGTGAAGAGGACTGGCAATTTTGGATACATAATGGCTATATCGTTATTAAAAATGCAGTGCCCGCAGAAAAGGCAAAACAAACTGCAGACTTTCTTTGGGAGTTTGATGAAAAGGACCCTAATGATAAAAAAACTTGGTATGTACCACCGAGAGCAGAAATGCAAATGAAAGAATTAACCGGTACCGGAATGGTAGAGGTCTATAATCATCAATATTTATGGGACAATAGACAAACCCAAAAAGTGTATGATGCTTTTGTAGATGTATGGGGAACAGATAAATTATGGGTTACCATAGACAGAGCCAATCTAAATTTCCCCTTACCACCAGGGGTAGACAAAAAGGGATTTATCCATTGGGATTATGACCCCGAAACACGTCCTCAAAATGTACAAGGGGTATTGGCATTGGCCGATCAGGACGATGAGAATATGGGCGGGTTTCAATGTATTCCTTGGCTGTATCGTGAGTATGATTCTTGGAAATTAACGCAACCGGAAGATAGAGATCGTTTTCAGCCGGATATATCGGATTTGGATGATAAAATAGTAAAGGTTAAAATGAATGCTGGGGATTTATTGATTTTTAATAGTACCGAACCTCATGGTATACGTCCTAATAAATCCGAAGATAAGGTACGTATCGCACAATATATTTCTATGATGCCGGCAGAAGAGGATAATATAGCTTTGAAAGAATGGCGCATTAACTCATGGAAAAATAGGATTGCTCCAGAAGGGTATGCATTTCCAGGTGATCCTAGAAAATGGGAGCAAAACAAGTACGAAACTGCAAAATTATCCCCATTGGGAGAGAAATTACTAGGATTAAAGCCATGGTAAATTCCTAAATCGTTAATAATCATCAGCTTTCTGTCAGTCTCAACAAATAATCCTATTTTTGCGCCCTTAAATTCATAAGGCGTGCGTAAGTATTTAAACTTGTTCGATTTCAAACAAAAAGTAGATTATAAAACGGAAATTCTTTCGGGGCTTACTGTGGCCTTGGCTTTGGTTCCGGAAGCAATTGCCTTCGCTTTAATACCAGGGTTTTCTCCCTTAACGGGTTTATATGCCGCTTTTATTTTAGCATTGGTTACCTCTATACTTGGTGGTCGTCCGGGGATGATATCAGGTGCAACAGGTGCCGTTGCCGTTATTTTCGTTGGATTGATTTTAGAATTAAAACGGAATTTTCCTGGTATTGAACCCGAAACTATCCTTAACTATGTTTTTGCAACGGTAATTCTCGCAGGTGTATTCCAAATTCTTGCAGGTGTTTTGCGTTTGGGTAAATTTATCCGTTTGGTACCGCATCCAGTAATGTTCGGTTTTGTAAACGGATTGGCTATTATCATCTTTATGGCGCAGTTCCCAAACTTCTATCAAAAAGGAACAGAGGATTTGTTGAGTGGTAGCGCTATGTATGTTATGCTTGGCCTTACTTTATTAACGATGTTGATTATTTGGGGACTTCCTAAACTTACCAAGGCAGTTCCGTCTTCTTTAGTGGCTATTGTTGTGGTTTCTGTCATTGTTATAGGTTTTAGCGTAGATACGCTTACCGTTGCAGATACCATGCGCGAGGGCGAAACGATTAAAGGTGGATTCCCTCCATTATCCATTCCGCAATTACCATTTACATGGGAGACCTTTAAAATTATTGTCCCATATGCGGGTATTGTCGCAGGAGTTGGACTTATAGAAAGTCTTTTGACCTTAAATATTATAGACGAAATTACCGATACCCGAGGGAGAAGTAATAAGGAATGCGTTGCCCAAGGAACAGCCAATATCTTATCTGGATTTTTATCTGGTATGGGTGGTTGTGCAATGATTGGCCAGAGTTTGATCAACACCTCTTCTGGTGCGAGAGCAAGATTATCTGGTATCACTGCTGCGGTTATGTTATTGGTATTTATTATGTTCGGTTCCAGTCTTATTGAGCAACTTCCAATGGCAGCCTTAGTTGGTCTTATGTTCATGGTAGCGATTGGCACTTTTGAATGGGCCAGTTTTAAAACCTTTGGTAAAATGCCTAAATCCGATGTTGTGGTTATGGTATTGGTTACCTTAATTACTGCAATTACGCATAACCTAGCCGTTGCCGTTTTATTAGGGGTCATTATTTCTGCATTGGCCTATTCTTGGGAAAATGCAAAACGCATACGTGCAAGAAAATTTGTGGATGACAATGGAGTAAAGCATTATGAAATATACGGACCTTTATTTTTTGGTTCTACGGCTCTGTTCACTGAAAAATTTGATGTGCCTAACGATCCAGATGAGGTCATTATCGATTTTAAGGAGAGTCGCGTTGCGGACATGTCTGGTATAGAAGCCTTGAACAAGATTACGGAACGGTATGCCAAAGTAGGAAAGAAGGTGCATTTACGTCATTTAAGCAGGGATTGTATTCGATTATTAGCAAGCGCTGAGGATATCATAGATGTGAACGTTATCGAAGACCCTACATATAAGGTGATGGTAGATAAACTGTAATTATGGTATGTGCATTGCCATTAGGTAAACAATCAGTAGATAGCGTAAAATAGAATCACAACTCCTAAGAACGCGAGAATAAAAAAGGAATAGTTCATGGCGTTTATCTAGTCGCGCTTGTGCCCTTATTTTGTCTTTTAGCTTTTCTGTTCAAAACCCGTCGGTTGTTTAAAGCTCAGTTGTGCCTCTTCTATATATCCTTCGTAACTTTTTCTAATATCAGTAAAACTGCCACGTTTCCTTAACAATGACCTAATGGCTTTTATAACTTTCATTGGTTGTCCGGAATATCCCATAGGCTTGTGATTAGTTAATAGGTGGCGAGAATGATGTTTTTGTTACAAGGATAATGATGTAATAAGTTTAAAATCTTCCTAATTTAGGACTCGAATAAAAAGACTATGAACAAACAAATAGGATCAGTACTAGCGTTTTTAATTTGCTTAACCAGTTGCGATATGAGAAATACCCAAGAAACGTTTACCTTGTTCGTAGGCACCTATACAGATGGTAACAGCGAAGGTATTTACAGTTACACCTTTAATGCCGAGTCGGGTCAACTAACGAATAAAACGGTTGCTGCTGCTACTGATAACCCTTCTTTTTTAAAAATATCCCCGAATAACGAATACTTGTATGCGGTAAATGAAACGAATATTTTTGAAGGAGAAAACGGCTCGGTAACTGCTTTTAAGATTGATGATGGACAATTAAAAGCTTTGAATACAGTATCTAGTTTTGGAGCACATCCTTGCCATATTGGTATTTCCGATGATGGTGCTATGGTGGCCGTTTCTAATTATACAGGCGGTAATTTGAGTGTTTTTAAAACCGATGTAAATGGTAATTTAAAAACACCACAGGTAATAGATCATACCCAATTGGACAGCACCAAGATTTCTCATGTGCATTCCGCCCTTTTTTCTAAAGGGAAGCTTTTCGTTGCAGATCTAGGTTTGGATATGCTTAGTATATATCCATTTTTGGATAGAGGAGTAGATGCAGCCGAAGCAGAATTTCTCCCATTCCCTGAAAAAGCGGGGCCAAGGCATTTTGTATTTGGCAGGGAGGACAGTATGTTATATGTAATCAACGAACTGAATTCTACAATAGCTGTTTTTAAACGTACAGATGAGGGTGCTTTTAATCTGTTAGAAACAAAATCTACCCTTGCGGATGATTTTGAAGGCGATAGTTATTGTGCTGATATTCGTTTGTCGTCAGATGGGAAATTTCTATATGGCTCAAACCGTGGAGAAAACACCATTGTCATCTTTGCAGTAGATCAAACAACAGGAAAAATATCCCTAATTGGGAGAGAAGACGTACGGGGTGATTGGCCTCGTAATTTTAATATAGACCCAAGCGGTAGCTTTTTATTGGTTGCCAATCAGCGCAGCAACAATATCACGGTATATAAAAGGGATAAGGATAACGGCACCTTGACCTTTGCTCATGAATTTGAACTTCCTAGTCCTGTGTGTTTGGAATTTTTGGAGTAACTGAATAGGCTATATAAGGTTTATATATTATCTCAACCCTTCAAAAAAGGAAATTGCCCTACGTTCGGTATAGGTGAAACTACCAGTACCGTAAAATCCAACATGACCCCCATATTTCGGAGTTTCTAAATAGACATGGTTACTGTTCTTTGCCTCTATTATTGGGTAACACGCTTCGCCTAAAAAAGAATCGTTTTGTGCGTTTATAATCAGTGCAGGAATGGTTATGTTGGCTAAGAACTGGCGACTACTACATTGCTTGTAATAATCCATAGCATTTGCAAAACCATGCGCCCTGCTAGTGTACACATCATCAAAGTCTTTTAAGGTTTTTATTTTTTGGATATCGGTATCCGTAATTCGGGAAGGAAACAAATCTTGTTTTGTCCTCAGTTTTGCAATCAGGTTTTTCTTAAACCGTGCTGCATAGGCCACATTTTTAAAGGAGAGCAACTGGTGCAAAGAGTCCGCCAACTGGCAAGGTACTGAAACCGCAACGGCTCCTTTAAGTTCGCTGGGGATGGTATTGCCTTCGCCCAAGTATTTTAAAAGTAGATTTCCGCCAAGGCTAAAACCTTTCAGATAGACTTTAGCGTATCCTGTAGTTTCTAAAATATGTTCCAGCACTGCTTTTAAATCTTCCGTGGCTCCGGAATGGTAGGAACGGTAGGCAGTATTGGGCTCTCCGCTACATCCTCTTAGGTTTATGGCACAAACATCATAACCGTGGTTGGTAAGGGCTTTTGCACTGCCCTGTATATAGGCCCGCTGTGCATTGCCTTC